>OKSE01000594.1_pt1 | contig 20962 bp, 17 predicted proteins | sample 1633631 | NCBI WGS metagenome assembly OKSE01 (sample SAMEA3541555, study PRJEB24748) | human gut metagenome | biome: human gut; feature: human-associated habitat; material: faeces | place: China | collected 2012 | reverse complement strand
CAATCCCGGAGCAGATTTTGACGGAAATTTTACAGTTTTGTGCATCAAAAAAAATCCGGGTTGTCGCAGATGAATGTTTTCTGCGGTTTCACCCGCATTATGAAAAAATGAGCTGTAAGCGCTTTTTAAAACAGTACCCGAATCTGCTCATCGTCAACGCATTTACAAAGTTTTATGCAATGGCGGGACTGCGGCTGGGGTATCTGATGACCGGGGATTTGTCATTGCTTCATGCGGTGGCACAGCAGCTTCCTGAGTGGAATGTGTCGTCAATCGCACAGCGTGCTGGAATTTCGGCATTACAGGATACAGAATATGAAAAGCGGACAAGGCAGTTGATTGAAAAGGAACGCCGATATCTGATACAGGAATTTTTAAAAATGGGTTGTACCGTATTTCCGTCCGAAGCGGATTATATTACATTCCGACTGCCGCAGGAAAAGACAGGATTTTTATTAAAGGAGCGGCTGTTAGAGGGGAAAATACTGATTCGCTCCTGTGCAAATTACAGGAATATGCCGCCGGACTGTTACCGCATTGCGGTAAAACAGCATGCAGATAATGAGGAGCTGGTCAGACAGGTTTGGCGGATTCTGAAACAATGAATATCTGACAGCGCAGGGAAAGGATTTTAAAGAACCATGGCAAAAAATCTTATGGTGCAGGGGACGATGTCCAATGCGGGGAAAAGTATTATCACCGCGGGAATTTTAAGAGTGTTAAAGCAGGACGGATACCGTGTAGCACCGTTTAAATCGCAGAATATGGCGCTGAACTCCTATATTACCAGCGAGGGATTGGAAATGGGACGCGCACAGGTAGTGCAGGCGCAGGCGGCGGGCTGTGAGCCATCGGTGGACATGAATCCGATTCTCTTAAAGCCATCCAGCGATGTCGGTTCTCAGGTGATCGTGCGCGGTGTTCCGATCGGCACAATGCCCGCGAAGGAATATTTCAAGTATAAAAAGCAGCTAATCCCGGAAATCAAGAAAGCGTTTCAGCACTTGTCCGAACAGTACGATATCATCGTGATCGAGGGCGCCGGCAGCCCGGCGGAAATCAACTTAAAATCGGATGATATCGTGAACATGGGAATGGCGCGCATGGCGGGTGCGCCAGTGCTGCTTGCCGGGGACATCGACCGGGGCGGCGTGTTTGCACAGCTCTATGGAACGGTAGCGCTTCTGGAACCGGATGAACAGGCGATGGTAAAGGGGCTTATCATCAACAAATTCCGCGGCGATAAGACGATCCTGGATCCAGGTGTTGAGATGATCGAGAAATTATGCAAGATTCCGGTGGTCGGCGTCGTTCCGTACATGGACGTGGATATCGAGGACGCGAGACCGATCTTCGTCACGGCGGGGTTGTTGTTCAGGCTGGTGGCGGGGGTGGTCTCAAGATCGTCCGCATTCTCCATGTATTCACCGGCGCTCGTCCAGTCGTCGTTGTAAGCGCCGTAGAAGGTGAACTCATGCGTGTCGATAACGACCTCGCTCATGAACAGGCGGTAGGCGGTGTGCAGCTGGGCAAGCTCGGCTGCCTTGAGGGACATATGGTCGCGGTTCATATCGAAGCCGTCATAGGTGGCGCGGCTGAAGAGATAGGAGCCGTCGGGATTGATGCGGGGGACGATGACAATGTTGACCTTGTCGAGCAGCGCCTTGTAGGCGGGATCGTTGACAAAGTTGTCGATCATCACGAGCGCGCCTTCACCGGCGGCAGGCTCGTTGGGGTGGATCTGCGCCTGATACCAGACGTTCAGCTTGCCGTTGCCCTTGACGATCTTGGCGGCCTCGGCGAGCGTGGCGTTCGCGGGGATCTCGGAGGTGGTGAAGAGTGCCAGGGGGAGGTCATACTTGTAGTTCGGGGTCGTACCGGCAGAGTAGAGGTGCATGGTGCCGGAAGCGGCGTCCATCTTCTTGAGGAAGGCCATCAGTTCTTCCTGAGAGGTGAACTCGTTGGCGGCGTGCTTGCCGTCGAAGGCGGGGGTGGTGTAGTTCTGCGGCTCGAGGGCGAAGTGCTTGTTGATCTCCTCAGGCCAGAAGATAAGCATACTGTCGCGGGCATCCATCTTGTAAGAATCGGGGGCCTTTTCGGGCTTGATGGTCGGCTCGAAGCCGTTGCCGCCGAGCTTGCCGCCGATGACGGAAAGCTTCTTCACGCCGGCGGTGAGGTCGGCCTCGGTCACGTTGAAGAGCTGGAGAATGTTGTAGTAGCCGGTGCCGTGCACATGGTAGGCATAGGTGCCGGGAGCGGTGACGACGTAGCTGCCGTCAGCCTGCGGGGTGATCGCTTCGAGCTGGGAGAAGATCTCTTCTTCCTTGGCATAGCTGTCTGCGGGGTAGCCCTTGTAGACTTCGAGACTGACGACCTTGGAGGAGTCGTAGTTGGCGGAATAGTCAAATTCCAGTTTTGCGCTTTTCTCTGCTGCGAGCGTGCTGGTCATCAGCATCGTGACGACCATCGCGAGAGTCAGCAGACAGCTCAGGGATCGCTGCATCATTTTTCTCATAGCTTCTTTCTCCTTCTTAAAAACTGTCGGCATCGGAACATCATGCACAAACGGAAGAAAATTTACCCGTTGATTCCTGTTGACAATACCGATTTGGATAAGTAAACTGTAACTATTAAAGTCGCCTTTAAGTCAATAGGTTTTCGCGCGGTCATCTTAACAGTTTTTTAAGGAGATTTTCGTATGCCTTATACAATCGGAGAAGTGGCACGCATGATGAATATTGCCCCATCGACCCTGCGCTACTATGAAAAGGAGGGGCTGCTGTCTCTCGGTGTGCGCGCCAGCAATGGGCAGCGAACGTACACAGACGACGATATTGCAACGCTTTCAATTATCGAGTACCTGAAATTCTGCGGGCTCCCGCTCAAGGAGATTCGCTCGTTCCTGCCGCTCATCCGGCCCGGAGGAGAGACACTCAGCGCCCGCCGCGACATCCTTGCCAAAGAGCGCGACAACGTCCGCGCGCAGATCACGGCGCTGCAAACGAAGCTCGAACGTCTGGAATTCAGCTGCTGGTTCTACGAGACCGCGCAGCAGTACGGTTCGGTTCTGCCGCTGTATGAATTTTCAGAGGAGCACTTTCCTCCGGAACATCGCAACGCCCTGCGGGAGAGCTTTCACCTGCCGTTGACGCACGTGCGCACAAAGCTCGAATGGTGATAAAAAAGGGAGCCCTGAGACATACCGTCTCAGGGCTCCCTATATGTCGATCCTTATTTCTTTTTGTCCGCTGTGCCCCACGGGTGGCACTGGTAGGACTGCTCCTCGCTCATGCCGAAGTAGCGCAGGTCCGTGCGCCCGTACTGGTCGCCCCAGGTGACGTCGATGTGGTACTGCGTGCCGTCCAGCGTCGCGAGCGTCCAGATGTGGCTGTCGTTAAAAAGCGAGGTGCACTCGATGCCCTCGAGCTTCAAGAGCAGGTTGTAAGCGCCCGTGTAGCCGTCGCACACGGCAAGGCCGCTGACAAGCGCGCCGTAGGCAAGATGGCTCGCGGAATCGTCTGCGGCGGCGTTATCGTAGCGGCAGTGGTCGCACAGCCATTGAAAATACGTGCGCGCGATCTCATACTGGCTCATGTCGTAGCTCAGCGTGCCGCTCTCCCAAAGGGAGTCGTGGACCTTGATCGCGGCGGCGAGCGCCTTGGCGCGGTACGATTCGAGCGTTTTGTCCGTACAGGCGGTGGACGAAAACGTGAGTACGACCTTGCCCGTCGAATACGAGCGGCAGGAGACGGCGTTGTACATCTGCTCGCAGTATGTTTTGACGCAGGAGGTGAACGCCTGCGTCAGCGCGCTGGCGGTGGCGGTGGTGAGGGCCTTGGAGTAGTTCAGCGTGATCGTGTGCTCGCCGCGCGCGAGCATATTGCGAACCAAACCGTCGATGACGACGGTGTCCTTGGCAGACGTCGGGAGCGACGTGCTTGCCGGCGCTTTGACAAGGCTCGCGAGCGTCGCGTTTTTCACGGAGTGATACGGCGCGACCGTCCACGTGAGCGTCAGGCGCGTTTCAGGTTTGACAACGCGCGTCAGAAGCGCCGCGATCTCCGCGCGGCTGACGCTGCGGTCGGGATAAAAGCTGCCCTTTGCGTCCATGCCGGAGAGCAGCCCGCGGCGGTACATCAGCAGAATTTCGCTGCGGTAGGGCGTTTTGTCCGTCACGTCGGCGATGTAGTCGCGGCTGGCGTAGGCCGAGGTGACGAGCGAGGCGTTGGGCTCGGTGTACCATTCCTCCGGCACGGCGAAGGCGAAAATGCCCGCCATCTGCGCGCGTGACGCGGGCAGGAGGTAGAAGCCCTCAAAGCTGTTGTCGAGCAAATTCTGGCTCTTCAAATACGAGACATACGGCGCATACCACGCCTCGTTTTCCTTCGCGGCGGGGATGACCGCGTCGCTGCCGGTCGTGTAGATGGCGCGCAGCCGCGCGGCGATGGTCAAAAGCTCGGCGATCGTCACGTTGCCGCTTGGCGCAAAGGAACTCTTACTGCGGCCGTTGAGTACGCCGTATTCATAGGCCGAGACGACCGAGGGGGCGAACCAGTCGCCGTCTTTCACGTCGGCAAACTGGCCCTCGTAGACGCGAAGCAGCACAAACGGGGTGCTGTCGTCGCTCGTCGTCTCCTCCTGTGCGGGAGCGGCAGTGTCCTGCGCGGGCTCCTCGCTGTAAGAAAAGGCGCTGATGCTCAGCGCAAGCGCGAGCGCCGCGACAAGCAGCGCAAAGCGGAACTTCATGGCGTTTGCTCTCTCTTTCTCACATTCTCAAAATTTCACGGGGATCACGGGACTAAAATGTTCTGTTCGTCTGCGGTGATGTCGGCGACATAGGGGTTGAGCATCGAATTCGTCATCTCGAGCACCTGCTCGGGGTAGAGCGTGTAGAAGGACTTGCCATTGTACCAGCCCGCGCCGTCGCCGGGGAGCGTGGCAAAGCTGATGGCGTCCGTCCCGCCCATGGAGAGCGCCTGGTTGGCGAGCCACACGAGGTTGCCGAGCGTCAGGTCGGTCTTGACATATTTTAAGAACGTTTCCGCCATCGCGGGGACGTTTTCGAGCTTCATCAGCTTCTGCGCCACGGTCTTCAAAAACGCCTGCTGCGTGCCGATGCGGCCGATATCCTGCCGCCCGCCGTAGCCGGGGTTATCCTTGTCGGAGTTGTGGCGGAAGCGCACGACCTCCATAGACTGCTGACCGCTGAGATGCTGCAATCCCTTTTTGAAGTGAATGTGCAGATCCTGATAGGGGTCGTCGTAGTCCATATCCTCGGGCACGTCGAAGTCGACACCGCCGATCTGGTCGATGAGCGCGATGAACCCCTTCAGGTCGACGGAGACGTAGAAGTCCACGGGAATACCGAGCATATCTTCAATGTTGCTGCGCAGCTTTTCCGTGCCGCCGTTGTTGTAAGAAGAATTGAGCTTATGGCCGTTGCTCATCAGCGTGTCGCGCGGCAGGCTGACGACGTCGATCTTCTTGTTCTCCGCGTCAAAGCGCACGAGCATGTTCGTGTCGCTGCCGCCAGCGTCGTTGTCCACACCGTAGGCGAGGATCGTATAGCAGTATTTTTTGCGCTCTTTGCCGTTAGAAATGGTTTGAATGGCGTCGCTGTCCTCCGCCGTGCCGTCCTGCTGCGTCTGCTGGTCTTCACCGTCCGTGACGGGCTCGGGCGCGCGCACGACGTACTTGACCGTCGCCACGACGGCCACGGTCAGGAAAAGAAGCGACAGAAGCGTGACGACGACGCGCTCGCCGCGATTTGCGCGTTTCTTCTTTTTCTTCGGCCTGCGGCGCGGCTCGCTTTCGCGGCCGATGCTTGGCTCGTAATAGTCCTGCTTTCTCATCTTGTTGCTCCGATCATTTTTCTTTTGGTTTACAATAATGCATTCTACCCTGCGCGGCGGAATTGTGCAAGAGAAATTTTGCCGCGCGGAGGGCGCACTCTTATGTTAGACGCAAAAAGTCGAAAAAAGTTTCAAAATCCCTTGTATTTTTTTCGCGTGGCCATGCCGCCGCGGATGTGACGCTGGGCCTTGTTGACCTCCAGCACCTCTTTGACCTGCAAGTATAGGCTGCGGTTGAACTGCGGCAGGCGGTCCTGTAAGTCCTTGTGCACGGTGGACTTGCTCACGCCGAACTTTTTTGCCGCGGCGCGCACGGTGGCGCGGTTTTCGATGATGTAGGCGGCCAGCGCGCAGGCGCGCTCTTCCATGTTACCCTTCATGCAGCACACTCCTGACTCATGTTGCTCCATCTATATGCGTGCAGAGAGGGAATATGCGCATCGGGAATGAATACGCGACAAAAACGTTGTGCAAAGCGGTTCAGGCATGTTATAATTTCTCTGTCTACACCGAAGACGGCACAAACGAAACGACAGGGAGGTCCTGCATGGAAAATAAACTCATCCGCAGCAAACACTTTTTATACCTGACCGAATTTTTTGCCGGTATGTCCGTCATGGCGGTCGAGCTCGGTGCGAGCAGGCTCATGGCCCCGTACTTCAGCTCGTCGCAGATCGTGTGGACCGTTATCATCGGCGTCATTATGATCGCGATGGCCATCGGCAACGTCTGGGGCGGCAAGCTCGCCGACAGGAGCGCGACGCCCGATAAGCTCTACCGCCGCCTCATCATCGCGGCCATCTGGATCGCGCTCATCCCGTTTGTGGGACGGTACCTGATCGCGGGCATCTCGCTGCTGCTGGCGCTTTTTGTGACGAAAAACTTCCTCGTCTGGGCGGCGCTCGCGGCGTGCCTTGTGATCTTCGCGTTCCCGTGCGTGCTGCTCGGCACCGTCACGCCGTCGCTCACGCGCTTTACGGTCGACAATCTCGACGACACAGGCAAGACCGTGGGCAGGCTCAACGCGCTCAACACCATCGGCAGCATCATCGGAACCTTCGTGCCGACGTTTGTGACGATCCCCGCCGTCGGCACGGCGGCAACGTTTTTGATCTTCTCCGGTGTGCTCGCGGCCATCGGCATCGCGTACTTCGTGTTCGAGAAGAAAAAGAGCGTGCCGGGGATCGTCTCCGTCCTTTTGATCGCTGGACTGTGCTTTGCCCTGCCGTCTTACAGCTTCGCCTTCTGGCAGAGCGACATCACGCTTGAGGACGAGTCCATCTACAACTATTTGCAGGTGCAGGACGACGCGAAGCGCACGACGCTCTCGACGAACGTGCTCTTCGGTGTGCAGAGCGTGCAGGTCAAGGGCGACGCGCTGACGGGCATGTACTATGACTACGCGCTCGCCGCGCCCTGCATGGCGGGCATGGACGGCACGGACAACGAAAACCGCAGCGTGATGATCCTCGGCATGGGCTCCGGCACGTACGCGAGCTACTGCACGCGCTATTTCCCCGGCGCGAGTGTGCAGGGCGCGGAGATCGACAAAAAAATTGCCGACATCGCGACGGACTACTTCGGACTTCCAGGCAGCGTGACCGTCGCGGTCGAGGACGGGCGCGCGTACCTTGCCGCGTCGAAGGAGAAGTTTGACGTCATCATGGTGGACGCCTATCAGGATATCACCATCCCGTTCCAGCTCTCGAGCGTCGAGTTTTTCAATGAAGTGCGCTCTCATTTGAAGCCGAACGGCGTGATGGTCGTGAACCTCAACATGACGTCCGCGGAGGACGGCTCGATCAACGAATACCTCTGTGACACGATGGCGAGTGTCTTCCAGCACACCGTCACCGCGCCGGTGAGGGGCAACACGAATACCGAGGTTTTCTGCACGAACGCGGATGACTGGGAGGAGACGTTCCTGCGCAGCATCGCAAAGCTCAAGGACAGCGACTATGCCGATATGATGCGCACGGTCTACTCGAAGCTCACGCCCTATGAGGGCGGAAGCTGCATCCTGACGGACGACAAGGCCCCTGTCGAGGTGCTGGGTATGCGCGTGCTCGACGAGCTCATCGGCGATGAGCTCAACTACTACAAAGACGAACTGAGAACCGGCGGCCTGTCCGCGCTGATCGGTAATTGAAAACAAAAAGAATCCCGCGCCCACGGCGCGGAATTCTTTTCAGGGTAGAGAACCTCGCAGAGTTTTTACCCGCAAGGGGTACGCAGCATCCGTAAGGCAGCAAAGCTGCCAACGGCTGCCCAGGTGCCGCGCACGGCACGATTGGCGCGCCTGCAAGGGCGCGGGAATCGTAGTGCCGCAACGGTGTAAGGTCGAATTGTCCGCTTTTAGCGGACAACCGAGGCACAGAACGCGGCGAAACCTTCTCAAAAAAGTGGCTTTGCCACTTTTTTGATTACAAAATCAGCATCAGCACGGGAATCACGACGAAGCACGCGATCGTGGAGAGCGCCGCGCCCTGCGCGGCGAATTCCTCGTCCGCGCCGTATTCCGCGGCGGCGACGACCGTCTGCGTCACGACGGGCATGGCGGTCTCCACGAGCAGCACGTTGCGCGCAAGCCCCTCGACGCCGAGCAGCGCGCACAGCGCGAACGACGATGCCGGTACGAGCAGAAAGCGGAAGATCATCACGATGGCAAGGTCGCGGTCAAGGCGGAGATTTTTCAGCCCGATCTCGTAAATGATGTAGCCCGTGAGCAGCAGGGCGAGCGGCGTGACGAGGTTATTCATGTACTTGCAGTAGCTCATCACGAGCGGCGGGAGGGAAACGCCCGTAAGGACGAGCAGAAAGCCCAGAAGAACGCCGATGACGGCGGGCGTGGTCAGGAATTTTTTGGGCATCTGGCGGTCAAAGCCGCCGCCGTCGCCCGACCAGCGCACGAGCGAGAGTCCCACGAGCTGGACAAAGCTCGTGTTGACGAGATAGTAGAGCATGACATAGGGCGTGCAGACCTCGCCGAACAGTTCGGTACACATCGGAAGACCGATGAAGATGGCGTTCGACACCGAGCACATCATCATAAAAACGCCAAGCTTCCTGCGCGGCAGCTTTAGGAGTTTGCCTGCGAGCAGCGAGAGCAGGAACGCGCCGAGCGTGGAGAGAAAGGGCACGAGCAGAAAGCCCGGCGAGAGCGCGAGCAGCTCGCGCGTCAGATTCTTCGTCAGCCCGTAGACGCACATACAGGGGATGGCGACGGACATCGTGAACTTGCTGATAAAGCGCTTGGCATCCGGACTCATCCAGCCCCTGGCCGCGCAGAAATAGCCCGTCGCCGTCAGCAGCAGGATGATGGTGACGGAAGAGACCGCGTGCAGAAATCCTTCCATGGTGTGACCTCGGTGTTAAAAAATAGTTACACCAGTATAACACGCCTGCGGCAAAAGACAAGAGACGAAAAAGACGGTTGCAATGCCGGTTCGGATACGCTATGATGGGCGAAGATGAGCGCGCAGTGCGCGCCCGGAGAGAAAGAGATCGAGAACTTGGAGAGGAGTTTTGTTTTTATGAAAGCAGCGCTGGTCATTATGGCGGCGGGCATGGGCTCGCGCTACGGCGGCAATAAGCAGGTGGACGGCATCGGTCCGAACGGTGAAATTTTGATGGAATACTCCATTTTCGACGCGCTGCGCGCGGGCTTTACGAAGGTGGTCTTTATCATCAAGCCCGACATGCGCGACTTGATGGAGAACATGGTCGGACATCACCTTGCCGCGCGCAAAACGGCGGACGGGGACAATGTCGAGGTCTGCTATGCGTATCAGGATTTTTCGAGCGTGCCCGATTTTTACACGGTGCCGTCTGATCGCGTCAAGCCGTTCGGCACGGTGCACGCGCTTTTATGTGCGCGCGAATTTGTGCACGAGCCGTTCGTCGTCATCAACGCCGACGACTATTACGGCGTGGACGCGTTCAAGACCATTTACGCCGAGCTCTCAAAGCTCGCCGAAAGCGGCGAGGGCGCGATGGTCGGCTACGACCTCTGCAACACCGTGAGCGAGCACGGCACGGTCACGCGCGGCGTGTGCCACGTGAACGAACAGGGGATGCTCGACCGCGTGGTCGAAACGTTCCGCCTAAAGCCCTGCGGCGACGGCAAGATCCGCGACATTCAGGAAAACGGCGACGGCCCGGTCTACGCGCCCGAGACGCCGGTCTCGATGAACTTCTGGGGCTTTACGCCGTGGCTGTTTGAAAAGCTGGATGCGTATTTTAAGGATTTCCTCCGCGCGCTGCCCGACGGCGAGCTCAAAAAAGAGTGCCTGCTGCCGAGCCTGATCGGCGAGCTCATCGACCGCGGCGAGCTCAGTGTCTCCGTTCTGCGCTCGAGCGCGCGCTGGTTCGGCATGACGTATCACGAGGATAAGGAAATGGTGCAGCGCGAGCTTCAGAAATTACACGACGCGGGCGTGTATCCCAAAACGCTGCGCGCGTGAGCGAGACAAAACGAAAAAATCTGCCGCCTCCGGACATACTAAGTCCGGAGGTGATTTTTATGCCGCGAAAAGACCCCGGCATGCCGTATGACCTGGCACCGATGCTCAAGGCGCGCTTCGGCCAGCCGGACGACTGCGCCGATCTTGTCAACAAGTACGGCACCTATAACATCCAGCCGACGTCGGACACGGAAAATCTGTTCCCGCTCATCGCGCCGGGCCTTCCTGAGCAATGGAAGCGCATGGCGGTCGGCAAGAAGGACGTTGAAAACTTGCAATAAAGCAAACGGGAGGGAGACGCGTATCGCGCCTCCCTTTTTCTTCTCCAAAATCCCTGAAACGGCAAGGGGAAATGGGCTTTTTTCCAAAAAGCAAAAAAGATACATACAGGTTCGACAAAAAAGTGAATGACAAAATGGAGAAATTTATTGCTGGTATACAAATTGAGAACGTTGCTGGCACTTGCTTTACTGCTGAATTCGTATAAAGTAAAGGCAAGAGCTGTCTGCCGGGGAAGCGGCTATGAGAGAGACCGCCTTCCGGCGCGACTTGCCAATATGAAGGAGGAGAGAGAATGGAAACCAAAAGTAACGCGAAACTGAAAGCTCTGTTCATCATCCCGTCGATCACTGGTATCATCCTGTTTATGATCCCGGTGAAGAATGCTGACGGCGATTGGACCGTTGTGGTCAAGATCCTTGCCGACATCATCTCGGGCTACATCGGCGGCTTCCTGCCGCTGCTGTGCGTGCTGATCCTCACCGTTTCAGCAGTGATGTCCCTCATTGCGCTGGCAAAACCCAAATTCATTATGAATAGCGACATCATGAAGGAATGCTTCGCCTGCAAGCCCATTTGGGTCGTGCTCCGTGTGCTCGCGGTCATCTTCGTGTGGCTCACCTATCTGGGTGTCGGCGAGGACGGCGTGGGTCTCATCGGTATGATCACCGGCGGCGGTCAGGGCGGATTTGTCCTTTATGACCTGCTCACCACGCTCGTTATCATCTTCGTCATCGCGGCCCTGCTGCTGCCGCTGCTGCTCGACTTCGGCCTGCTGGAGTTCGTCGGCGCGCTGCTCACCAAGGTCATGCGCCCCCTGTTCAAGGTCCCCGGCCGTGCTGCGGTCGACTGCATCACCTCCTGGATCGGCGACGGTACGCTGGGCGTTATGCTCACCTGCAACCAGTATGAGGGCGGCTACTACTCCGCCAAGGAAGCGAGCATCATCGCCACGCTGTTCTCCGCCGTTTCCATCACGTTCACCCTCGTCGTTCTCGAAACGGTCGGTATGCTCGACAAGTTCGGCATCTACTACCTGATCGTCTGCTTCGTCGGTATCGTCTGCGCGATCGTGTGCCCGTACCTCTACCCCCTGCGCAACAAGCCCAACACGTACTTAGTCGAAGGCAAGGCCGCTCCCGACACTCTTCCCGAGGGCTACAAGAGCAACGTCGAGTACGGCATGGACCTCGCCATGAAGCGCGTTGCCGAGCACAAGGGCATCGGAGAGTTCTTCAAGAGCGGCGCCAAGAACGCCTGCAGCATGTGGTTCGGCGTTCTGCCCTCCGTCATGGCCATCGGCACCGTCGCCCTCATCCTTGCCAACTACACGCCGATCTTTGAGTGGCTCGGCATCCCGTTCCGTCCCCTGCTCCAGCTTCTTCAGGTGCCCGAAGCGGACGCTGTTGCCTCCACGATGATCGTCGGCTTCACCGACATGCTCACCCCCGCCATCCTGATCGCGGAGTCCACCAGCCAGATGGCCAAGTTTATTGTCGCGGTCGTCTCCGTCACGCAGGTGCTTTACCTCTCCGAGGTCGGCGGCCTGATCCTCGGCTCCAAGCTTCCTCTCAACATCTGGGAGCTGTTCGTCATCTTCCTGGAGCGCACCATCATCAGCCTGCTGATCGTCTGCCCCATCGCGCATCTGCTGTTCTAAAAAGGAAAAGCTTCTTTTCCCTTACTCAGGTTGCTGACCTGAAAGAGTCGAGGCATCTCATCGGGATGCCTTGGCTCTTTCTTTTTGAATTTTATGTCATATGCACAAAAATGACTGTACAACGCACACGGTTATGTGGTAAAATGCGAACAGAGAGACCTCTGCGAGACCAACGCAAATTCCGACGGCTGCGGGTGAGAGCGCGGCCTGCCGGCGAGAGGGAGAAGAGAAGTACATGAAAGTCAGCATCGACAAGTTTTCGAAGGTGCCGGTCTATCTGCAGATCGCCGACCAGATCAAGTCGCAGATCATCAGCGGCGCGCTGCCCCGCGGGAGCGCGCTGCCGAGCGAGCGCGCGCTCGCGCAGATCTTGGATGTGCACCGCAACACCGTGGTCAAGGCCTACAGCGAGCTCAAGAGCGACGCGTGGATCGAGTCGCGCCAGGGCGTGGGCTACATCGTGGCCGCGGCAAACGACGAAAATGACGCGCAGGACGAAAGGGGCGGCGAGGGCGCGCAGCCCGGCCGCGTCAACTGGGTCAGCGAGGTGGCGGAAAAGTACCTCGACATGGAAAAGACATTTGACGACCTGTTCCAGCGCTTTACGGACGAGAGCCACTATTCCCTCGGCAGCGGCGTCGCCTCGCGCGAGGTGTACACGTCCGAGCGCGTTGCGGGCGATATCGCGGCGCTGCTCACGGGAAGCGGCCCGTGCCAGTATTTTTTCAGCCCCTATAAGGGCGATAAATTCCTGCGGCAGAAGCTCGTGGCCTTTCTCGGCACGAAGGGCGTGAAGGCGTCCTCGGGCGAAATTCAGATCCTCTCGGAGACGAATCAGGCGCTCGACTTTATCGTGACGCTGCTCGTCAAGCCCGGCGACAGCGTGGTGATGGAAGAGCCGGTGCACCCGGACATGTACCGCGTGATGGAGCTTGCGGGCGCGAAGATACTGACCGTTCCCGTCGACGGGAACGGCATGAACTGCGAGGTGCTCGAAAGCTTACTCACGCAGACGCGCCCGCGGCTCATCTTCGTCAATTCGAGCTACCACGACCCGACGGGAAACATTTTGTCGATCGAGCGGCGCAAGAAGATCGTTGCGCTCTCGAACCGCTACCGCGTGCCGATCATAGAGGAGGACGCGGCGAGCGAACTCGTCTACGACGGCGATAAGCTCCCGCCGATCAAGGCCTTCGACACGGCGGGAAATGTTATTTACATCTATTCGTTCTCGCTCACGTTCATCCCGGGGCTGAGCCTTGCCTTTGTCACGGGCAACCGCGATCTGATCCGCGCACTGAGCTACCTCGTCTCCGTGCGGCTGATGGCCTCGGACTGGATGACGCAAAAGCTCCTCGGCATGTACCTTGACGACGGCATTTACTACACGTCGCTTTTAAAATTTCGCGACGTCTACCGCACGAATCGAGATTTGGTATGCCAAAAGCTCGACGAGCTTGCGCCGCTCGGCGTGAGTTATACAAAGCCGAGAGGCGGCGTATATGTCTGGTGCACTCCCGTGGATCGGTGGGCTCCTCTCTGGTGGCATTCATGTCGGGCATCACTGAGGTCAACTCCCTGCCCGCCCACTACCGCTGCCCCAAGTGCAAGCACTCGGACTTTGACTACGCCCAGGACCCCGCCCACCCCTACGGGTGCGGGGCGGATATGCCCGATATGAACTGTCCCGTCTGCGGCACGCCCTATGTGAAGGACGGCTTCAACATCCCCTTTGAGACCTTTTTGGGCTTCGGGGGCGACAAGGTGCCCGATATCGACCTGAACTTCTCGGGCGAATATCAGGCCAAGGCGCATAAATACACCGAAGAGCTCTTCGGCTCGGATCACGTGTTCCGCGCCGGCACGATCGGCACGCTGGCGGAAAAGACGGCCTACGGCTATGTCCTCAAGTACCTCGAGGAGCGCGGCAAGACCCTGCCGAAGGCGGAGATGAACCGCCTCGCGCTCGGCTGCGTCGGCGTCAAGCGCACGACCGGCCAGCACCCCGGCGGCCTCGTCGTCATCCCGCAGGACAAGGACGTCACGGATTTCTGCCCCGTGCAGCACCCGGCCGACGATCCGAACAGCGACATCATCACCACCCATTTTGAATACCACTGCATGGAGGATAATCTCCTGAAGCTGGATATGCTGGGCCACGATGACCCCACCATGATCCGTATGCTGGAGGACCTCACCGGGGTCAACGCCCGGGCCATCCCCCTGGACGACCCGGACACCATGAGCATCTTCACCTCCTCCCGGGTCCTGGGCTTTGAAAACGACGAGCTGTTAGGCCCCACCGGGGCCGTAGCCATTCCGGAGTTCAACACCCGGTTCACCCGGGGCATGCTGGTGGATACCCAGCCCAAGGACTTCAACACCCTGGTGCGCCTGTCCGGCTTCTCCCACGGCACCGACGTGTGGCTGGGCAACGCCCGGGACCTGATCGTCAGCGGCACCGCCTCCGTTCTGGAGACCGTGGGCTGCCGGGACGACATCATGCTCTACCTGATCCACATGGGCCTGGACCCCAAGATGAGCTTCAAGATCATGGAGGCCGTCCGAAAGGGCAAGGTGAAAAAGGGCGGCTTCCAGGACGGGTGGGAGGACGCCATGCGGGCCCACGAGGTGCCCGACTGGTACATTGACTCCCTGGCCAAGATCGGCTATCTGTTCCCCAAGGCCCACGCCGTGGCCTATGTGATGATGGCCTTCCGCATCGCCTGGTTCAAGGTCCACGAGCCCCTGGCGTTCTACGCCACCTTCTTCACCGTCCGGGCCAAGGCCTTCGACGCGGAATACTGCTGCGCTGGCATCGACGCCGTCAAGCGGAAGATCCGCGAAATCGAAAACAACAAGGACGCCACCGCCGTGGAGCAGAACCTGATGGTCACCCTGGAGGTGTGCTACGAGTTCTATCTCCGGGGCTTCCACTTCGACACCATCAGCATCTACGAGTCCCAGGCCACCGCCTTCAAGATCACCGACAACGGCCTGCTGCCCCCCTTCATCTCCGTCCGGGGCCTGGGGGAGACCGCCGCCCAGGACACCGTGGAAAAGCGGAAGGGCAAGACCTTCATTTCCGTGGAAGAATTTTCCACCTGCTGCAGCAAGCTGTCCAAAACCCACATCGAGCAGCTGAAAGCCCTGGGCGCCTTCGCCGGCATGGCGGACACCAGCCAGATCACCCTGTTCGGATGACGGAGTGGCGCTTTGTGTGGTCCCATGGCGACGACCACGAGACGGGGCATGCCCTGTCCCGGGAGATGCTGGCTTTGTACCGGGACAAAAACCCCCAAAAACGGGACATCCCGCCCTGTCCCGGGACAATTTTTATCGGAAATAACGGTAAACCAATGGCAAGTGACTGTTATTTCAACATCAGCCACAGCCACGGCCTGGTGGCCTGTGCCGTGTCGGATGTCCCCGTGGGCATCGACGTGGAGAAAATCCGTCCGGTTCCGCCCCGGCTGATGGGTATTTTATCGCTACGGGAGCGGGAATCTGTGCGCTGTGACGCGGATTTCTTCCGGCTCTGGATCCTGAAAGAGGCGCTTATCAAGTGCCGCGGAGGCGTTTTGGGCCAAATCCGGCACGTTCACTTTGATTTGAGCGGTTCATCCATCATTTGCTCCGTCCCCGGCTATTCCTTCTCCCTGCTCCCGGCCCCGGCAGGCTACGCCGCCGCCCTCTGCTGGGAAAATATAGAAGAAGCAACAGAAAGCGAGGAACAAAATGAGCATTTTTGACCGTATTTTTCAGAAAAAGCAGGAAAAATCCAAACAAAAACGCGCAGAATCTCCCACGGACAACGCGGCCGTCCTCCTGGGCCGCCAGCTGGCGGACTCCCTGCGGGAGAAAATCCCCGATACCGCCACCCTTCCGGAAATTCTCACTTATTTCGAGGAAATGTGCCGGATTCCCGTGGAAAATGTGGAAATTCAGGACGATTTGATCACCTGTATAACCGACCCCTTCGGCGAAGAACCGGAGTGGATTCACTTCGCTCTGACCCGCCAGTTCCCGGATAGGGAGGGCGGATCGGTGGAGATCCTGCTGGATATCGGATTTCCGGACGTGAAGGGCCGTCTCCAGCTTGAGGACGAGCTGTGCAGCGACGAGTTGAACGAAAGAGAGGATGTTTTTGACTACATTCGCCGTTCTGCCGGTTATATTGCCCTGGAGAATATCCCGCCTGTCGCCATGGACATCACCTGCGACCAGACATAAAATAGAGCCAAAAATACCGGAACCGGCAGGAATTTTGCCGGTTCCGGTATTTTTGCTGGCAAAATGCAAAGCGCCGCATAGCATGAAAGGGGAGGGGGAACCAAAATGGCCAAACGAGTTTATATCAGTCCCAGCGACCAGGTGGAAAACAAATACGCCTGGGGCAATACCAATGAGCATGTCCAGTGCCAGAGGATCGCCGAGGCGGAGGCCGCCGCCCTGCGCCGCTGCGGCGTGGAGGTGCAGCTGGCAAAATTTGGAACCAGCATGGCCCAAAGATGCGCTGAATCCAACGCTTTTGGGGCGGACATCCACAATTGCGTCCACACCAATGCCTTCAACGGAAAGGTCACCGGCACCCGGCTGTTCTGCTTTGCCGTGCCCGGAAAGGGGTACGACGCCTGCCGGGCGATCTTCGGCGCCCTGGCGCCGCTGACTCCGGGGACCTCGGAGAAAATCCAGGCCAATTCCCGGCTGTATGAGGTGCGGACCCCGGCGGCTCCCACCGCCTATGTGGAGTGCGAATTTCACGACAATCCGGAAACGGCCCGGTGGATCATCCAGCACACCGATGAAATCGGCGAGGCCATCGCCCGGGGCCTCTGCCAGTATCTGGGGGTGGCCTATGCTCCGGCCCAGGCGGAAAAGCCCGCGCCCCAGCCCAAGGGAGACGGCCTGTTCCGGGTCCAGGTGGGGGCCTTCGCCAACCGAAACAACGCCGAAAAAATGCTGGAAAGGCTGAAAAAAGCGGGTTTTTCCGGATTTATATCCAGCGAAAAATAGCGCGCCGGTTGTCAAAAAACCTTTTTTGAGACTGTCGAAAAACCTTTGCATATCGCGTTCCCTCCCGGCGCATACTATGGCCGAACGCAAAAATTTCCAACGATTTCTTGCAGGAGGGAAACCATATGGTCAAGGATTTTATCGACACCAACGACTTTTCGGCCCGGGAGCTGCTGGACATGATCCAGCTGAGCCTGTCCATCAAGGACGCCATCCGGGGCGGCTATTACCCGCCGCTGCTGCGGCACATGAACCTGGGCATGATCTTTCAGCAGTCCTCCACCCGGACGCGGGTGTCCTTTGAAACGGCCATGAGCCAGCTGGGGGGCCACGCCCAGTATCTGGGCCCCGGCATGATCCAGCTGGGGGGACACGAGACCATCGAGGACACCGGCCGGGTGCTGAGCTATCTGGTGGACGTGGTGATGGCCCGGGTCATCCAGCACCGCACCATTGTGGACCTGGCCCGGGCCTGCTCCATCCCGGTGCTCAACGGTATGTCCGACTACAACCACCCCACCCAGGAGATCGGCGACCTGTGCACCATGGCGGAGAACCTGCCCCGGGGGAAGAAGCTGTCGGACTGCAAGGTGGTGTTCGTAGGCGACGGCACCCAGGTGTGCGCCTCCCTGGGCTTCATCACCACCCACCTGGGCATGAAATTCGTCCACTACGGCCCCAAGGGCCACCAGCTGACCGACGGCCACCAGGCCATCATGGAGCGAAACTGCCGGGAAAGCGGCGGCAGCTTCCTGGTCACAGACGACCGCAGCGCCGTCCGGGACGCGGACTTCCTCTACACCGACGTGTGGTACGGCCTGTACGAAAATGAGATGCCCAAGGAGCAGCGGGTGGAGGTGTTCCACGACTATCAGGTGAATCGGGAGCTGATGAGTCTGGGGGCCATCGGCTGCAAGTTCCTGCACTGCCTGCCCGCCACCCGGGGCGAGGACGTCACCGACGAGGTGGCGGACTCCGCCGCCTCCCTGTGCTGGGAGCAGGCCGGAAACCGGCTGACGGCCATGCGGGGCCTGCTGGTCTATTTCACCCGCTGCCGCCCGCGGCACACCGAACTGGAGGAGGCCGCCGCCCGGGAGCAGCTGGAGCGCTTTATGGCGGACCGGGGCCTGAGCTGACATGGAGAAGCGCAAATTCCGCCTGGCGGACGTGGTGCTGTCCGTCATATGCGTGGTGTTCGTGGCGGAGGCCGCCGCCCCGGTGGCCTCCATCGGCAACAGCCAGTATTTCTGGTGGCTGTTCATGATCCTGGCGTTTCTGCTGCCCTATGGGCTGATCTCCTCGGAGCTGGGCACCGCCTTTCCCGGGGACGGCGGCCTGTACGACTGGATCCACACCGCCTGGCCCGACTCCCGCTGGGGCGCCCGGGCCTCCTGGTACTACTGGATCAACTTCCCCCTGTGGATGGCGTCTTTGGCTGTGATGTGTCCGGAGCTGCTGGGGTATGTGTTCGGCTGGCAGCCGGGGCCGGTGTGGTCCCTGGTGATCCAGCTGGCCTTTATCTGGATCGTCACGGTGGTGGCCTTTTACCCGGTGTGCGACAGCATCGTCATTCTGAACCTCAGCGCCGCCATCAAAATTCTGCTGGCGGTGACGGTGGGGGTGCTGGGCATTGTGTATGTGGCCCGGAACGGCTTTGTCAACGATATGTCCGCCGGGACCTTCCTGCCCTCCTTCGACCTGGACAGCCTGTCGTATATCTCCGTCATCATCTTCAACTTCCTGGGCTTTGAGGTGGTGTGCACCTATGCCGGAAGCATGGCGGATCCCCGGCGGCAGATCCCCCAGGCCATCGTTACCGGCGGCGTGGTGATCGCCGCCATCTATCTGTTCTCCGCCTTCGGCATCGGGGCCGCCGTCCCCACCCGGGACATCAGCGTGGACTCCGGCCTCATCGACGCCGTGTCCCTGATGACCGGCCGCACCGGCGGGGTGCTGGTGGGCATTGTGGCCCTGCTGTTCCTGGTGACGCTGTTCGGCAACATGATCTCCTGGTCCATGGGGGTCAACTCCACCGCCGCCTACGCCGCAGAGCGGGGGGACATGCCCGCCGTGTTCACCCGGCGGCGGAAGGACAACGATATGCCCGTGGGCTCGGCCCTGGTCAGCGGGATCGTGGCCTCGGCGGTGTGCCTGCTGGGAGCTGCCATCCAGGCGGTAAGCCCGGATTCCTCCCTGTTCTGGAGCTTCTTCGCCCTGAACCTGGTGATGCTGCTGCTGAGCTATATGCCGGTGTTTCCGGCGTTTCTGGCCCTGCGGCGGAAGTATCCGCAGGCGGAGCGGCCCTTCCGGGTGCCGGGAGGCCCGGGAATGCTGCGGGTGCTGGCCTATGTGCCCATGGTGCTCATCGGCCTGTCCATTCTGTTCACCGCCGTGCCCCTGTCCACGGACCGGGAGACTCTGGCCACCATTCTGCCCATTACCGTGGGCTCTGTCATCAGTGTGCTGCTGGGCGAGCTGCTCATCGCCGTCCGGCGGCACCATCAACCCAGATCAGGAGGATAACGACTATGGCAAAACGTATTGTGGGAACCACCCCCCGGCAGGACGGGTATCGCATGCCCGGGGAATTTGAGGAGCAGACCGGCGTGTGGATGCTGTGGCCCCAGCGGCCCGACAACTGGCGGGGCGGGGCCAAGCCCGCCCAGCAGGCCTTTGCCGACGTGGCCCGGGCCATCGCCCGGTTCGAGCCGGTGACGGTGTGCGTGAATCCCGACCAGTTTCAGAACGCCCGGGCCCGGCTGCCGGAGGACATCCGGGTGGTGGAAATGACCAGCAACGACGCCTGGGTCCGGGACTGCGGCCCCACCTTTGTGAAAAACGATCAGGGGGACCTGCGGGCGGTGGACTGGACCTTCAACGCCTGGGGCGGCCTGCATGACGGGCTGTACTTCCCCTGGGACCAGGACGATCTGGTGGCCCGGAAGATCTGCGAGCTGGAGGGGGTGGACAGCTACCGCACCGACGGCTTCGTGCTGGAGGGCGGGTCCATCCATGTGGACGGCCAGGGCACGGTGCTGACCACGGAGATGTGCCTGCTGTCCCCGGGCCGGAACCCGGAGCTGAGCCGTCGGGATATCGAAGAAAAGCTCTGCGACTATCTGGGGTGCGAAAAGGTCATCTGGCTGCGGGACGGCATCGACCCCGACGAGACCAACGGCCACATTGACGACGTGGCCTGCTTCGTGGCCCCGGGGGAGGTGGCCTGCATCTGGACCGAGGACCCGGAGAACCCCTTCTATCAGGCGGCCCAGGACGCCTTCCGCACCCTGAGCCAGGCCACCGACGCCAAGGGCCGCCGCCTGACGGTGCACAAGCTGTGCCTGACCAAAAAGCCCTGCTGTCTGGAGGGGGCGGAGACCATCGACGCCGTGGAGGGTACCGTACCCCGGGAAAACGGCGAGGTCAGCATCGCCTCGTATATGAATTTCCTCATCGTCAACGGGGCCGTCATCGCCCCTCAGTACGGCGATGAAAACGACCAGCTGGCCATCCAGCAGCTGCAGCAGATGTTCCCGGACCGGCAGATCGTGGGGGTCCAGACCCGGGAGGTGGCCTTCGGCGGCGGCAACATCCACTGCATCACCCAGCAGCAGCCCAAGGCGTGAGCGTGGGGGAGGAAGTATTTTTGCCAGGTACACGCCCCGGCAAAAAATGATTCCATTTTATTTGCC
>OKSE01000583.1_pt1 | contig 21173 bp, 13 predicted proteins | sample 1633631 | NCBI WGS metagenome assembly OKSE01 (sample SAMEA3541555, study PRJEB24748) | human gut metagenome | biome: human gut; feature: human-associated habitat; material: faeces | place: China | collected 2012 | reverse complement strand
AGCCTCCCTTGAAAAGGGAGGGGGACCGCCGTTAGGCGGTGGAGGGATTCTTTCATCGCTACAGCAGCCAACCGATTTCACAAGGAGTTACGCTTCTTTTTTTCTTTACTGAAAAGAAAAAAAGAAGCAAAAAAAGAAAAGAGTTCGTCCGGGCGGCGGACAGATCAACATCGTGAACAACTACTACAAGGCTGGTCCCAGCCATAGTTTGAAAGGTAAAACTTTGAATGGACTCAAGGTAGATGTAAGCACAGGAAGCGTACGGGGAAATCAGGACCGTATCACCCTTGTCACACTTTCTACACAGAGCAACTCCGACAAGAATCATCCTGAGTTATACGACATGACCAGCCGTTACTTCATCAACGGAAACACCACAGAAACCACCAAGGGTTCTGTTACCAAGAATCAGGATTGGAAAGGTATCAGCTACGACAAAGGCATTCCAAGCCTGAACGGAGAATACTACAGTCCGGATGCCAAAAACTTTTATGGTGACAATGTTGCCCATGTAACCATCAGCGGCAAGTCTTGTGTCAAGATCAAGATGGACGCTCCTGCTCCAACAGGAGAGGTTACCACCCACTCTGCTGCCGAATCCTTCAGCAAAGTACTGTCATACAGCGGAGCCTCGCTCTACCGCGATGAGATTGATGCGCGCTACATGGAAGAGGCTAAGACTGGAACAGCCAAGTATAAGGGAAGCATTACCCAATCGCCTGGCATCATCGACAAGGTATCAGATGTAAACGGTTACACCGAGGCAAACTTCGGCACCGCTTCTCGCCCTGCCGACTTCGACACAGATAAGGACGGCATTCCTGATGCATGGGAGACTGCCAACGGCTTAGATCCAAACGATGCCTCAGATGCCCTTACCTACTCGCTTGACAGCAAGGAGTACTACACCAACCTTGAGGTTTACGCCAATTCGCTGGTTGAGGACATCATGAAGCAGGGCAATGCTGATGCCGAGAGCAAAGTAGATGAATACTATCCTGCATGGAAGAATCCTACAGGCATTTTGCAAAACACCGGTTCCAATCCCAGTGAGTTGGTCAAAGTAACGTATTACAGCCTCAACGGCACCCTCCTTTCTGCTCCTCAAAAAGGCATCAATATCCGCAAGATGCTGTTTCAGAACGGACAGACCGTAGTGGATAAGGTAATAAAGGTATAAAACTTCTTATAAAACAAAAAGGGCATCCCCATGTTTGGGAATGCCCTTTTGTTTTATATGTATATACAATCTGTTACTTTACATACTTCTTACCGTTCTTGATAACAATACCCTTGGCAGAAGAAGAAACCTCCTGACCAGCCATGTTGTAGGTCTTACCATTCTTCTTGGCAGCGGCAGTGTTTACTGAAGAAATGCCGGTGCTAGTTTTTACCAATTCGAAGCCATAGAAATTAACTGAATTGACAGGATATGTAATAGCCACATCACCCTGCTTTACTGGTACAGAAATAACAGGAAAGACTTTTGTATCCTTTGTTACATTATCAACAGTCATTGGTACAGAAACAGCCTCAGACTCCAAAAGAATTTTGTTAACCAACTCTGTTTCATTCTGGGTTAATACAATATTACGATCAGTAGCAGAAGAGGAACCTGTACGGACATAAACCTTAAGAGTACCATCAGAAGGCACAGTAAGAATCAAATTGTTTTTTGCCAAAGACTTTCCACCACTTTTCAGTCTGAAAGAAAAATTTTTATAAGACTAAGCTGTTCCAAAATACTGGCTATTAGCATCCACTTCCATTTTACCATCTTTATCAACAACTTTCAATTCCAAGCCATCAGCCGAGAAAGTTTCTGGCACACTACCTTTGGCATATTTCTGAGTAAAAGTCAAAACCTGTGCATTAACACTAGCAGCCAAAGCTACGGCTGCGATAAGAGTAAAGAATTTCTTCATAATCGTTTTATTTTAAGTTTATATATTATTAATTAGTTATTGAATAACTTTATTTTAGTTTGATTCATTTACTAGTTTATTTCGGTGGCAAAAATAATAAATCATTTTGAGAATCTCAGAAAAAAACGAACCAAAATGAGCTAAAACTACGAAAACGATTACGTAAATTAGGATATTAAGCAGCAGATAGCAAGAGGGTGCGCCATAACTTATGACGCACCCTCTATATACCTTATAATGAAAGATAAGGAGAATTAATCCCAAAGACTGCCGTTGCTTGGACGGGCAAGAACATCATTTGCATCATCAATGGTTTCACCAGATAGCGTAGAACTTGGAGTTCCACTACCTGCCAAGATAACACCAACCTCAACTTCTGTAATTTCCATAACTGGCTTAATATATTTTTTCATCTTTATTTTCTTTTAAAATTCAACGTGTTTGTTATAATAGTAAAGTTTAGTAAATAGCAAAGGCGATTACTTCTTGATCATCTTCTTGCCGTTGCAGATAACAATGCCCTTGTAGTTCGCACCAACCTTCTGACCAGAAAGAGAGTACATGATGCCGTCTGCCTTTACACCATTCTGCTGGATAGTCTGAATGCCAGTAGTGTTTCCACCAATACCGATGGAATAATACTTAGCAGGGGTTGTTGTAGGAGTAGCAATCTCCAAATATGCCTTGTTTGCAGGAATTGTAACAGTATTTGCAACCTGATAGAAACCTACGCCATTAGAAGCCTTATTTGCCAAGCAGTAAATGTTCCCATCACCTTTCTTTTCACCATTAGCAACCTTCAAGTCTGTATTAACAGTTGTAGCTGCCCCCTCAGCTGCAGTCAAAGTATACTCCTTTGCTTCGCCCTTTAAAAGTACAGCTGTATTTGCAGGTACTACACCATCAATCTTATTATAAGTAAGCGTGCCATTTGCATACTTCACAGCATAAGCCTCCAAGCCATCAGCTGAATAATCTACTGGGTATGAAGCTGCAAATGTAGCGAAGCCAGCATCGGTGATGGTAATTGAAGAAGCGAGTGCAGAAGCTGGCGAAACCTTAATATCAAATATATTTATAGTGTTCGTTTCGCAATATAAAAGTAGTTCTGTTGCCTTATTTCCATTATATTCTGCAGTTACCATTTTGGCTTCATTTGGAACAAGCTCAAAACTATTTAACTCTGTTAAAGTTTGATTTTCCAAAGTACCCACCTTCAATGTTCTATTTCCACCATTTTTAGAAGGATGAGATACAGCTAAAGTTATCTTACAATTTCCAATAACTTTTATTCCTATAGCTCTTTTAGGAGTGGCTAGGTTTGTAAGATCACTAGCTGAATTAAATGTAAATCTTTTAGTATAAACAGTACCATCAATTGTTTTTTTACCACTTTTCAGCTCTACAACATTCTTTTCAGTAGCATAAAATAACAATCCATCTTTCGATACATTTTTAGAAAACTGTTCTTCCTGCCAATTAGAGAAATTCCACTCTTTGACAGTTTCTGTTTCTGTCTGCGCATACATACTCGTCGCCATAAACAATGCGACAATAAAAGTAAATAAGTTCTTCATCTTTTAATAGTTTTTTGATTTATAATATAATTTGGTTTAAAATTCGTTTGTTTACGCCTGCAAAAGTACGACTTAATTCTCATTTGGCAAAAGGAAAGAGAGATAAAAAGGCGGAAATGCACGAAAACGATTACGTAGCTTTTACAACAAAATTGAAACAAAAAGTTCTTAAATAGAAATAATAAGTGTATTTTTGCACCAAACTTTAAAATATAAACTGAAAATAAAAATTATAATAAGTATAACAACTTAAAGGCAAACAAATGAAAAGAAATCTACTAAGATTGGGGCTTCTCAGCCTGTTGCTTGTCTTTGCTTTCATCGCAAAGGCACAAAATGTCACTGCTGTTTGGGACTTTCAGAACAATCTTCCTGAAGGTATCAACACAGCAGCTAACTTCCAAGGTAACGAGGGCGACCTCGCTTCTACCGTAGAAGGCATCACCATGCACGTCAACGCTACACAGGGTAAGTTGAAAGGCAGAACAACTGATGCACAGTTTAACGCAGGAACCATCCTGCAGATTCCAATAAAATCAGCAAATGATGTTGTAACCGTAACAAGTTACCCAAACTACCACAACCTCACCGTAGGCGGAAAGGCAGCTACTGAAGACGTAACAGAATACAACGCAACATCAGCCGAAGTGGCTAAAGGATATGTAGAAGTTGTTGCAACAGGTCAAAGCTACCTTTATCAGATTAAGGTGGTACACGTAAGCGCCATCCAGGAGAAGGCACTCTACACTACCGACTTCACCGAGTGGAAAAAGATAGATGGCAAAACAGCCAACAACACTTTGGTAGACCTCAAAACTCTCTATAGTAAAGAGGCATTTACCATGACTCTCAATGGCGTTGAGATAAATCCAACAGGAACAAACACTAAGTTCGCTGATCGTACCGGTTATATGAAGACCCTAAAGTACACTGGCGAATACTCTACAGCCGAACCAAGCGCAGTAACCTCTCCTTTGGCAAGCATCACCAAGATTACCCTCCACCAGGCTGCTACAGGTGGCACACGTGGTATCAAGGTATCCGTAAAGGGCGACGGCGATGCTGACTGGGTAACCATCCACAACGTATCAATTGTAACCGCAAGCGGTGAAGATCTGACACTCGACGTAAACCGCACCAACTGCCAGATCAAGTTCGAAAACTTCGCCCTCAACCAGAACGCTTACGTTACCGACCTCGCTATCTACGGAAACGTAGATATGAGCAAGACTCCAATGCTGGGCACATTCAGCCTCAACGGCACCAAATATTCAGCCGTTGACATCTTCAAGGAAGACGCATCAGGCAAGCAGCTCGCTACCCTCCTCGTTTCAAAGAAGACAAACCTCATCAGCGAGACCAATCCGCTGAAAGACCTCGTTACTGCAAACGGAACCATCAAGAGTACAACATATACTACCACCGGCGAAGGTGCAGACCAGAAGACCGTGGTAACCATCGTTGTAGAATCTAACGGAGATGAGGTAACTTACGAACTCACCGTAGCCTTCAAACCAGACTTCACCCTCACCTATTATAATATAGACGGCACATCGGTGCTCGGAACCCAGAAGGTTGAGCAGGATGCAAACATCGAAAAATTTGCAGAAGGCATGGAAGAGAAGGTAAGCGTATCCGAAGGCAAGAAATTCCGCGGTTGGGCTACCGACCTGAAGAAAGACAGCAAGAAGTTCACCACCTCTTCTATCATTACAGCAGATACTAACCTCTATGCACTCGTTACAGATATTGAGACCGCAAGTGAAACAGTCCGTTACGATTACGACCTCCAGAAGGAAGGATTCGACATCAACGACCACGAGGCAATCTCTGTAGAAGGCAAAGGCAAATGGCATGATGCCACACACGGCTGGAGCTTCGAAGCTACCGACAAGCTCAAGGTTAAGATGGGCGGCAAGGGTTACATCAAGATGAACCTCTGCCAATATTCCAAGTCGGGCAAGATTACCCTCCTCGATCCTAAGGGAAATGAAGTAAGTTCTATTGATGCAAAGCCAACAAAGGACGGCAACCTCGGTATTCTCCAGAACGAATCTACCGAGAGCGGAGAATATACCCTCACTTTCGATGCAGATACTTACATCCACAGCCTCAGCATCGTAAACATGACAACTCCTGCTTACACACAGAACGGCAACTGGATGGAGGTAAAGGCTGGCGACGCACAGGGCTTCATCACAGCCCTCGAAATAGCAAACGGCAACAATATTGAAACCAACGCTGCCCGCACATACATCTTCTTGCCTAACGGCACATACGATCTCGGAGACAAGTGTCTTACCCCAATCAGCGGTAACAACATCTCTATCATCGGCGAGAGCATGGACAACACCATCATCGTCAACAAGCCAGAGGTAGAGGGAATCGGTGTTACGGCAACATTGTTCAACACCAGCACAGGTCTCTACATGCAGGATCTCACCCTGAAGAATGCTTATCCATTCGACAAGAGCACCGGCCGTGCCGTCTGCCTCCAGGACAAGGGTACACAGACCATCTGCAAGAATGTGAAGATGCTTTCTTACCAGGACACTTACTACAGCAACAACAATAAGGGCCAGTACTACTTCGAAGGTTCAGATATCCACGGAATCGTAGACTTCATCTGCGGTGGTGGCGATGTATTCTTTAACAAGTGTACCTTGACATTGGAACCTGGTAAGGGTTCATACATCACAGCGCCTTACACAGACGGAACTGATTATGGTTATGTATTTGACGGATGTAAGATTGTAGGTTCAGCTACTGACAGCTTCACCTTCGGTCGCTCTTGGGGTGGAACAGCCAAGTGTGCATTCCTCAACACCATCCTCGACAAGAACGCAGCAGCCAACATTGCTTCAACCCGCTGGACAACAGGTGGTATGAACGTGGTTGCCAAGAACTTCTTCGAGTACAACACTGTTGATGAGAACGGCAAGGTAATTTCTCCTGCTGAGAACATCGTGAAGTTTACAAAGGATAAGGAAGTTAGCGAGTACAACACTATCATCACTGCTGAGAAGGCAGCAGAGTTCAACCTCAACAAGGTATTTACCAACTGGAAGCCAGCCGACCTCGCTTTTCAGACCACAGCCACAGCGGCTACATTGGGCAACGACAAGCTTTCATGGACAGGTGATGCCCAGATGTATCTCGTAGCAAAAGACGGCAAGTTCTTCGCCCTGACCACAGAGAAGTCAGTAAACCTCAACGGCGAGAAGGGAACATTCACCGTACGTGCAGCCAACCAAATGGGAGGTTTCGGTGCAACAACCAATTCAGTAAGCACCGGCATCCGCAACATCACCTCAGCTACAGATGCAGCAGTCATCAAGACCGCCATCTATGCAGCCGACGGCACCCAGCTCTCAAATCTTCAGAAGGGTATCAACATCATTGTGAAGACCCTGGCAGATGGCAGCAAGAAGACAAGCAAGGTCATCGTAAAGTAAAGAAGCTGAGACCATAAGTAATTAGATTGACAGATAACATTCGGAGTGCAATATCCCCATCCACTTTCAGAAGGGTGCCGGATATTGCACTTTTTTGTTCCCCCAACTCCCGAAACAGCAGAAACGAGAACTGAGAAAACAGACCGTCGAAATGTAAAAAACAGAGTATTTACGAAAAAATCTGTAAACGTTTACGTAATTTTTTACCCCCAATATACCTATATTCTCATATTTTTTATATACTTTTGCAACAAGAAAACCAAGACTTAGCTATTGCTATGCATCTAGGTTGCCCCATCGGAGCCTTCGGGTTCCAAGAGGAACATCCCTTCAGCAAGCATCTGCTCAGAACTGGAATTCTACTTAAAAACATTAAATAAAAACATTAGAATATTAGTAATTTAGAATAAGTTTTATCTAAACCTAAAGTGTATGTCTGGTAAATACAAGAATCTTAGATTTGCGCTTGTTGCAGCTTCATTGGTTATGTCAGCTAATGGATATGCGCAAACAGTGATTAAGGGTAACGTAACCGACAATACGGGCGAGCCTGTTATTGGTGCTTCTGTCATTGAAGATGGAACAGCCAGCAACGGTGGTGTAACCGATATTGATGGTAACTTTACTATCACACTGAAAGGCAACAGTAAGAAAATCAAGGTTTCATACGTGGGTATGAAGCCTCAAGTAGTCAGCGTATCTGGCAAGTCTGTCATCAACATTAAGTTGGAAGACGACAACACCACCCTCAACGACGTCGTTGTAATCGGTTATGGTGCTGTCAAGAAGAAGGACTTGACCGGTGCTGTAGCTACAGTAGACAACAAGGCTCTGACACAGGTGCCTGTAGCTTCAGCTTCTGAGGCATTGACAGGTAAGATGCCTGGTGTACAGATTACAACAACAGAAGGTTCTCCTGATGCTGATGTAAAGATTCGCGTACGTGGTGGTGGTTCTATCACCCAGAGCAATGATCCTCTCTACATTGTTGATGGCTTCCCTGTAGAAAGCATCAGCGATATTCCTGCATCCGACATTGAGGATATTACAGTATTGAAGGATGCTTCATCTACGGCCATTTACGGTTCACGTGGTGCTAACGGTGTAATCCTCGTTACTACTAAGGGTGGTAAAGAGGGTAAGACCAGTGTGTCTTATAACGCATACTATTCTTGGAAGAAAATTGCCAAGAAGCTTGATGTACTGAGCGCTCGTGACTATGCTAACTGGCAGTATGAGTTGGCTAGCCTGCTGAATAAGGTTGAAGACAAGTACGAGCCTTATTTCGGAAGCTACGATGATTTGGACATGTACGACAATGTGGCTACCAATGACTGGCAGGATATCGTATACGGAAGAATCGGTCACACCTTCAACCACAACTTGAACATCAATGGTGGTACAGACAAAATGAAGTATGCTTTCAGCTATGCACGTATGGATGATAAGGCAATCATGCAGATGTCTAACTTCGTACGCGACAACCTCAGCCTGAAGCTGAATGCTAAGCCAACAAAGACCGTAACATTGGACTTCCAGGCTCGTTGGTCTAAGACCAAGATCAATGGTGGTGGTGCTAATGAGCAGAGTAGTACTTACAACACAGACAAGCGTCTGCGTTATGCTATCCAGTACACTCCATTCCCTGTTGCAGGCTTGTCTACAGATACGGATGATGATGACACAACCAACTCATCATTCTACAACCCTGTAACAAGCTTGAAGGACAACGATCAGAGAAGAGTGCGTACTACTTTCAATATGTCGGGTGCTTTCACTTGGGAGCTTTACAAAAACCTCAAGTTCAAGACAGAGTTCGGTTACGATACTTATAAGGTAGACACCAAAAGATATTATGGTACAACAACCTATTATATCCAGAACGTTCCATCTTCAGAGAATCAGGGTAAGCCAGCAATCACACTGACTAACCAGTATCGCACCAAGTTCCGTAACACCAACACCTTGAACTACGATTTCAAGGCTTTGTTTGGTAAGAACAGCAAACATAGCTTGAACGCTTTGCTCGGTGAGGAGTACATCATCACAAAGAATGAGACAATGACCAATACGGTTCATGGCTTCCCAAAGACATTCTCAGCTAACGACTGCTGGAGACTGACTACTCAGGGAACACCATTCCAGATTACCGACTTCTATGATCCAAATGATATTTTGAATTCATACTTCGGTCGTGTAAACTATGGCTATGATGACAAGTACCTCTTGAGTGCTACAGCCCGTGCCGATGGGTCATCAAAGTTCTCTGACGGCAACCGTTGGGGCTTCTTCCCATCAGTAGCTGCAGCTTGGCGTATTTCTTCAGAGTCTTTCATGAAGGGTACAGAAAAGTGGTTGGATGACTTGAAACTTCGTCTCTCTTACGGTACAGCAGGTAACAACAATATTCCTTCAGGCCTTTTGGTACAGGAATACGTAGCTAATTCATCAAGCTGGATTAATGGTTACAATTCTTATCTGGCACCATCTAAGACCATGGCCAACCCAGACTTGAAGTGGGAGACAACCGTTACTCGAAACATCGGTATCGACTTTACTCTCTTCAACAGCAAGTTGACAGGTAGCATTGATGGGTATTGGAACAATACCAAGGACCTTCTGATTCAGTATCCTGTAGCAGGTACAGGTTATGACTATCAGTACCGCAACATGGGTGAAACCCGCAACCAGGGTCTTGAGTTTGCACTGACATGGAATGCCATCAATAAGAAGAACTTCGGTTTGACTCTTGGTGCTAACATATCATTCAACAAGAACAAGGTTCTTTCATTGGGAGATATGGAATCAATCGACAACATCAGCACTCAATGGGCTTCTTCAGAAATCGATCAGGATTTCGTCATCAAGGCTGGCGAACCTATCGGACAGATTTGGGGCTACAAGAGCGCAGGTCGCTATGAAGTAAGCGATTTCGATATTGAGGCATCAAAGGCTCAGGGTAAATGGGTTTTGAAAGAAGGCATAGCCGACTGCAGCAACGTTTTGGGTACAAGCGTACGTCCTGGTAGCATGAAGATTGCAGAGACCAAGGCAGAGAAGACAGGTACTATCACAACTGCAGACCGTCAAGTGATTGGTGATACAAACCCTACACATACAGGTGGTTTCAATATCAATGCACGTGTTTACGGTTTCGACTTGACAGCCAACTTCAACTGGAGCGTAGGCAACGACGTATACAACGCCAATGCCATCGAGTATACCCAGACTTCAAAATATCAGTATCGTAACCTCATCGATAAGATGGCTGGCGGTTCACGCTGGACTAACATCGATGCAAACGGTAACTTGCTAAACTGGGATAATGCAGAAGAATTAGCTGCACTCAATGCCAACACAACGATGTGGTCACCATACACAGGTAAGTATGTCTTGACAGACGCTTATGTAGAGGATGCATCATTCCTCCGCTTGAGCACATTGACTTTGGGTTACACCCTGCCTGAGAATCTTACCAAGCGTGCAGGAATCAACAGTCTGCGCTTCTATGTAACCGCATACAATGTATTCTGCATCACCAACTACTCAGGTTTTGATCCAGAAGTATCAGCCATCCGCAAGACCAACCTGACCCCAGGTGTTGACTACTCAGCATATCCTAAGAGCCGTCAGTTTGTAATCGGTATGAACCTCAACTTCTAACAAATAAAAGACTATAAAAATGAAAAAATCATTATATATTTCATTTCTTTGTGCAGCAACATTGATGTCTTCGTGTGATTTGGAGGCTCCAACACAGTCTTCTATTACAGAAGAAACAGTCTTCTCTACCGAGGCACTTGCTGATGCTGCCGTTATGGGTATCCACCAGTCTTTTGGTGAGACCAACTCATATCGTGGTCGCTTCATTCCATATTATGGAACCAATACCGACTGCGAGATTTTCAACAACTATGCCGGTGTGAGCGACCCATCTACCGATAAGGAAGCATCATTGGCTTGCTATTCAGCCTCTTCTACCAATACATACATGAACACAAGTTCAAACGCTTGGGCAAAAATGTATGAGGGTATTGAGCGTGCCAACAAGGCTATCGTTTCTATCCAGAAATATGGCAATATTGACACCAATAAGAATATGGCCCAGCTCTATGGCGAGTTGCTTTCATTGAGAGCATTTATCTACTTCGACCTGGTAAAGGCATGGGGCGATGTTCCTTATCGCTTTGAGCCTAACACCTCAGAGACAGTATATCTGCCAAAGACTGACCGTGTTACCATTCTCAAGAAATTGATAGAGGATTTGGAGACTGCTGAGAATTATCTCGGCTGGCCTAACGAAAACTCTTATACCAAGTCAACAGAACGTGTCAGCAAGTCTTTTGCAAAGGGTCTCCGTGCCCGTATCGCTCTCTTCCTTGCTGGTAAATCTGAGTGGCCAAACGAAGGTCTCCGTTATAATCTTCAGGATGAGAACGAGCGCAATCAGATGTATACCATTGCAAAAGATGAGTGCGTAAGCATCATCAATCAAGGCTGCAACAAATTGGGTACCAAATTCGACGAGAACTTCCGCAACCTCTGTAAAGAGGATGTTACAGCTGGTAAGGAGTCTATCTATGAGCTTCCTTTCTCAGACGGTCGTGGTCGTGTACTTTACACCTGGGGTGGCAAGCACAAGACTGTAGATAGCTGGACAAAATTGGCAAAGGGTGGTGTAAACGGCCCTACCCCAACTCTCTGGTATGATTTCGACAAAGACGATGCTCGCCGCAACGTTACCTGTCTTCCATATACATGGGATGAGGGCGTGAAGACTATCTCTGGTGGTTCTGGCGGCGGATGGAGTTTTGGCAAGCTTCGCTTTGAGTGGATGAAACGCAAGGTTACTTCTACCAATGACGACGGTATCAACTATCAGGTTCTTCGCTACGCAGATATTTTCCTGATGGCTGCCGAAGCAGAGAATGCCCTCAATGGTCCTGCTAATGCAAAGCAGTATCTGATGCCAATACTCAATCGTGCTTATCCTTCAGCCAAAGTTAGCACCATCTTGAACGAAGCATCTACCAAGGAAAGTTTCCAGCTTACCATCGAAGACCAGCGCAAGTTTGAGTTCGCTGGTGAAGGATTGCGCAAGCTCGACCTTATGCGTTGGGGTAAGTTAGGAAGCACTCTTGCACAAACCAAGGAAAAGATGACCCAATTGGCCAACCGTACAGGAATCTATGCCAACTACCCTAAGAAACTCTACTTCAACGAGGGCTTGGGTGCAGCAAGCACAGATGCTGACAGCTACGAGGTTTATGGCTTGGAAGCAGGACAGACTGATGCAGAGGGCAAGTCTCTTTACGAAAGCAGCACCAACTGGTTTACCTATAGAGAGCACGTTGACGGTGAGAGCAAGGACGACAACAAGAGCGTTACAGACAACAATAACAAGATTGACAAGTATCTGAACTATCTCTACATCAACAATCCAGACGAGAAGATGTTCTGGCCTATCTGGAAGGTATTCATCGATGGTAGCAACGGCTTGCTCAAAAACGATTATAATTATTAATCCATTCAAGAAGAAAAGATTATGAATATTATAAAGAAATTAACTTATATCTTAGCTCTTGCTGCGGTACTCTTTACCGCAGCAGGATGCTCAGACCCAGATGATGAGTTGACAAGCGTAGAATACGACCGACTCTTCAAGCCTACAGCTGTAGAGGCTAAGGTACAGAACAAGACTAATGTACAACTTACCTGGGAATGTTTGTCTAAAGCAGACAGCTACACCATTCAGTTGTTTGCTGACGATGCTGATATGAAGTTTGAAGGAACTCCAACCTATGAATATACAGACGTAACAACAGTTCCTTATCTCATTACAGATCTTTCTGGCGAAACTACCTACTCTATCCGTATCAAGGCTATAGGTAGTTCCAAGGAATCTCATTGGGCAGAAGCCTCTGTTACAACAGATGCTGAGCAGATTTTCGAAACCGTTACTGATGATGATATCACTGCAAAGAGCGTAACATTGAAGTGGACTCCAGGTTCAGAAGTTACTACCATTGCTATTACAGGCGGTAAGGAAGAGACTTATACTCTCTCTGATGAGGAGAAGCAGAATGGTACTGCTACCATTACTGGTCTGACCTACGAAACCAAGTACACATTCACTATCATGAATGGTACCAAGGCTCGCGGTAAGGTTTCTGTAACCACCATGCCAAACTATACTCCTGCTTATCCAGGTGCTGACCTTCAGGCATTGATTGATGCTACAGAAGAGGGCGGTACAGTAATGTTGCTCCCTGCTAAGGACGGTTCTACCAACGAGTTTATCTACACAGGAACCGATGGTGCTGAAACAACCAAGGAGTTGACCATCAGCAAGAACATATCCATCAAGTGTCTCGGCACCAAGCCAGTCAAGGCTCGTATCAAGTTCGTACTCGACGGAGCTACCGACTTCACTACAGAAAACATCCAGTTTGAAGGTGTTACTGCAGATGCTCTGATCAAGGGTGTGAACTGCTCAGGAACAATCAACGTCAACAATATCGAGGTTAGCGGATATGGCAACTTCTTTACAGAACCTGGTGAGAATGTTTACGAGGTGGCTGAGCTGAATATTACCAACAGCTATTTCCACGACATGTGCGCAGGCAAGCGCTTTATCGACTCTCAGAAGAAGAAGGGCGCTATCTTAAAGTTGAACATGAAACACTGTACAGTAGCTAACTCTTGCAATGGTTCTGATTTCATCCGTTTCGACTACAATGCCAAGCAGCCTATCGTCATCAACTTCGAGAACAATACCCTCTATAAGGTAGAAGCTACATCTAAGGGCTTGTTCTACGTTCGTTCTAACAAGGCAGGCGACAAGTTCTTCACAGCAAACATCAAGAACAACGTATTTGCAGAAATGAGCGCAGACGTATTCTTCAGCAAGGACCCAAAGACAGACAACCTCGTATTCAGCAACAACAACTACTACAATGCTGCTACCTTACAGCAAAACCCTGACGGAGGTGCAGGTAAGGTATTCGATACAGAGGGCATCAATCTTGATCCTGGTTTCAAGAACGTTGCTACTGGTGACTTCACTATCACCAACGAGACATTGGTTGACAAGAATATCGGTAATATCAAGTAATCAGTTTCTACAAAAACTCTTTTGAAGTTAACAAACTTGAAGTAACATCTGGCTCAGCGTTCAAAAATGCAGCCAATGGCGAATTCTATCTCAAAAACTCAATCTTGGAGAAGGAAAAGGTAGGTGACCACGTTGGATTAGATAAATTAAATCAAACTATCATATTAAAGTGCAATGCCCACACCGGGCGTTGCACTTTTTTGTTTCTCTCTCCCTCTCCCCCACCACTCACAAAACTTTTTTTGTTAATTTCTTGGAAGTTACGAAAGAAAAGCGTATCTTTGCAGCGTGAACACAAAATCGCAAAGATATGGCAAGATACATCAACCCATTCTCAGACTGGTCGTTCAAACGAATCTTCGGCCAGGAATACAGCAAAGACTTGCTGATTGAGTTCTTAAACCAGCTGCTCCTGGGAGAGCAGCATATCACAGATGTGAAGTTTAAGGACAAGGAGATGTTGCCAGAAACAAAAGACCAACGAGGTATCATCTACGACGTCTTTTGCGAAACTGACACAGGTGAGCACATTATCGTTGAAATGCAAAACAGGAGCCAGTCCTATTTCATCGACCGGTCTCTCTACTATGCATCGAAAACGATAGTAGACCAAGGCATAAAAGGACAATGGGATTATCACCTCACACCTGTTTATGTTATCTGTTTCATGAACTTTGATGTAGATGAAAATACACCTAAGAAGTTCAGAACAGACGTTGTGCTGGCAGACAAGGATAGCGGAGAGGTTTATTCTAACAAAATCCGCTTCATCTACTTGGTAATGCCTCTTTTCAAGAAGAAAGAGGAAGAGTGTACTACGTTTTTAGATTGTTGGATTTATAATTTGAAGCATATGGAGACTTTAGAAAAAATGCCTTTTGAGGCTCAGCATAAGATATTCAAGAGGCTGGCAGAAATCGCCGACTCCAAGACTCTGACCAAAGAGGAACAGGAGAAATACGACAACAGCATGATGGTCATGTGGGACAATTATGCTGTATATAAGCATGCTGAAGAGAAAGGAATAGAAAAAGGTATGGAAAAAGGTAGGAAAGAGATTGCTTTGAACCTATTGACATACAACACTCCAATAGACGTCATTGCAAAATCCACAGGCTTATCTATCGAAGAAATCAAGAAATTGGAACAATAATACTATACGAATAATAGAGAGGGTGTGTCATAAGTGGGATGACATGCCCTCTTTTTTTTCGCTATTTCAGCCACTTCTGTCAGCTAACTCAGTCACTTCATTCTGCAAACTCAGCCACTTCATTCTGCAAACAAATCCGTCTCATTCTGCTTACGAATTCGAATCTTCGAGACAACGAAGTCATATCTTCAAGCCAGCGCAATCGAATCTTCAAACCAGCGCAATCGAATCTTCAAGCCAGCACAGTCGGATGTATCGGCTCAATGAAACGTATGAACTTGCGCAATGAAGAACATGGTTTCATCAGCTTACTTCAAAGGCCGAATTTATTGAAAGAAAAAATTATTTTTCTCAAATCTAATACCACTAATATCACACTTAGACTTAACCATCTGATTATAAGCGAATAACGTGTGACAATAAGGGGTGTTTTTATTGTCACCTTATTGCCACCTGTTACCACGCCCCTGGTAAGCGGCTCCGCTTGCCGATGTTCCCGAAATTACGTCACGACGTAGCATCTGAGGCGTCACGACGTAACAATCGGCGCGTCACGACGTAGCGACAGATACGTCGCGACGTAATTCCGGCTACATCCTGCTTCCATCAAATGATACTATTCTGCATGGTATGAAACAGATGCCGACTTTGAAGCATGGAAGGCTATAGATCCTGCAAACAGAGCAAACACCTATCGCATTCCGATGGATTCACAGAGCAAGGAAGCACAGAATATGGACGGCAGAGATATGGAATATTACGATAACCAGCAACTGGTATATGGTTCCAGTCCATGCAAGAAGTTTGACGACAGCAAGACTGCTAAGACAGAGAAGAACACCTGCTATCGCGACATCCATATCATCACTTTGCCAGAGATGTATCTCGTAGCAGCTGAGGCTTATCTGAAGGCTGGTGATAATCCTAAGGCATTGGCACGACTCAATGAGGTTCACCAGCGCGCTGGTCTTTCTGCACTTACAGGAACTATCACTATCGATGACATCCTTGATGAGAATGCATGCGAGAACTTCGGTAATGAGGCACGCTGGATGGATCTTCGAAGAACCCAAACCCTGGTAACACGTTGCACCAAATATAACCATGAGATGGGAGACAAAGCTGCCCAGTATATCGGCAAGAAGCTTCTTCGCCCTATCCCACAGGCTGCAATTGATGCCAATGACCAGCTGACATTAGCCGACCAGAATCCTGGTTACTAATCAAAGTCATTATGTTGATAAGAAAACTTATCAGGACATACGTTAATCATTAGGTTTAAGACCGTATTCTAGGGAGATAATTCCTGATGGATACGGTCTTTCTTTTGGTTCTATCGGCAAGGTATACGTAATCGTTTTCGTAGTTTTTCGCCCACTATCTGCATGCGGTAAGCAAAAATATCGTAACTTTGCAGAAAATCTTATAGAATACAATAATAATAAAATAAATAAACCTAAGAAGAAATGAAGAAATCAATCATTAAGACAGTCGTGCTGGCTGCGCTCATGGCTCTGCCAATGTTCGCTAAAGCACAAACTTTCGCTGGTATCACAGCCGAGCAGAACGCACAGAACACTCCTGAAGGATGGACTGCCGTAGAACTGCCACAGTTGCCTGCCATCACATCAGCAAACACGTTTAACATCAAGGATTATGGTGCCTCTACATCTGCTACAGATAACACCAAGGCTATCCAGAAAGCACTTGATGCTGTGCCTTCTACCGGTGGTATGGTCGTGATTCCTGCCGGTATCTGGATGTTTGGAAGTACAGATCAGATGACTAGCAAGACCGAAGTACTCAGCATCAAGTCGAAGACCATCCTTCACCTCAGCGCAGGTGCCACATTGAAGCTCGTGGAATACGGCAAGGCTCCTAACACAAAGACTGTCTTCATCGGCGGAAAGAACAAGGGCAAGAACGTTACCGACGTTGTCATCGAGGGTGAAGGTGAAACTTCTGTCATCGACGGTCAGGGTGCACGCTGGTGGCTCGCAAGAGAGAATGGCGAAACCTTCAATCCTGGTGCAATGATCCGCTTCGAGCAGGGCAAGCGCTTCCTGCTCCGCAACTTCAAGATTCAGAATACTCCGGGTGTAAACATCACCATCAGCAACAGCGGTAAGGCTAGCCATGCTACCATCCATGATCTGATTATCAGCGAACCTTCATCTGAAGCTGGTAAGGGAAAGGCATCGCATAACACCGATGGAATCTCTATCTGGGGTCCATACGTTAATATCTACAACTGTAACATCAGCAACGGCGATGACAATATCGTTTGCGACAACGATGCACAATATATCCATGTATGGAACTGCTACTTCGGAACTGGACATGGTGCTTCTATCGGTAGCTACACCAAGAACATCAAGCATGTATGGTTCGACTACATCACCATGAACGGAACAACAGCAGGAATCCGCATGAAGACGGGTATCAATAGCAATGGTACACTGCGTGGCGGTGGCGAGGAGGACTGGAAGTTCACCAACTTCACCATGACCAAGGTGAAGAATCCATTCTCTATCGACTGCTTCTACGACAAGAACTACAATAGCGACCCTGCTGTAGACAAGTCTAATGCAAGAACTTTAGATAGCACTACCCCTACCTACAACGGCATTCTGCTTCAGAACGTGAAGACAACAGATGTATGCGAAGGTAACGCTATCTTCCTGATTGGCCGCCCTGAGAGCCACATCAAGAACGTGACTCTCGACAACGTACAGATTTCTGCAAAAAAGGGTATCGATATCCGCTTCGTAGATAATCTCGTGTTCAAGAATAACTCTAAGATTACCATCAGCAGCGGTTCAATCTGGCTCAAGAAGTTTGATTCTACTTGGACAGACGAGTGTGATGCTACGTCTACAGGTTCAACCGTTACTGATACCAAGGGTCCTTTCACATTAAACTCAAAAACTTTGACGGATAAGACAGCCGGTTCTTTCAGCAACGGCTTCGCTATCAGCAATGAGAAGGGAAAGACATACGATACTGGTTCTGGTACCAACTATATCAAGTATAGCGCAAATCAATACACCATCATCATTCCTGACGGCATAAAGATTGTCAAAATGGATATCGAGGGAAAAGACAATTACTCAGAAGCAGATGCCTATCTCGGCGAGATAAACGGCACAAGCTATGATGCTTCTACCTATGTTTTTCCAAAAGACAAAAGTCTGAAAAAATATACAGTAGAGTTTGATTCACCTGTAGAGCATACGCTTACTTTCACTCCAAAGGTAAAGCAGTGCATCTTGCAGTTCACTCTCTATACAGAGACTTCTACAGGCATTCAGCCAATTGCTGCCATCGCCAAGGTAAACAATAACAACATTTACGACCTCAGCGGTCGCATGGTGAAACCCAATGCCAAGGCAGAAGACCTGCAAGGTCTCAAAAAAGGGATCTATATCTACAACAACAAGAAATACGTAGCTAAATAATTCATTTAAACATCGGTAACAATGAAAATAAAATCTCATTCACTCCTATGCATTCTCGCCACCATCGCATTGAGTTCTCCGCTCTCTGCGCTGAGCGTGAATGCCCAGAAAGCAGTATCCAAGACATGGAATCCGAACCTGAAGAACGGAATGTATCGCAACCCGGTTATTGACGCAGACTACTCAGACCCAGACGTATGCCGTGTGGGCAATGACTACTATATGACCTCCTCTTCCTTCCAGTGTTTCCCTGGTCTGCAGATTCTGCACAGTACTGACTTGGTAAACTGGGAGATTATCGGTGCTGCCCTACTGGATGACTATCCGGTTTTGCCAGAATACCAGGGCACCGAACTGGACTGGCGCAAGAAAGTTCAGCATGGTAACTATGTATGGGCACCCTCTATCCGCTATCACGACGGATGGTTCTACATCTATTGCGGCGACCCAGACCAGGGTCTCTTCATGACCAAGACACAAGATCCACGCGGTCCTTGGGAACCTATCACCTGGGTGATGAAGGAAAAAGGTCTTATCGACTGCTGCCCTCTCTGGGATGAAGACGGCAAGGCTTATCTGTCGCATGGATGCGCCGGTTCAAGAGCCGGTATCAAGTCAGTGCTCTTCGTAGCTCCGATGTCACCTGACGGCACCAAGGTGATTGGTCCTTCACGCATCGTATATGATGGACACGAAAATCAACCTACCATCGAAGGAACCAAGTTCTACAAGCGCAACGGATATTATTACATCATGAGTCCTGCGGGCGGAGTGAAGTATGGCTGGCAGGTAGAACTGCGTTCCAAGAATCCATACGGTCCTTACGAGGAATATGTAGGTATGGCACAGGGAAAGAACAAGAAGGTAAACGGCCCTCACCAGGGTGCATGGGTAGATACCCAGAACGGCGAAGACTGGTTCCTCCACTTCCAGGATAAGCACGCTTATGGTCGTGTGGTTCATTTGCAACCAGCCAAATGGGTGAACGACTGGCTTGTCATCGGAGACGACAAGGATGGTGATGGCTGCGGAGATCCTGTTCAGCAATGGAAAAAGCCAAACCTGCCATCAAGCGGAAACTTCCAGCCTAAGGAATCGGATGACTTCAACAGCGTAGATTTAGGTCTGCAATGGCAGTGGAACGGTCCTTACAGTCAGTACTGGTACTTCTGTGATGCCAAGAACTCCAAGTTGCGTCTCTATGGTGTGCAGCAGGCTGAAGATGTAAAGAACCTGTATGATTTGCCAAACCTGCTGCTCCAGAAACTCCCTACCGAGAACTTTACTGCTACTGCCAAGGTGAAGTTCATACCTAACCGCACCGAGGCTTACAAGGAGAAAGATAAGGTACTGGGCGAAAGCGCCGGCATGATCATGCAAGGCATGGACTATGCGGCACTCAAGTTTGTTGATACCAAGGAAGAGGGTGTTGTTTTGCAATATGTAACCTGCGAGAAGGCTGTGAAGGGAAAGGCTGAGAAGGTGGTAAAGCAAGTGGCCATCAAGACCAGCAAGCTGCCTCAACCTTACACCGTGAAGTATGCCGTAGATGATATTCCTTCTTCCCGCATCGCTACCCAGGATGTATGGCTCCGCGTGAAGGTTCATAGCGAAGGCATCGCCAACCAGATACAGGCCATCGCTGAATGGAGTTACAGTCTGGATGGTAAGAAATTCACCAAGATTGGCAATCCTTTCACTGTGCGTGAAGGCAAGTGGATTGGTGCAAAGCTCGGTTTCTTCAACACCCGCACAGCCAAGAAGAACGATGCAGCCTTCTTCGATATCGACTGGATTCATTTCGAAAAATAACGCTTTCCAGCTAACGCGTTATTTCAGAGAATGTTTGGAAAACAAAAAATCCCCCTCATTGCAAATCAATGCAGCGAGGGGGATTAATCTTTATGAGTAATCTAAAATCTAATCTTTCTTTTCTTCTGTAGGCTCTGCCTTTGTTGCTTTCTTAGCAGGAGTCTTCTTGGCAGGAGCCTTCTTGGCTGCAGACTTAGCTGCGGCCTTCTTGGCAGGAGCCTTAGCAGGCTTCTCGCCATGGTGCTTCTCAGCCTCCTTCTCTATCTTTTCAATCTTAGCCTGAAGACGGACAATCTCCTTGTCCTTCATCTCTATCTCTTCATCCTGATTCTTGATGGTAGTAAGCAAGCCCTCCAGCTGATCGTTATCAACATCAGCAGGATAGAGGTCGTTCACACGGTTGATGAAATCACCAAGAATGTTCATATAGTTAGTGAAAGCATCGAAAGGACTTGAATAGATACCTCTGTCAAGACCCACATTGCTTGGCTTGGTAGTCATGAAGCGGAAGTTGTTACTTGCCTGCAGGTAATCCCAGTCTTGGCAGATGCGCGGGTTGTTGGCTATGCGCACACGGTCGGCCACACTGTACAGCTTGTTGAATGCGTCACGCTGCATGGCGTTGCCGAGCCAACAGCTTACGTCGCGCTCCTCGTCAACCCACGAAAGCGTGTCAGGC
>OKSE01000581.1_pt1 | contig 21256 bp, 17 predicted proteins | sample 1633631 | NCBI WGS metagenome assembly OKSE01 (sample SAMEA3541555, study PRJEB24748) | human gut metagenome | biome: human gut; feature: human-associated habitat; material: faeces | place: China | collected 2012 | reverse complement strand
TTAGGACGAATATCCTTTTCGTTTATTGAAGCTTAGTAAACCTGACTTGTCAATTTCTTGACGGTTCGTTTCTTTTACCCAGTTTCTTTATACTCCCTATATAATAAGGTGTAATTCAAAACCGCTTCTTGTACTACTTGTCTGTTTATGTAAAATCTTTCAAAGAACTCTATCTTTATTGCTAAGAGAAAGCGTATTTCTCAAAAGCGAGTGCAAAAGTACAAACATTTTCCGAAACCACCAAACATTTTTCGGAAAAAGTTTTGAAATTAACAGTATTTTAACACTTTCATCTTATTTTGCACTTATTTTGATACCAAACACTTTATTATATACATACACGCGCTCATATCTGCGTGTGGGCACACAAGCATGCGCATATACATAATGGTACCAGAAAACTATTCTGCCTCCAAATAGAGAACACGAGACGACCAGTCGTTCTTCTTACCCCAGTCTACCTCATGAACATACGGCATTTCCAAGCCATGTTCCATAAGATACTTACCAGAGTAAGATTTTCCCTCACAATCAAGAGGCTTGTTATCAATTACATCTAGTTCTTTTACCTTATACATCTTATTCTCATCCAGACCAGCCATCTTAACTCTTGGCAAATGAACATTATAGAAGTTTGCCAATTTCCACCAATAGAAGACAGCCTTGTCTTTTGCTTCACTAACATACATAATAGAAGACAAGCCCTGATTATCGTACGGAGAAACCAAACGATAAAGGTCGCCAAGCTGAACAACAGGACGGATCTCCTTGTATTCAGAGATAGCCTTTCGGCAGAGAGCCTTTTCCTCATCCGTCATATTCTTTGGCTGAATTTCCATTCCAAGTCGTCCGCTCATAGCCACATCAATACGATACTTCAAAGAAGTAGTGCGGAATACGGTATGATTTGGCACAGCAGAGATATGACTTGCCATGGCGATGGCTGGGAAGAAATAGCTGGTTCCATACTGCATATAAATACGCTGCATGGCATCCGTATTATCACTTACCCAAAACTCATCAAAACCACGGAGCATGCCCCAGTTGGCACGACCACCGCCACTAGCGCAACATTGAATCACCACATCCTTATACTTAGCACGAATACGGTCAATAACCTTCGCAAATCCCTGATGATAAGCAATGTAGAGATGACTCTGATCGGCTGCAGACAAGTATTGGCTGCCATGATTCATAATGGCCATATTGGCATCCCACTTAATGTAGGCTATATCTGGATATTTAGTAAGTAAATTGTCTACTACACCGAAAACAAAGTCTTGTACTTTTGGATTTGAGAGATCGAGCACCAGCTGGGTACCGCCACGGCCCAGAACAGCATCTCGCTTAGGAGCCTTGATAACCCAATCAGGATGCTTCTCATAGAGCATACTGGTAGTATTGGTCATTTCCGGTTCGATCCAGATACCAAACTTTACCTGGTTTTTCCTAGCATCGTTCAGCAAGCCTTCAATGCCATTAGGAAGTTTCTTGGTATCAACCACCCAGTCGCCGAGTGCACAGTTATCAGTAACACGAGGATATTTGGTTCCGAACCATCCATCATCCATTACGAAGAGTTCACCACCCATACTATGGATATCAGCCATCATCTGGTCCATTCCCTTCTGGTTGATGTCGAAATAAACACCTTCCCAAGAGTTGAGCAAGATATCACGCTCCTTATCTCCATGTGCCAAGATATATTTGCGTCCCCATTTATGGAAGTTTCTACTTGCACCGCTCAAGCCCTGTGTTGAATAAGTCAAAGCGAGTGCAGGAGTTTTGAAAGTCTCACCTTTCTTAAGATGATATTCAGAGTTCTGTTCATTAATACCGGCAAAGAAATAATGATATTCGGTATCATCGGTAACCGTCTTCAGTTTATAGTTTCCGCTATAAACCAAGGCTGCACCAATAACATTACCCGCATTTTCCTGTCCTTTACCATCAAGCGAGAACATGACTTCAGCATGATCGGTATGCGAATTGCGGGTACCATCATTGTTTCGGATTACAAATTCTCCTGGCTGCAGTTTTTCATGACTCAATTGTCCCTCTGCTGCCCAAGTACCGGAAAGATGACTCATCCAAACATCTCCGCGACGGATAGGAAGCATAGCCGATGCGAAGGTAGTCAGGGTAACAGTACCCTTTTCACCATTCAGAATCTCGGTCCATGCCTCAATCATATCAACATCATTGTATGCACGATACTTCAAATCTACCTTTATATTATATACAGGATCTTTCAGATGGACGGTCGTGACAGAAGCATTTCTTTCGTTCTTCACATCACAGCCCGTAGCCACGAGAGCAGTTGAAAGATTACCATCACTATGGCGCATGGCAAGCGCCGCTTCAGCTGGAGTATTCAGTCCGTAAGCCGGATAAGCATCCATACGGCCATCAGTAGCGACCTTCAGATTCTGTAAATCGTTAGGATTCAACTTAGTACCGAAATAGAGATACTGGGCAGGCTTTCCATTCTCAACATCGAGAATGAGCGACATACCCTTTGTATTTACAGATACTTTTTCTGCCATCGCCGGAAGTGCGACAGTCATCAATATAAGTGCAATTGATTTTAACTTCATATTACCTTTCCAAATTATTAGTTGCGTTTATAGTTTATATTTTGTGAGAGATGATTTCTCATTTTCACATCGCAAAATTATAAAAAAATCCAATACACTCCAATACTTTTTTGATTTATTTTTCGAAGAAAGCAGAAAAGGACAAACAATCAGCAAATAAAGCAAAGAAAACACTTTAGAAATCGAAAGAATTCCTAAAAGATAGTCCACTTTAAGAAATTCTTAGTATCTTTGCAATGTTATAGCTGATAACGATTTAGGTATAGTGGCTTGAATGCCCTATTTTTCAAAATCAGCAGAATGTGTAACGAAAAGATATATAGAGATATGAAACTAAAGATACATTTCAGTCATAAAGAAGAACTTTGGAACTCATGGTCGCATGCAGGAGGTATCCTGATGGGCTTTGTCGTGGGAGCCATCTTCTTATATTGGTGCTTTACGATGCATAACGGATGGGCTACGGCGGGAGTTATCCTCTATCTGTTCGGTATGCTGATGTCTTACATCGCCTCAACGGTTTACCATGCCGTTTCTGCCTGGAGTAAATGGAAGGAGCGACTGCGCAAATGGGACCATGCCGCCATCTACTGGCATATTGCCGGTTCTTACTCGCCAATCACGCTCATTGCGATGCGAGACCAGGGATATTGGGGATGGAGTCTTTTTATCTTTATCTGGGCTTGCGCCATTGCCGGAACCATCATGAGTTTTGCCAGACTCAAGGATCACAGCAACCTGGAGACCATCTGCTTTGTAGGCATGGGATTGTCGGTACTGGTTGCCTTTAAACCTTTGATAGACTCCGTATCCACCGCCACAGTCTGGTGGATTATTGCCGAAGGCGTCTGCTACATTACGGGCGCCGTATTCTACAGTATTAACAAGAAGAAATACATGCATTCCGTGTTCCATTTCTTCGTTTTAGCTGGTAGTATCTGCCACATCATTGCAGTTTGGGATATTCTCATGAAATATATCTAAACGACTTAAGAATAAGAATCAAGGCATCGGGAAGTTTTTGCTTTCTGATGCCTTTGTTTTTTTATAAAGTTCTATATTACAAGACATTCATCCATATCATACTCTTCTTATAATATAATAAGGTGGAATTGTTAACAATACGTTAAAGTATGAAAATAATTGCCCAAAAGTTTGGAACTTATCGCAGAAAAGCATACTTTTGCAGTGTTCTATTGAAGTAGTACACTAAAACATTGAAGATTATGATACAGATTAAAGACATTGATTTCAGATACCCAGGTAGCAAGCACCTTGTATTTAGAGATTTCTCTTTGGAACTCAAGGAGAACAACATTTATGGCTTGCTCGGCAAGAACGGGACAGGCAAGAGCACTCTGCTCTACCTCATCAGCGGATTGCTCCGCCAGCAGCAAGGTACCATTCTAGTGGATGGCATTTCGGCACAAGATCGCAAAGCCGAAATGCTGAAGGACATCTTCATGGTGCCTGAGGAATTTGAACTGCCCAACGTTTCCCTCGCCACCTACGTGAAGATGAACCAGGGGTTCTATCCTAACTTCTCGCAGGAAGTATTGGACCGTTGCCTCAAGGATTTTGATTTACCACTCTCTCTCAAGTTGAACGAACTCTCGATGGGACAGAAGAAGAAGGTATTTATGAGTTTCGCACTCGCCACGGGTACCCGCTTTCTTCTGATGGACGAGCCAACCAATGGTCTCGACATCCCATCGAAGAGCCAGTTCCGTAAGGTCATCGCCAACAACATGACGGAAGACCGCACCCTCATCATCTCTACTCATCAGGTGCACGATGTAGAGTCGTTACTCGACCACATCATCATCATGAACCAGAGCCAGCTTCTGCTCGACGCTCCGGTTTCAGACATCTGCGAGAAATACACCTTCGAGTACCGCAACCCACAGGAAATGGACGACACCGTGCTCTACGCCGAGCCAACCCTGCAGGGCAATGCCGCCATCTGCAAGCGACAGGAGGGTGAGCAGGAAACACAGATGAATCTGGAATTGCTGTTCAATGCAGTGATTAATAAAAAATTAAACGATTAAATGATTAGACGATTATGAAAAAGAATTTCGATTTACATAGATTAGGAATGATTATCCGTTGGGATGTATTAAACAACTGGACCCATAATTTGGGAGTTATTGTAGGACTCGCCATCTGTTTTTCAATCACAAACATCATCCGGCTTTACAGAATTAGTGGCTTTATTGCAGCATCCCATGAACTAGATGCCATGACCGACAGTTATAAGAAATCCGCATATATGTTCTTTGGATTCATTTCTTTTATGGTCATTTACGTATTGGCATCTTGCATTTTCAGAAACATGAAGACCAAGTTACAGCGCGAAAGTTTCCTGATGCTTCCTGCCACTAACCTGGAAAAATATGTGGCTCGATTCCTGGTTGTTACCGTTGGTGGTCTTGTGACTTTGCTAGGAGCCTTGGTCATTTCAGATATTATCCAGCTCATCTTTAGCTTTTTCATCACTCCAGGCTTCCATATCAGCCTTACATGGCCAGTACTCAGCCACACCATTTTTGCCCTTTCCCCAATAGACAACTCTTGGCAAACAATTCTGGAATTCTACTCCTTCCTGATATTTGCCCATTCCTTCGCAACCCTGGGAGGAGCCTTCTACCGTAAGTTTCCTGTGCTTCTGACAGCATGTACGGGATTGGCACTTTGTCTGATTTTGGGTTATATTATCAACGAACTGGGTGAAGCCGGATGGCTTGATTTCGTAGGAACCTTGCACATCGAAGAGGGTTCTTCTGCTCAATATTGTGCTGTATTCACCTCGTCTGCAGTATTTCTTGCTTTGGCTGCCTTCAACTATTGGGCATCTTACAAGCTCTTCACCCGCATGCAGGTTATCTGCAACAAGTGGATCAACATCTAAGAATTAAAATTTGAAGATTATGAATTTCAGTAATGATAAAGCAATATACGTACAGATAGCCGAGCGACTGAGCGATGAGATTCTGGCGGGCAAGTACAAGGAAGACGAGAGAATACCGAGCGTCAGGGAATACGCCGTGCTGCTGGAGGTAAATGCCAACACAACCGTGAAGGCATACGACCTGCTTGCCACCGATGAGATTATTTACAACAAGCGAGGCCTAGGCTACTTTGTTTCCGCTGGAGCCAAGAAGCAGATTAAGAAAACCCGCAAAAAGGAGTTTATGAAAGAAAGACTCCCGGAACTCGCCCGACAAATGCAGCTTCTCGACATCTCCATCGACGAAGTGAAGGAAGAGTTGGAGAAGAATCTCAAAAAGATAAAGATATGATGACACTATTCATCATCAAATATATATTTATAGCTTCTGTTTTTGCCTTATATATAATAAGGTGTATGTAATAACGTTTTAAAAAAAGAGTTACGCTTGCAACTTTCAGAAAGTTGCAAGCGTCTAATGGTTTAAATTGATATCCATAAAACGAAAGTAATATGTCATTAATTCATCTAAAAGACGTCAACAAGACCTACCAGGGTGCTCAGCCACTCCATGTGCTGAAGGGCATCGACCTCGACATCGAACGTGGCGAGTTCGTCAGCATCATGGGTGCTTCCGGCTCGGGAAAATCCACCTTATTAAATATACTGGGTATTCTCGACAACTACGATACGGGCGAATACCGACTCAACGATGTGCTCATCAAAGACCTCTCGGAAACCCGTGCTGCCGAATACCGCAACAAGATGATTGGCTTCATCTTCCAGTCGTTCAACCTCATCTCGTTCAAGACGGCGGTGGAAAACGTAGAGCTTCCACTCTTCTACCAGGGCGTGAGCCGCAAGAAGCGCCACGAACTGGCGATGGAATATCTCGAAAAACTGGGCTTGAAGCAATGGGCCAACCATTATCCTAACGAGATGTCGGGAGGACAGAAGCAGCGTGTAGCCATCGCCCGTGCCCTCATCACCAAACCGGAAATCATCCTTGCCGATGAGCCTACCGGAGCTCTCGACTCCAAAACGAGCGTGGAAGTAATGGACCTGCTGAAGGAACTGCACCAGAAAGAGGGAATGACTATCGTGGTGGTAACCCACGAAAGCGGTGTTGCCAACGAGACCGATAAGGTTATCCATATCAAGGACGGACTCATCGGAAGCATCGAAGACAACAGAGACCATCATCTTGTATCGAAAGACTACGTGAAGTAAGAAGTTTATAGTTTAAAGTTTATAGTTAATAGGGCAGAACTGCTGATGGCGCCAGCCCTCTATAAACTATCAACTATTAATTATTAACTAAAAATAATGAGAGAATTAATCAAGGAAATATGGAGTACGTCGAAGCGCAACAAGCTCCGCACTTCGCTCACGGGATTTGCCGTTGCCTGGGGAATCTTCATGCTGATATTCCTGCTGGGCGCCGGCAACGGACTGATTAATGCCCAGTTGCAGCAAAGCACCCGATTCCTAGCCAACTCCATGCGAGTATTCCCGGGCGAAACCTCCAAGGCTTACAAGGGACTGAAGGAAGGCAGAAGCATCACGCTCAACGACAAGGATATCCTCATCAGCAACAAGACCTACGGCCAGTACGTAGATGATGTGGGTGGAAGACTGGAACAGTATAACGTGAACATCAACTACGGCGATAATTATGTGGCAAGCCAGTCATTGGTGGGTGTGGCTCCTACGCATCCCAAAATCGACAAGACGGAGCTGATTGCCGGACGATTCATCAACGAAATCGATATGAAGGAGCAGCGCAAGAATGTGGTGCTGAGCCGAAGCCAGGCCAAGGAACTCTGCAAAGACTACCGTTCGCTGGTGGGCAAGAACGTAAAGATCAGCAACCTCAACTTCCAGGTGGTAGGAATCTACAAGGATGATGAATCGCGCAATAATACCGATGCCTTCACCGCCTACTCCACCGTGAAGATTATCTACGCCAAGGGCGATGATGCGGGAAGTCTGGAGTTTACCATCAAGAACCTGAAGACCAGGGAGGACAATAAGCTGTTTGAAAAGAACTACCGCGCCAGCATCAACAACAACCATCAGGCAGCACCTGATGACGAGCGAACCATCTGGCTCTGGAACCGATACATGGACAATATCCAGATGAACCAGGGAATCGCCATCATGCAGACGGCACTCTGGATAGTAGGTCTGTTCACCCTGCTGAGCGGAATCGTGGGCGTAAGCAACATCATGCTCATCACCGTGAAGGAGCGAACCCGAGAGTTTGGCGTAAGAAAAGCCATCGGCGCCAAGCCTTGGTCGATACTGAAGCTCATCATTACCGAGAGCATCATCATCACCTCGTTCTTCGGCTACATCGGAATGGTCTGCGGCGTGGCGGCAAACGAAATCATGGATGCAACCATCGGCCACACCACCGTAGATACCGGACTGTTTAAAGCCGCCATGTTTGTGAACCCTACGGTGGGCATCGGCACCTGTATCGGCGCCACCATCACCATCGTCATCGCAGGCACCATCGCCGGACTCATCCCAGCCATCAAGGCTGCAAGAATCCGACCGATAGAGGCGCTGAGAGCGGAGTAATGCAAAATGTTGAATGTTAAGTGTTGAATGTTGAATGTTGAATTCATTCTTGCTTACACCTTATTATATATATAGAATAGGCTATGCGATTAGATTTAGATACATATAAAGAGATTCTCGACACCATCACGAGGAACAAGAGCCGCAGTCTGCTTACGGGCTTCGGCGTGTTCTGGGGCGTGTTTATGCTCATCGCCCTGATGGGTGGCGGACAAGGACTGAAGGAGATGCTGCAAAATAACTTCACAGGCTTTGCCACCAACACCGCTATCATCTGGGCGCAGAACACCACCAAACCCTACAAGGGATTCAACAAGGGGCGCTCCTGGCAGATGGAAGAGAAAGACCTGGAGAGATTGCGCCACCAGGTGCCCGAACTCGATGTCATCACCCCGCTGCTCTTCGGCGGCAACAAGTCGGTGGTGTTTGGCGACAAGAAATTCAGCGGCAGCACCCAGGGCGTAAATCCTGACTACGCCAAAGTTTCTGCGCCACAGATGTTTTACGGCAGATACATCAACGAGATGGATGTGCGCCAGCAGCGCAAGGTTTGCGTCATCGGCAAACAGATTTACAAGAATCTCTTTCCTGGCGGCGGTGATCCGTGCGGCAAGAGCGTAAGAGTAGATTCTACCTATTATATGGTGATAGGCGTAGATTACCGCTCGGGCAACGGCGTGAACTTCGGCGGTCGTGCCGATGAAACCATCACCCTGCCCCAATCGGTTTTGCGCAGCGCTTATAACCGGGGTAAGGCGGTAGACATCATAGCCACCACCGGCAAACCGGGCGTAGTGATGAGCAGCATTGCCCAGCGGATGAGAGAAACCGTGGCAAGAGCCCACAGCATTGACCCTACGGACGAAAAGGGCATCATGGTGTTCAATACCGAAGTACTCTTCCAGATGCTCGACAACCTGTTCAAGGGCGTCAACTTCCTCATCTGGCTGGTAGGCATCGGCACCCTTCTTGCCGGCGCCATCGGAGTTTCCAATATCATGATGGTAACGGTAAAGGAGCGAACCACCGAGATAGGCATCCGCCGAGCCATCGGAGCCACGCCTAAGATGATTCTCTCGCAAATCATCTCCGAGAGTATTCTCCTCACCCTGGTAGCCGGCATGAGCGGCATTCTCTTCGGTGTTGCCATCCTGCAGATGCTAGAGATGGCGAACACCACGGATGGCATTCTTACCGCCCACTTCCAGGTAGATTTCTGGACGGCCATCTCTTCTGCCATCCTCATCTGCATTCTCGGCGGCCTAGCCGGACTCGCCCCTGCATGGCGAGCCATGAGCATCAAACCGGTAGATGCGATGAGAGACGAATAAATAACTTTGAACTTTGAGATTTGAACATTGAACTTTATGAAATGCTTCAAGTCAATATCTCAGAGTTCATCAGGTAATCATAAAGTTCAACGTTCAAAATTCAAAGTTCAATGTATAAGAAGTATTCAAAGTTGATTGTTGCGGCGATTGTCGCCTTGATCTTCATCGGAACCTTCGTGTTCCTTTATGAGAAATCGCAGCCTAAGCCTGTGGAGTATACTGAGTTTACTCCTAAGATGGCTGATGTTTTGAAAACTACCGTCATCACGGGTAAGATTGAGCCTCGCAACGAGGTGAGCGTAAAGCCTCAGATTAGCGGTATCATCACCGAGATTTGCAAAGAAGCGGGTGATTATGTTCAGGCGGGCGAGGTTATCGCCAAGGTAAAGGTAATTCCGGATATGGGACAGCTCAGTTCGGCTCAGGCACGTGTGCGCCTTGCAGAAATCAACCTGAAACAGGCACAGGTGGATTATGGTCGCGAGGAACAGCTCTTCAAAAAACAGCTGGTCAGCGCCGATGAGTTTGATAAGGTAAAGCAGGCGATGAAACAGGCACGCGAGGAGGTTACCGCTGCCGAAGATGCTCTCCAGGTGGTGCGCGATGGTGTAAGCAAGAGCAATGCCAGCGCTTCTTCCACCCTCATCCGTTCTACCATCTCGGGCATTATCCTCGATATTCCGGTCAAGGTGGGTAACTCGGTGATTCTTGCCAACACTTTCAATGATGGTACTACCATCGCCAGTGTGGCCAACATGAACGACCTCATCTTCCGTGGCAATATCGATGAAACCGAAGTGGGAAGTCTCGTTACAGGAATGCCGATGAAGATTACCATCGGAGCCTTGCAGAACCTCAACTTCGAGGCAAACCTGGAGTATATCTCTCCTAAGGCTGTAGAAAACAATGGTGCCAACCAGTTTGAGGTAAAGGCAGCCATCCGTTCTACCAAGGGCGGCAAAATCCGTTCAGGTTACAGCGCCAATGCCGAGATTGTACTGGCAAAGGCTACCCATGTACTCACCGTTCCGGAGAGTGCCATTGAGTTTAGCGGTGATTCTACCTTTGTATATATCATAAAAGGTAGCGACAAGAAGAAGACTTATGAGCGCAAACAGGTAACCACCGGTTTGAGCGATGGAGTAAATATTGAAATCAAGAAAGGTCTGGGACTCAAGGACAAGGTTCGCGGTCCTCAGGTAATAGCAGAAAATAAGGATGATGACGAATAGTCATCATCCTTATTCTTTTTTATAGGCATCAGATAACTTAGATGTTATCCTTTTCGATATCCTTGAAGTAGCGGTAAGTACCCACCTTCAGTTCATCGCAGGCAATCTCATCACAAACGATGATGCCATGCTGGTGCTGCTGCAGAGCACTGATGGTCCAAGCCTGGGTAACAGGACCTTCGATGGCAGCCTGCAGGGCGCGGGCCTTGTTATGACCGTTACAGAGAATCATTACCTCTCGGGCAGCCATCACAGTACCCACACCTACGGTCAGAGCCAGACTAGGTACCTTCTCAGGATCATTATCGAAGAAACGGGAGTTGGCAATCTTTGTATCTGTAGTGAGCGTCTTTACTCGTGTGCGGGAGGTTAGAGAAGAGAATGGCTCGTTGAAAGCGATATGGCCATCAGGACCGATACCACCGATAAAGAGGTCGATGCCACCCGCTTCTTCTATCATCTGCTCATAATGACGGCACTCCTCTTCCAGATTCTCGGCATTACCGTTCAGGATATGAATATTCTCCTTAGGGCAGTCGATATGATTGAAGAGATTGGCAGCCATGAAAGAGTGATAGCTCTCAGGATGAGATTCCGGCAAACCTACATATTCATCCATATTGAAGGTGATGACATGCTTGAATGAAACCTTGCCTTCTTTTACCGCCTTTACCAGATTGGCATACATGCCCTGAGGTGAAGAACCGGTTGGCAAACCCAGAACAAAAGGACGTTCAGCAGTTGGTTGAAATCTGTTAATTGTTTCAACTACATGATCAGCTGCCCACTTTGACAACTTCTCATAATCTTTTTCGATAATAACACGCATAATCTATTTCTTATTGTTTAGTTGTAAAATTCAGAAAACAAAAGTAATAAAAATCTGTTTCATTACCGCTAAAAGATGGAAAAAATTATATTTTTTTACAGTTTGCGGTATCTACTTCTTCATAGCCCTCCTGCTCTACATATTCATCAAAACCAATGCTGATATCGGCGCCATTCTGCTCGAAGAGACGCAGTAATTTCTGCTGCATATCGGGTGCGATGAGGATGGCGCCGCGCTTCGCCTTGCAATAGGTGCTTTCGCTGATATAGGGCGAAAAGTGCCAGAAATGAGGCGTATTGGCAGAAGGTATCGTGCCGAACATGCGGCGGAATCCGCGTGCCATGCGTATAATCTTCTTCTGAAGACGATAGGCGCAGCCCTGCTCGCTGCAGGCTATACGGTCCGGGTTCAGAATGCTGAATACCTTCTCCGACTTACGCAACTTCTGATAACGCTCAAAACGAGCACAAAGGTGATGTACCGGGCACGCCTCCTTGAGACATACCGTATCAATGGAATGGATTGAAATATTGTTCATACTCATTACTTTTTTAGTTGGATAAATAATTTTTTCTTCGAAAGATTGAGAGGCTGTTATCGGCAAATAGCCAACTGGCGAACCACAGACAGCCAACTAGCCGCTATGAGAACAGTGGGCTGTTCTAGTCAGACAGCTATCGGAAAAGCCTGAGAAAGAATTTTAAGAAAGGAACTGCGAAAAACTCTTCACTCTTCACCTAACCCCCGGAAATGCCGATAAACAGAGGGGATTCGAGGGGTGAAGAGTTGTTTCTCACTCTTCACCCACTCTTCACCACTCTTCACCCATCTGCCGCTTAGCTATATTTTCAGATTCTTACAAGCAGATAGGCCTGACCCTTCTTGGTATGCTTCATCTTGCAACCCAGGAGTTTGAGCGACTGGCCGATGCGAATCTTGGTGCTCAGATTACTGATCAGCATCGGAAATCTTTCGTGCAGAACCTCGAAAACATCCGAACAGATGAGCCATTCGCCCGTTTCATTATCTTCAGGAACACGGAAGCAGCTCTTCAGCATCGATTCAAAATCATCTACCTTGAAGAAAGGAAGATTGCACTTCTGGATACGATCCACCTCGGCATTAGTAAACCAGTAAGGGGTCTTCTTATGGCAAAGCTCATACATAACTTGTGCATAGAGCTGGTCATAAATGATGGGTGAACCATTATCGATATATTCACCTGCCGGAATGTGCAGACAGACGAAGCGGCGGCTACCCGTAGGGTCGCAGAGCGGATGCTCATCATTGGTGGTTGCCAGGAAGGAAGCGTAACGCGGACGGTCATCCTGACTCTTGCCGAAGATAGGGCGCCCGTTCACCTTCACCTTCGAAAGCATCTGCTTCAGCTTGCCCTGCTGCGATGGTCCCATATTCGCAAACTCATCTATGTTGACAAAGAGATTATGAGTGAGCGCCATCTCGGAGTCAAACTTATTGGCAAAGTTGATGTGGTCGAGGAAATACTGGCGCAGATGATCCGGCAGCAGGCGATAGGCAAAGGTACTCTTGCCGCAACCCTGCTTGCCGATAAACACAGGAGTGGTTTCGTTGCCATGAAACATATCCATCTGCAACCAGTGGGCGACAGCCGAACGGAGCCAGGTAGCGCACCATCCCAACTGTTCACTTGTAAGCCCCGGAATCCTGCCAAAGAGTTCAGCCACATGGTTCTTACCATCCCATTCCGGCAGGTTCTCGAGATATTCCCTGATAGGGTCAAACTCCGGAACCTCTTCAGAACGTACGAACTCCTCAATATCCTGTCGGGGCGACTTCTTGCCTCCCACCCCCAACCGCTTGGCATGACGGACGATAGAATTGAAAGCCTCCGGAGTCAGCACCTTCCAGGTTGAGTCAGAAGATTCCTCCTCTTCCCCACCGGTTTCCGGTTCCTCTTCTACGGGCTCCTCAGTTTCGTCCTCATTCTTTGAGAGAGTGAGATACTCGGTTTTACCACTTAGCACATTTCTACGGAAGAGATAAAACTCATCGAGAAAACTCTCAACAAGAGAGAGTGCTGAAATTTCGTTTGTCATCTTATCTGATGACGATAAGGTTTTTAAATTTTCCTTCATAATTAATTTTTTAAGATTTATAATATTCATTCTTTTAGCCTTTATATATAATAAGGTGAAGAGTGGTGAAGAGTGGGTGAAGAGTGCCGGAAATCTCTTCACCTATATAATGCGTTGTGTTTCAGCTCTTTATGTTGGGAAGGTGAAGAGTGAAGAGCTGATTGCGATATTCCTGCCAACCGTGCTTCTCTTGAAATAAGAGAAAGGATGTTTGGCAAACTGTTATACAGGAACAGCCGACTAGCCTCTGTTGTGCTAGTCGGCTGTTTGCCTTCTGCCAGCTTTCTGTTTGCCTTCTACTAGTCGGCTGTTCTTCCTAGGCAGTTGTTCTATCTCCGATAGTTATGTTTTTATTTATGCCTGCTTTGGTCATCATATTGCCTTTTAAAGGGCAGATTATAGCCGAGAGCATCCTGTTTTCGGTGCATCCCGACATAAATTATCAGATATTCTGAGAAATATTTTGTAATCTCATCAGAATATCGTAATTTTGCGGTTATTAAGAATAAGTAATTTAATGACGAATCACTCAACAAAAATAATGAACCAAGCAACGCTCGATTTTATCCGCCAGCATCAGGACGATGATGTTCGCCAGTTGGCTTTCCTCGGCAGCAAGTATCCCGAGGTAGATATGCCTTTCGCTCTCGACCAGATTCGCGGGCGAAAGATGGCTCGTACGAAACTGCCCCGTTGGGCAAGCATCGATGGCATCATCTATCCACCTCATATTTCGATGGAGCAATGTTCGTCAGAGCAAACGGCACTTTATAAGGCTGAACTCGCAGCCCGACTGCTCGGTTTGTCTCCTTCATCATCTGAAAACGGACAAGAAAAGGAGAAGGAGGGCGAAAATGCCTCAAATCTTCATCTTTCTGAAAATTGCAAATTTGCGGGCAAAGGGGCGGTTGATTCAGAATTCGCCAAAAATGGAGCCACTTGCAAAAAGCAACAGATATTAACAGAAGTAGACAGGAATGTTAATGAAATAAAAGGAGAACCTTATGGAGGAGATTTTTCTGAAGAAATCGGGTTTGTTGACCTGACCGGCGGTTTCGGAGTAGACTTTTCTTACATCGCTTCCCGATTGGGCGTGAAGTCGATGTATGTGGAGCGTCAGACTCATCTCTGTGAAGCAGCGAAGGAAAACTTTGGGCGGTTGGGTTTGAAGAATGCCATCGTGAAGAATGGAGACGGAATAGAGGTTCTGTATTCTTTTGCTTCAAAAAAGGATGATGCAGCATCAGAATCTTTAGGCATAACTGAAGAGCAGTCTCGGTCATTACTTAAGACCAAGCTTGGTCTTAAGCTAATCTTCATAGATCCTGCCCGTAGAGACGATGCGGGCAACAAGGTAGTATCCTTGAAAGATTGTACGCCCGATGTTTCCCTTTTGCAGGAAGAAATGCTTTCGAAGGCAGATTACGTTATCATCAAACTCTCTCCGATGCTTGACTGGCATCGCGCGGTAAGCGAATTAAACTGCGTACAAGAGGTTCATATCATCTCCGTGAATAATGAGTGCAAGGAGCTTCTTTTAGTGCTCTCAGCGCGAAATATGGGCGAAATGGAGGCTTCATCGGCAGATAGAGAAGCAAAACATGTCGGGAATCTCCGCATTTATTGCGTCAATGATGCACAATCCTTCGTCTGCGAAGAGTCGGATATGGAGGCTTCTTCCGTCAGAATAGCTCCGCCAGTTCTTGAAGAGATGCAGTATCTTTATGAGCCGAATGCGTCGTTGATGAAAGCCGGCTGTTTCGGTGTTCTTTCCGGGCGATATGATGTAAGGATGCTTTCCAAGAACAGCCATCTTTTCGTGAGCCAGGCCCCTATCGAAGCATTCCCAGGTAGAAGTTTCCGCATCATCGCCGTTTCTTCCTTTAATAAGAAGGAGTTGAAGCGTCATCTCTCAAGCATCACCAAGGCGAACATCGCCACCCGCAACTTCCCCCTTTCCGTGGCAGAATTGCGCAAGCGCCTGAAACTGAAAGATGGTGGTGAAACTTATATTTTTGCCACCACATTGAGCGACGAAAGCCATGTGCTGGTAATAACGGAGAAAGCTTAGAAAACCTCGAAAATGTGTAAAAATGTACCTGCTGAATTTATAAAAAAGCAAGTTCTCTTGTTTATTTTCGATTTTTGTTGTACCTTTGCTGAAATCTTCTAATTTAATTGGATTATAGAAAATGGCAAAGGACGATAGTGTAGCTAAATCAGGTAATCAGCAACTGCCTGTAGAAAATAATGTGGAGTCTCTGATACGAGTTATCAGAGGACAACAAGTGATGCTTGACCGTGACTTGGCTGAACTGTATGGAGTAGAAACAAAAAGATTGAATGAGCAGGTAAAACGTAATATAGAGCGTTTTCCTGAAGACTTTATGTTTCAATTGACCCCAAATGAATTTGATAACTTGAAGTCGCAATTTGCGACTTCCAAACTTCTTCAAGGTCGCAAATTGCGACTTTGAAACCACTTCCTCCGTTTAAGGTGCCAAATTTCACCTTAAACGGAGGAAGTGGTGGTACCATATATATACCTTACGCTTTCGCCGAGCAAGGAGTAGCTCATCGTTTAGACGAAGGAAAGTACAAACCGAAGCAGAATTAATAGAAATATCACATCATTAGTTCGGACGCTATAAGCATGATATAGGTATATACAGGATTAAGAATTTCTTTGAAACTAAAATTCTATAACGATTCTTGAAGCACCATTGGTTATACATTCATAGCCAATGGTGCTTTGTTTTTCCATTTTCAACTTTACAGCTGTTTTCAACTTTACAGCTGTATCTTTACGGCCTTTCCGTCATATTCCACGCTCTTGCTTGCCTGCATAGGCTGATCGCCCGCACCACTATTGGTATCCACCAGTACGATATGGAATCTGCGATGCTGGAGCATTCCCTTATAACTGCCCTTACGTGGCGCGATGTTCAGGGTTCTGGCAGCTTCATTCCATACAAACTGGATTTCAGAGAATTTTCCCTTCTCATAGTTGTAGTTGTCGCCCTCATCCTCATAGAGTGTAAACGAGCCGTCTGCACCTGGATAAACACGGATTTCCAGCTCATCCCAAGGTTTCTCTGAACTATACTGAACTTCAGGACCGAATGGCAGGATGGTACCAGCCTTGATGAACACAGGCATAATGTCGATAGGACAAAGGCGCTGGATATCCTGACCGCCCTCATACTGGGCATTGCTCCAGAAATCATACCATTTATTACCCTTTGGCAAGTAAACATTTACAGGCGCAGCTGCCTTCCTTACATCAGGATAGATGGTATGTCCCTTCTTCTCCTTATCCTTCCAGGTGTATAAAGGGTCGGTTACCGGTTTCACCAGGATGTTGCGGCCGAAGAGATACTCATCGTTCAGACGGGAAGCCTTCTTGTCTGCCGCATAATCCATTACCAGAGCACGCATCATGCTTCCGCTATTCTGTACACAGTCGCCAGCCGTACTGTAGATATAAGGCAAAAGGCGATAGCGCAGCTTGATGGTCCTGATCATAGCATCATAAGCCCAGTCGCCCTGCTTTCCGAACTCATACAGTTCGCTTACCATCGGCGAAGAACAGTGGTTGCGCATCAATGGCATGAAGGTTCCCCACTGCATCCAGCGGGTCTGCAATTCCTGAATGGCTGGATTCTTTGGATTCTGTTCAAACTCCCAATAGAAGAAACCACCCAGGTCGGTGTTCCAGAATGGGATACCGCAGAGCGAGAAGTTCAAGCCCGATGGAATCTGATTCTTCATCTCGTTCCAGGAAGCCACCACATCACCGCTCCAGCAGAGGGTGCCATAATGCTGAATACCGAAACTGCCGCTTCGGGTCATCTGGAGCGAACGCTTTGTGTTGCCCTTCATCGCTCTCTGGTGCTCGTAGATGCTCTTGTTGTGCAACAATGGGAAGGCGTTCTTCACACCTAACCATGAACCATCGAAGGTCTGATAGTTCTCATCGCCGGGCTTCTCAAAATGGTCAGGCTCCGTAGAATCGGTCCACCAGGCATCGAAGCCCATCTGGTAGAGATGAGTAAGATACTTCCAGTAGAGGTTGCGAGCCTTCGGATTGAAGACATCGTATGGCATCACGCCACTGTTTCTTGGCCACGTTTCAAAAGGAAGGAGGGCATTCATCTTCTTCAGTTCACGATACTGCTCTGTCCAAGGACCGAAACTTGCCCAGATGGAAATCATCAGATGGGCATCGTTCTTGTGAACATACTTCACCATTTCCTCCGGACTCTTCAGTCGAGGCTCTCCCTGTGCCTTCATCTGCTTCATATCTGTAGGAAGATACTTGGCAAAGGCTGGGTCGCCTACCTTATTTATATAGTATGGGTTCTGGAACTTCATCGCATTCCAGTTGGAGTCGCATCCCCAATACTGCCAGTCCTGCACGATGGCATCGGTAGGAATCTTCAGTTCGCGATACTTGTCCAATACGCCCGCCAGTTCATCGCTGGTCTTATAGCGCTCGCGGCATTGCCAGAAGCCCATCGCCCATTTCGGGAACATCGTAGCCTGTCCGGTCAGTTCCCGGATGCTGGCGATGACTCCATCCTGTGTACCATCCTTGTACATAAAATAGTAGTCGGCACAGATTCCTACTTCACTGGTGAAGGAAGTACGGGAAGACTGACCATCATCATCCTTGGATGCTATGATATCATTGAAATAGGTTTTTCCCGCATTGTCCCAGTAAAGACCATAGCCTTTCTCGCTGGTGAAATAAGGGATGGCGATATAAGTATTATTATTCCAGAGTACGATGTTCTGACGGCCACGCTGATTCATATGAACATCACGCAACTGTCCCAGACCATAGATGGCCTCGTCGTCGGCAAGACGGAAGTCCTGCTCAATACGGTACTTGCCCTTGTTGGCTTCATCCTTGCGAGCTTCCAGACGGGTCTTCGTATCGGTAAGCAGCAGCTTTCCATCCTTCGAAAGGAAGCGGATTTCGCCAGTCTGCTGGTTCAGTTCGACGCAAATGAATTTAGATTTAATATTTACAACATCTCCATTTTCCTGTATCTGAACATCCTTCAGCTGCTGAGGCTTCAAGATGACAGAATAGCTTTTCTTCTGAACGGGAGCAGCAAGTCCGGCATCTGATTTCAAGATGCGGACGATGGATGGAGAATAGAATTCGATGGTTACATTCTGCTGAGCTATCTTACGGGTGATAGACTTGGTAGCCGCACCTTTCTGTGTGCCTGCCACCATTACGCTCTTGGCGCAGAGTTCACTTGGAACGCCAACGGCAGCGATGCCCAAAAGGGCAATGAGAGATAAATTCTTTAGCATACTCTTGTTTATTATATTAGAGGGTTTATGATTTGTACAGTTACAAATACATCAGATTGTATTTCGGTTGCAAAGGTAATGCTAAATGGTGGAAAAGGGATAAAACAAATGAAGAATCGAGTGGCACATTTGTTGAAAAATGCCGGAAAAAGCCCCATTTCAGGGCTGTTCCGGCATCATTTATCTATATTCGGAAGGCAAAACGCCAAATTCCTTCTTAAAACACTTGGTAAAATAGCTGGGCGAGCTGAATCCCGTTAGCTCGGCAATTTCATTCACACTCTGCTTACCCTCCTGAAGCAAGACTGCCGCATGATGAAGGCGAATGCTGCGGATAAATGCCACAGGAGTGGTATGGGTCAGAGCCGTCAGCTTTTTATAAAGTCCTGTCCGCTCCATACAGAGATCCTGTGCCAGTTGTTCCACGCCATATTCGCCATCTCCAAGATGCTGCTCTATCAGAGCACGCACCTGAAGGATCAGCTCGGGCTCCCGATTAATAGCTTCGGCTGTTTCCGGTAGCAGGCTATCCTCTGGCAAGGAAGGATTGTTATCTTTTACGGAATCAGCATTTGTTACATTTACTTTCTTCCCTTTACGGAGATAAAGAGTGATGATGCCCACCAGAATCACGAGGAAAACCACAAAGCCAGCTATCGCCCATCCCGACTTCCACCAGGGTTGGTCTATTATAAAGAAGAGGCCCAACATGGGTGAAACATAAATCAGACCATCATGATAGGTTCCTAGCCAGATGGCTCCTTCCTTATCCCGATAAACCGTATTGATGCCCGTGGTGAGCGATTTTCCATCAGGTAAAGACAATTCCTTTACCTCGCGTGGAGCAGTTCCCAACTTGAAGTCGAACATCAGATAACCATGCTGACAGCTGATCAAGGCCTGATTGTCTGATGACATATTCAATGTATGCAAGATGTAATCGCATGCGAAGATCCTGGAATACTTACGGGTTTCTGGATTAAAATGCAGGAAGATGGAAGCATCCGTCTTGTTCTTTTCATCACGTCCGGTTCTAATCTGGTAAAACTGTCCGCTCGGTGTCTGAACGGTGAGTGAGGTGTTCCGATAATGCTGAGCTTCGGCTGCAGAATAGGCAGAAGTGGTATAGGCCAGCTTGTCTTTCTGAAAAACCGCCACGATTCCCGAATCCATAAAGACATAAACCTGTTTGCCATCGGTATCCAGATCCTGCAGACAACCCCATTCCTTCTTCAAATGGATTAGGTTGCCATCCTGTGTATTGAGCAGCGAATCACCCATCACAACCCAGACATTCTTCCTGCTATCAACAAACAAATCCTGAATGGCATTCCGAGCCGGTCCGTTTCGCATCATTTTCATCTTATCCTCTTTTCCATTTCCTGACAGAGCATCAAGGGGATGCTCCAGAAGTCTGCCCTCTGCAAGCAGAATACAGAATATCTTCTGGTATTCCTTTACCCATAACCTGTCCTGGCTATCGGCATAAAGATGCGTCTGCCCCTTGTATTTCGTGATGCTTTCTGCCTTTTCTGCAGGAAGGGGAATCAATGAGAAACGCCTTCCATCATAGAGATTGATGCCCTTGGGAGTTCTCACCGCTAACCTGCCATCTGCCAACTGCATCATCTGCAGGATACAGTTATCAGAAAGCCCCTGTTGGGTATTGAGCACATAGAAATAATCGTTTGCTCCTACCTTCTGGGCATAGCTGGTAAGTATCCAGCCCCAAAAGCAGAGGAAAACGATGCATAGTTTGATGATATATGGTTTATAACTTCTCATGGAGCCTTATTGTCTATTTTCTTTGCTGCTATTTTACTTATTTTTTGCAAAAGGTAACCATTCTTTCTAGAGCCTAACCTATGGATTCGTTCGTCGCTGATGAATTTGGAGTTATCTGTGTTTTATCTTGTCTATATACTCGGATGGTGATATGCCCTCCTTTTTCTTGAACAAGCGACTGAGGTGCTGAGGATAATCAAAGCCCAAATCGTAGGCTGCGGCTGAAATGGCTTCACCAGAAGCAAGAAGGTTCTTTGCCTTCTGAATGATAAAATGGTGAATGTAGTTCTTGGCAGAATCTCCTGTATGCTTCTTTACCATATCTCCGAAATATCCAGCAGACATACAGAGCCGATCGGCGCAATAAGCTACAGAGGGCAGCCCTTGCCTGAATTGTTCCCCTTTGGCGTAATAGTCTTCAAGCACTGAACTAAACCGATGAAGCATAACTTTTCAGCGGGGTTTTGCTGTTGATAACTTGAGTGGTCCCCAGAGCTACAC
>OKSE01000574.1_pt1 | contig 21407 bp, 19 predicted proteins | sample 1633631 | NCBI WGS metagenome assembly OKSE01 (sample SAMEA3541555, study PRJEB24748) | human gut metagenome | biome: human gut; feature: human-associated habitat; material: faeces | place: China | collected 2012 | reverse complement strand
GAGGATCTCTCGCTCAAAGAACTCCAGAGCCTGGGGGTCCATGTGGGCCTTCTTGAACAGGGGCACGGTGGAGATGCAGGTGGCCAGGTCCTCGAAGGGGCAGATGAGGCTGACGGTCTGCTTGGGGGCGGGGATGAGCTTCAGCGTGAGCTCGGTGATGATGCCCAGCGTGCCCTGCTGCGCAAGGTGGAGCCTCACGATCTGGTCAAGTTTGGCCTGATCCCCGAGTTAATTGGCCGTCTGCCGGTCATCACCGTGCTGGACGATCTGGACGAGGATGCACTGGTGCGCGTGCTCAAGGAGCCCCGCAACAGCCTGGTCAAGCAGTACAAGGAACTGCTGAGCATGGACAGTGTAGAGCTGGAGTTCACCGACGAGGCCCTCCACGCGATCGCCCGCAAGACCATTGAGCGCAAGACCGGTGCCCGCGGTCTGCGCAGCGTGATGGAAGGCATCCTGCTGCCTGTCATGTATGATGTGCCCAATGACCCCACCATCATCCGTGTCACCATCGACAAGGACACCGTGGAGGGCGGCGAGGCCCATCTGGAATACGGCGCTGTGCGCAAACGGTATAAGAACCAGACCGCCCTGAGCTGATATCTGCACTCTGCAGACAGCAGGGAAGGGATGGCCTACGCTGGTGAAGAAACTTGACTCTTCAGGCAAAGTGCCTGAATCTGAAACTACTGCGAATGCGTTCATCTGAAGGCAGTTGTAATCGTGGAAACCAAGAGGCTGCTGAACATGTACGCGAGGGTCAAGCTGGAAACCAGATGCTGCAAGGCGGTTGCGTGAACGAGGGTGGCAACTGTAGAGAATCGGCATATCATACTTTTCTGCCAGAGCGTTGATGGCGGTGAACAGGCTCAGGAAGTTTTTTTCGGAGTCGATGTTCTCCTCCCGATGGGCGGACAGCAGAATGTACTTGTCCTTCTCCAGTCCCAGACGCTCCAGCACATCGCTTTTCTGGATCTTCTCCAGATTCATGTGCAGGACTTCCGCCATGGGAGAGCCGGTCTGGTAGGTGCGTTCCTTGGGCAGTCCGGTGTCCGCCAGATACTTCCGGGCAAACTCAGAATAGCACATATTCACGTCAGAAATCACATCCACGATGCGGCGATTAGTCTCCTCAGGCAGGCACTCATCCTTGCAGCGGTTGCCGGCCTCCATGTGAAACAGAGGAATGTGTAGCCGCTTTGCGCTGATGGCAGACAAGCAGGAGTTGGTATCGCCCAGCACCAGATAGCCCTCCGGCTGCAACTCGGACAGAAGCTCATAGCTGCGGCCCAAAATGTTACCGCAGGTCACGCCCAGATTCTCACCAACCACCGGCACCAGAATGTCCGGGCCATATTCCCCGAAGGTGTTCTTCAGTTCAAAATCCTCCCAGAACACGGTGGAAAGGTTTCTGTCCCAGTTCTGATTGTAGTAGACCACGCAGCAGTCAAAGTATTCCCGGCAACGCTTGATAACCGCAGCCAGTCGGATAATCTCCGGACGGGTACCGCAACCAATCATGACCTTAGTGCGACCGTCGTTTTTCCATGTAAAATTGTGTTCCATATCATTCTCCTATTGACAACCAGTATCTTCTTTTACACCGGCTCGAAGAAAGTGTCCGGGTGGTTCGGGTTGAAAATTTCGTTGCAGGTCATCACCGTCACCAGATTTTCCGTTTCCGACAGGTTGATGATATTGTGTGTCCAGCCCGGAATCATGTGGACAGCCTCGATCTTATCCCCGGAAACTTCAAACTCCACCGTTTCTCCAGTGTTGATGTTTCGCTCCTGAATCAAGCCATGACCAGCCACCACGATGAACAGCTCCCACTTGGAGTTGTGCCAGTGCTGTCCCTTGGTGATGCCCGGACGGCTGATGTTGATGCTCACCTGTCCGCAATCGGCGGTATGCACCAGTTCCGTGAAAGAGCCACGGTTGTCCACGTTCATCCTGAGGGCGTACTTAAACTTGTCCGTAGGCAGATAGGTCAAGTACAGGGAATACAGCTTCTTTGCAAAGGAGCCGTCCGGCATTTTCGGCATCATCAGAGTGGTAGGCTGTGCTTTGAACTCCTGCAGCAAGTCTACAATCTCGCCCAGCGTGACCTTGTGAGTCACGGGAACGCAGCAGTAGCGACCGTCTGCTTTCAGAACGGTTTCCACACCGTCAAATTCACAGTGCTGTTCCTTGCCCTCCAGCAGGTCAAACATTCCTTCTACGAGATCGTCAATGTACAGCAGTTCCAGCTCGGTGCTGCGGTCGTTGACGGTAAAGGGCTCGTCATTGGCAACCGCCCAGCAGAAGGTACTGACGGCACTGTTGTATTTAGGGCGGCTGTGTCCCATCAGGTTGACGAAGCGATAGACCGCCACCTTTGCCCCGGTCTCCCGAGCATACTGGAAGAACAGCTCCTCGCCAGCTTTCTTGCTACGACCATACTCGCTGTTGCCAAAACGGCCTGCAAGGGTGGCCTGAATGGAGGAAGACAGCATGATGGTTGCCTTATTGTTGTGCTTTTTCAGGCAGTTCAGCAGGTCGGATGCAAAGCCGAAGTTGCCCTTCATGAAATCCTCCGGGTTTTCCGGACGATTCACACCAGCCAGATTGAACACGAAGTCTGCCTTACGGCAGTACTCATTCAGCTCCTCCGGGGTGGAGTTCAAGTCATACTCGTAGATTTCTTCAATATTCAATGCCGGGCGGGTCTTATTTTTCCCCTCCCGGATGTTTTTCAGGTTGTTGCACAGGGCGGTTCCCACCATGCCCTTGGCACCTGTGACTAGAATGTTCATCCTATCACCTCTTTAATGTACTGCGGTGCAGTCCGGAATATCTGCGCCATCCGGCACAGTTGCATGATTGCAGATGGTGCAGTTGCTGCCGATGCGGGCAAAGTTCCCCACCGTTGCGCCGGTGCGAACAACGCTGTTGGTGTAAATCAAAGCGTAGTCCCCTACCGCTGCATCACAATGGATTTCCGTTCCGGCATTCAGCAAAACACCGTTACCAACGGATGCACCGTTCTGGATGCAAGCGTTTTGCAGCACCACACAGCCACAGCCCAGCTTGGCGTATGGACTGATATAAGCATTGGGAGCAATGATGTTGGGGAACGCATAGCCAAGTGCTTTTGCCTTCTCATACACCTGTGCCCGGAACCGATTGTTGCCGATACCCACCACCAGCAAGCCATACTCCTTCCGCAGCTCCGGCAAATCAGCAAGACTGCCAACCACCGGAATGCCACAGATGTCAGTGCCCACAGGTTGCCCATCGTCTACAAAGGCACAGTCATATTCTATCATCGCTTGTTCAGCCACCATGCGGCCAAAGCCACCGGCTCCAACCAGCAGCAACTTTTCTTTAGACATTCGGGATGCCCTTCAGCTCATTCTGGACATACTCGGTTGTCAGGATTTTCTTAACAGTACCTTCCACATCCAGACGCTCGGTGTTGTGGCTGGTGTAGGACTCGTCCGCCATGGTATGTACCTCGCCCTTGACCACGAACTTGTCGTAGTTTAGGTCACGGTTATCAGCAGCAACACGGAAATAATGACCCATATCCTCACTGCGCAGACGTTCCTCACGGGTCATCAGGGTCTCGAACAGCTTCTCGCCGTGGCGAGTGCCGATGATGTTCGTGCCGGTATCGCCGAAGAGTTGCTGGACAGCCTTAGCCAGATCGCCGATGGTAGAGGCATCCGCCTTCTGGATGAACAGGTCGCCGGGATTGGCGTGCTGGAAGGCGAACATAACCAGATCCACAGCCTCATCCAGATTCATCAGGAAGCGGGTCATGTTGGGATCGGTGATGGTGATGGGATTGCCAGCCTTGATCTGGTCGATGAACAGAGGGATGACAGAGCCACGGCTGCACATGACGTTGCCGTAACGGGTGCAGCAGATGGTGGTGCCGCCACGCTCAGCAGCCACACGGGCATTGGCGTAGATGACGTGCTCCATCATGGCCTTGGAGATGCCCATAGCGTTGATGGGGTAGGCTGCTTTATCGGTGGACAGGCAGACGACACGCTTGACACCGGCATCAATGGCGGCGTGCAACATATTATCAGTACCGATGATGTTGGTCTGGACGGCCTGCATGGGGAAGAACTCGCAGGAAGGAACCTGCTTCAGAGCAGCAGCATGGAAGATGTAATCAACACCAGGCATAGCGTCACGGATAGACTGAGGATTGCGGACATCACCGATGTAGAACTTGACCTTTTTGGCGTTCTCCGGATGCTTGGCCTGAAGCTCGTGGCGCATATCGTCCTGCTTCTTTTCATCACGAGAGAAGATACGAATCTCCTTCAGGTCAGAATCCAAGAAGTGCTTCAGAACGGTAGAACCGAAAGAACCAGTACCACCAGTGATCATAAGGGTTGCGTTATCAAATGCAGACATTTTAATTTTCCTCCTAATCTTTTATTAAAAAACATCCTTCAAAAGAATTGCATCAATCATCAATTTGACATTTGGCTGCAAGTCTTTTATGAGGGCCGGAAACAAAAGGATTGTGCTTATTTGTGTCAGCAACGATGCCAACGCAGCACCAGACGCTCCCCACAAGGGAATCATGATTGCATTCAGCAATACATTCGTTATTGCTGCTCCGATATACAAATATTTGAGATAGTTTTGCTTACTGTAAGAAACAACCCATGCATTTCTGGCTACTCCCAGATAGGAAAATGCTGTATACCATGTAATGATTCTCAGCGGAGCTGCAGCAGGGGCATATGCGTCACCATACAAAATTCTCACAATTGGAGATGCTAAGAGCGAAAAGAAAAGCGAAACCCCCACAGACACATAGAACACAATTGCATAAAGCTGCTTATTCTTGCGTTCAAACAGCTTCTTATTATCGAAAGACTGCAAAATAACCGGGTACAAGGAATCAATTATCGCAGTCAACAAAAACACCCATGTATTGCACAATGAAACTGCCGTTGAATAAAATCCCACTTCCGACTCATTCAGCATTTGCTTCAACATGAACTTATCAGTGCTGCCGTAAATCGAGACCATCAAGCCAGCTAGAATGAAGTGATAACTGCTAAAGAATAATTCTTTTGCCTTGCGTACTGAACACCTAAATTGTGGTCCGTTGTGCTTTTTATACATGACAAGAAGGACAACAGCCACCACCATGTAGTCGATTGAAGTCGAAATGGCAAACCATTCTACGCTTTTTCCTGTTGCCAACAGCCACACCTTATAGGCGGAAACAACCGTATAGGATATTACCGTCGCAAAAGCAGAGTATTTCGATTCAAGCTTTGATTGAAACCAATAGTCCAAGGTGTCCATCACCTGGAAAATCACACCAATACCGCAGAGAAACACCACAATATGCGTCGTAGTTTCTCCCTTATCAGCAATCAGTGTGATACACACCATCATAAGTACCGATAAGACACTGGAAACCGTTCTAAGGACAATCGCCGATCCAACGGTTTCGCCTTCCTCATTGGGATGATCCACAAAATTCTTTACGATAACCGAATTGATTCCAAGCGTACAGAATGATGCAAAGAAAGATGTGTATGTTGCAGCATAATTAATCAGTCCGAAATTACCTGGTCCCAGGTATCGTGCCGTAAGCAACCCAACAAAGAACGCAAGCAGCATATGATATACCCGTCCGGCAATAATCCAGCTTGCATTTCTTGTCACCTTACTGCTCAGTAAATCTCGCATCTTCATACTTCTAGACTCCTAATGACTTTTGCCGGAACACCACCAACCAAAGTATTATCCGGTACATCATGTACCACACACGCACAAGCAGCTACAACACAGCCATTACCTACAGTTGAATTGTTGCAAATCGTACTTCTGCCTCCAATCCATGTTCCGTTTCCAATCACCTGGTGATAAATCTCGCCCTGACCAGCTCTACGATTCCTGTCGCCTATTGCGTGTCCGCCCGTTTGAAACGTAACCTCTGGACCAAGATCACAATTATCGCCAATTTGGCCTGTACCGTTTCCATTGACCTTACAGTTTTTACCAATCCAACAATTCTTTCCAATCGCAATGGTACCTTTGCATTCAATAGGGCCAACTATTGTCGTCCCGTCTCCGACTGGACACCCGATTCCACGGAGCAATTTTCGTTTCATATTACACGCAAGCGGTTTCGTTCCGACAAATACATGGTTAATCAAAAACAGGTTTAGCGTTCTCTTGATACCATTTAAATGCAGCATTCTTTTAAGATTCATTTGCATGATACCATCCATTATCCAATATTTCTGCGCTGCTGCAGGGACCGTCTTCAAACAAAGTCTGCGCCGTGTTGCCTTTGATGATTTCCCTTGCTAATTCAACAAATCGCCCGGATGCCACCTGTGCATTCCATGTATCTGAAATCGTGGCATAAGCATTCTCGCCCATCTTTCTTCTATAGGCGTCATTGTCCAACAATCTACAGACCTGTTTTTCAAAGTGCTTTTGATTCCCGTTTTCGTAAATCAGACCATTTACGCCATCCTTGATTAAGAAAGGCACTGAGCCAATTGCGTGGCTTGCAACAACCGCACATCCACTGTTCATCGATTCATTTAAAACGGCTCCCCATCCCTCATTAAAATCACTAGTAAACAGGAACACATCGGCTCTTTCCATATGAGCACGTACTTCATCCGGAGACATTGCGCCAAGCATTTCTACGCAATTTTCTACGCCTTTGCTCCGAATCATTTCACGAAGCTGTGCTTCCATCTCACCATTGCCGATAATACTTATTTTAAAGGAGTAGCCTTTTTTCTTAAGAGATGCTGCTAACTCGATTGAAGCATCCGGATGCTTCCATCCTATAAGCCTGCCGGCCCATAGGATTGAAGCCTGAGGATGCTTCCATCCTGCTGACGTAACCGATAGCTTCTTCTTCATCAATTCAGCGACATCATATTTCTTGGTCTCCGGAAAATACCCCCACTTAAAGGTTCTCCCTTTAAAATTTGTGTAGCGATTCAAATCCGCAGCCGTATAGGCACTGCTACAGCAGAAATACAACGGTCCCTTTTCAAACGGCTTCAGATGCTTCCATGCACTCGCAAGATTGTGCGGGATCTGCAACAATCCCGTTCCTTCCTTAAAGTAGCGCTCACTAAACTTGAAACACAGTTTGCCTTTGTTTGTGCGGCGCAAAACCAGACTATCCGGGCATGAGCCGTATATCGCCACATCTGCATCATCAATTAGTTTTTCGGCACGACGCATCTTTTCTTCGGAATCATAGGCACAAAGCACAAATGGGTATTTGTGATTCATATCCTCATATCCCATGTCAAGTCTTTCTTGCGGGATAGGTTCAAGTGCAATAAAGGTATACTCTACATCATCCTGTCCAAGTAATCCCGCTGAAAAAGGGAGTTGATGATGGTTCATAAAATTAGATACAAATATTGTCCGCATCATTTTCCTCTCGCATACACAAAAATAGTAAATAAACGAACACGCTTCCCGGGAAGCCTCCTAAAAAAATACTCGCTTCGCCACTAGACTGTAGGAAGAACCCGAGAATGCAAATCAGCGCAGTTCTCTGCATTTTTGTTGATGAATTTTTAGTGCTATTTAGTACCTTATTAAGCATCATGCCATAAAATAACGACGTTCCAATTAAACCAGTTGAGCACAAGTGTGCTAAAGGTGCATTATGAGCATTAGCCAAATTAGCCTCTCCAAGATTTCCTACACACCATTGAAGTGGTGTATGTAACAAGGATAAATAATCTAAAAATGTCCCTTGCCTTCCTGAAAACAGCGACTTTCCCATAAGCGTGATATCAGCATAACCCGATCTGAATAACGCCAAATAAAACGGAACAAAAACTATCGGAAATAGAAAAGCAACCACCACAACAACCTTTGGAACGTGAAAACGCGCAGGTACAATTGAACTCACCAGAACAAAAACAGCCGCTACCATGCATGTTCTGGCACCAGTCAACCATGTAAGATAAAACAAATAAACAATTAGCAATGCCAAAAGTTTTTTATGCCGCGTCCTGCTAAATAAAACGCTCAAGAGACATATTGTTGCAAATAAATATATGCCAGTCAAGTTGCTATTTCCGAAGTAAAGTGTCAAGGTTGGTGCTACTGTATTGTTATCTCTATAATACGCAAACGGCATAAATGAATACACCGAGAAAACAATTCCGCTCATCACTGCGAATCTAAAAATAGTATTCTTTTCTCTCTCAGTAAATGAAAAATGATTATTTAATGCGATCAGCCAATATAGCGAGAAATAACAAACAAGCGCATAAGACAACCCACTGTCTATATTCTTATTCGACGTGAATAGACTTACTATCATTGTTAAGAGGATCATGCAGAAAATCACTACATAATTTTTTTTACATCCGGTATTTTTCAATGTAAAAAAAACGTTTGCGGTTGTAGCTATTACACCAAGCCAAATTACGTAATGGACAATACCCGTATTTTTTAGTGGTATAAGTAAAAAAAACAAAAATGCAGAAAGCAACTGAATGTCATGAAAACTAACACAGAGTCCTTTTCTGTTATATGACTCTATCATTACACACTCTCCATACATTTCCTAAGCGTTATCGTGTATATATTTAAGTATTTAAGATAAACTTCGTTTTCCTTAAATTGTTGTGCTCTTTTTATGCAATTCTCTTCCATGATATTGGCATAAGTTTTCTTTTCAAAAATTGTTTTAATATCATCGCCTTCTTCTACTATAATGCCAGAATACTCATCAATACACTCTGGGCTTCCTCCAGTATTGAAAGTCACCACCGGCGTTCCGCAAGCTAATGACTCTAAATTAACAAGCCCCAGTACTTCTTCTCTTGTTGGGTTAAAAAAACATCAGCGGCAGAATAGACTTCTGCCAGTTCTTTTTGGTTCTGTGTACGGTGTATGGATACTATACCTGATGGTAATTTTTTATCAATGCTACTATCCGTCCCAACAAGCACAATCCTATATTGCTCATTTAACTCATTTCTCAATTTGACAAAGCAGTCCAGTCCTTTTTTATAGTTCCAACCGAAAGAAACTCCTAAAATGATACATTCACTTGGACTTATTCCATATTTCTCCCTAAAATCACTTTTAGTTGGTTTGAACACATTCAAATCAATACCGTTATTGATGACCCGAATCGGATACTCCTTCAAATAAGATTCCTTCGCTAATCCTGCCAACCATTCAGACGGCGTAACAATCGTCATGTTCTTTACACCGGTGAACCATTTCTTTTTCAACTTCCACATCAATTCAGAATTATCAAATATCGATGCGGGGTAATCTTTATACTGCTTACATCCATGGCAGCCTGTCTTCCATTTATCACATTTTGCAATTGTAAAATGCGGGCAGTGACCAGTAAATGCCCAGCAATCATGCAATGTCCATACCACTGGGATATCATGCTTTTTTATGTATGAAAATAGCATCGGAAGATTGATATATGAATCGTGCAAATTATGAAAATGAATGATATCGGGCTTAAATTCATCTATCTTCTTCAAAAGCTTATACGTCTCGAACCATGCGAAGCAACCATTAAAACCTGTAATTCGAGCAAGAGCAACATTTACTCGGCGACTATTGAATGTTCCGATTCGGTAATAGCCGCAATCCTCACCCGCATCACGATTTGTTGTGGTGATAGGCGATGCGCACATTACCTCGTGACCCTGCGCTCTTGCTACCTCGGCAATCCCCATCATGATTTTTCCGGTGCTTCCTTTTGCCCCACCGTTAATCTGCACAATACGCATCCCTCGTACCCCTCACTGATTATCGCTAAAAAATGTATATCCTCTACGCCTCATGATTGCCTTTGAGAGATTAAATAGCGGCTTCGGAAGCCACTCACGTAGCCATGTCCGGAATTCAAGCATCCACTCATCTTTTGCTTGCATATCCTCTCGGTTACCTTTATAAATAGGATTCTCATCGAAATACTTACGAGCTTTCGTCAGCACCTTTCCCTTACGGATCACGTCAAGAATAGGAAATTCACCACGACGGCTATCAGCACAGCGAGCATTCAACTGACGTGCCATATTCGTCAACGCAACCTCATACTGCCAGGCATTCAGTGTTTTCGTCAGCGTTTTTTCCATAAAATCCTTACGCCAAATGCCTGCGTACAGACTGACAATATAATCGCCTGCGTAATTGTCCAGCAGAAAAATGCCCGGTTCCAATTCCTCAGCTTTTCTGTTTCTCAGGCTCTTCATGGTCATAACAAACAGGCGCAGATAATCAATCTGATGCTTTTTCATGATTTGAATATCTTCGTTAATCGCTTGAGTAGAAATTCTTTCCGTCAGGAAATAGTCATCCAAGGTAAAGAGAACATACTCTGTCTTAATCAGAGGCAGCACAGCTTTCAGACGTTCCGTTATTTCCGTTCCTTCGCCCGCCGCCACCACTGTTACATTCTCAAATGTCCGGTCAGTGGGTTTGTCTGTTACCAAAAACGTCTCCACGTTTCGGTCCGCCCAATTCTGATTCAGAAGCAAAATATGTGCGTCCCACAAATCCGAAAACTTATCGCACGTCGAAATAATAATTGAAAATTTGTTCTCCATCACCATGCATCCTCTGCCACTTATTTCATATGTCGAATTGCCTTTGCAACCACATCTTCCGAGGTCTTGCAGCTTGCCTGCAGATTGTGATGTTCTCTTGTCATCACAATCGCCTGCTCGTAGTATTTCTTTTGAAGTTCCTGATCTGAAATCAGCTGTGTAATAGAATCTGCCAATTTAGTCTTATCCGTACAAACCATTGCCGCATCTGTTGACTGCATATACTCAATGATGCCGCTTTCTAACGAGCCATATGTCAAAATGGAAGCACCGCTGGCTAATGCGTCCGCTGCCTTCGTAGAGAGTGAATACCGTGAAAGGTTGATGTCCTTTTCCTTAAATCCCTCTACAATAACAGTTATGTCGCTTTCTGCCATGCGCTTTTGAACCTGCGTGTACGGCACAGAACCCATATATTTGACATTTTGATTGTCCTTGAATACAGAATAGACCTGCTCGTCCTTTTCGTTGGAATAAACCTCCAGCATATATTCTGGATTGATTTTCCCAAGGGCGTAGCCAATATCGTTCAGGGAGTTGTTGCGTCCCATACCGATATTTCCGAAGTAAGTAATAACCGGGCAATCTTTGTTAATCACGCTGAACGGTTTGCGCTGAACGGTAGAAGTCAAATAAACCGTTTCGCCATCCAAGCCAAATTCCGAATTATACTTATCCCGAATCTTGTCGCTGATGTAAATTGCACTACCCGGCCAAGCCAGAACCTTGTCAATCAATTTTTTGTAGGTCGATTTATAAAGGTGATAGATCGGATTCAGCGTTTTTTCCACATTGAAATAGTAGTCATCGCCAATGCAGGAGACAATTGGCACGTTATATCTCTTGGCGGCATACATTGCAATCTGTGGAATAAAATAGTCGTCCGAAAAAGCCAGAAATACACATTCCGGTTTGAAGTTGTCGAGCCAATTATTTAGCTTCTCTGTGCACCAAAACCTCTTTCGCCAGAGGATTCCTCTGAGCAAATGCGTAAGGGGCGTATGCTTTCCACCAAACTTGTAGGCAGCTTCTGCTTTTGCATCACCGAGTTCCAAATCATTGTCTTTCCACTCGGTGTCAAGTTCATCATAGTGATAGATTACACCGGTATCGATTTTCTTTCCCATCCACCGCTGCAAGACACGGTGATCCGTAATCTGAAAAAGTGTCTCGCAATGTCCCTTGCAGGGCTTCTTTGTATTGGAGAATATCTGTGCAATATTCTCTTTCTCCCAATAGTGAAAGTACGCATCAAAAGCGCGTGACGTTGATTTTGTGTTATATGGAACTGTTCCTACGATTAGCACTCTCGGATGCATATCGTTTCTCCTTTGACCATTTATCGAATATTTAATACTTTATTGAGTACAACATTTTGATTGAGCAGGCGGATAACCACTGCACATAGCCCTATTGTCAGGGCAAAGTTTCCGGCAGCCAGTAAATACCCTTCAATACTGCTAAATTGGATTACAGCACTGCTTTTGAAGATATTGAGAAGCAGACCGTGCATCATGTAAATTTCTAAGCTTTGTTTTCCTGCCCAAAGGAAAAACTCCCTTACTTTTTCTTTCCGGTTAATACAAAGCTCAGCACGGCATTTGGGTTCATCATCACTATTGCCATCACAGTAAGTGCTACCGTAATCATATAGTTGACCAGAACCATGCTCAGCCCTGTCGGACTGTATAGAATTGGTGCTTCGTCCAGCTTGATTAAGCTGAGTAGCAGATAGTGAGTGAGGTACACTTCCAGTGAGTGCTCTCCGACCCATGCAAGGGTACCCCCCCCCGATTTTTCGGAGAAGATTCCCTTGCAGAGTCCACATACAGCAATACACCCAGCCAGCGATGTGGCCACACGCAAGATAATCGCAGCACCGCCATCCGACATCTCATAAAGTGAAAATCTGAGAATGACGAACAGCCACATTACAAAACAGATAGCAACTACGCTATCAATCATCTTTTTGCCAGTCTCAGATTCCTTCATCCTATCATCAAACTGACCATACAAAAATCCTGCATAGTAGAAAGGCATATAATAGAGCGTCAATTTGATTGCAAAGAACGAAAGTCCTAAAATCACGCCAATTCCAACCAGCAGAACCATTCCTGCCAAGTAGCACCCCAGAAGTACAATCTGTTTCTTCAGCAGATTTTCTTTGCTCGCCCGCTCTGCAACGAAAGACGCCACGCCGAAAATCATGCTAATCGTCCAAATCGTTGCAAGGAACCAATAGCCCGAATCCATATTCCACAGGAGATGCTTAACATTTAAGAAACCATCCTGTCCGAAGATGATGCCTCTAACTAAAAAGCTCCATACAGCCCACGGCAGCATATACGCAACCGTTCTGCGCTTTACATACTTCCACAGCCCCTTGCTGTCAGAGATTGGGCGGCTATATTTCGTTACATATCCGCTGATTAAAATAAACAACGGCATCTGCAACGACCACGCAATATTAAACAAAAATGTATTCTCTGCGCCAACCGTACACCCACTCATCGTGTGCTGCAGAACAACCAGAAGCATCGCTATGCCACGCATGATATCCACGAACTGATTTCGGTTCTCTGCTTTTTCCATACACTACCTCTTCCTTAGTCTTTCAATGATTTCCGTGTCAACATCTATGTCAAACTTTCTTGCAATAATCTTCTCCGTCTTTTTTAGTTCTTCGTAATCTATAGTCGTTAATGTTCTAGGGCTACTTTTACCTTTTTCCCATTTGATGTAATGTAGGTATGGCTTCACACTACCTGCAAACGGTGAATTCATAACTAAAGTCTGAAAGAAACATTCGTCTGGGCACAAGGAATGTTTGAACAGTTTTATATATTCCGGATGTTCATCTAAAAAGTTATAAATCCATTGCACCATAGCATCATTTAAGCACCACCACGATGATCCAAAATAATACTGAACATTACCTGGGGCTGCTCTTTTTATTACGGAAAAGGTACGGCTCCATCCTCCTGTGCCATATACCAGAACGTTTTTCAAAACCTTCTGCCATTTTCTTCTTCCTACAACCATTCTAGGGAAAAAGATATCATTTCTCTTCTCAAACTTTTTTATCGAGGAGCAGTCAATGAAATTCTCATTTTTATGCTCATTAAGAAACTTCACGATTTCTTCAATAGACCTCAATGGAAAATCTTGACCACTGATTAGGAAATAGTGGCTGTACCCCCCCTATTTACAGCAGCACTAAGTAATTGCAATGTGGCTTCGACCTGACTGTACTGCGCCCATTGCACATCAACGCATTGCTGCTCTGGAAGAATGTAAACTCCCTCTCTTTGGGTTATTTTGTCCTTTATCTCCTGCGACTTCTTGTCCACATGAACAAACACATCAGCCATCGGATGATTTAACGCATCCAACAACAGATTTATTTGTTCTGGATTCTTGTGGCACTGCATTAAAAAGGCAACCTTCATCATCAATCCCTCAGCACTTTCTCAAACATAAACTTCCGCAGCCAGTTCGGAGCCAACGCCGATCCGCTGCGGATCACGCAACTCTTAATGTACTGACCATTTCCAATAAAGCCTTGCTGTTTCATAAATTTGAACAACTTGGCCTGCGTCTTGGCATATTTCCAACCGGCACGTCGTTTATACATATCAGAACCGGCTCTCATGTGGAGCAGCGGCTCCTGAATGTTATAGCCCTGATATCCTGCCATCAGCATTCGAAGCCAGAGGTAATAATCCTCCAGAAGATAGAAATCCTGATAGGAGCCAACTGCCTCGACTGCGGATTTCTTATACATCACGCAGGGGTGATTAAACGGATTGCGCTTCTTTGCAAACTCTACGATTTCCGCATTTGTCTCGGGCGGCACACGCCTTGTATCGACGGTGTGCGGATCAGTAGTAAACTCCTCCACGATACCGGAGCAAATACTCACCTCCGAATGTGTGTTAAACACAGCGATCTGTTTTTCACATCGATCCGGATAAGCGATGTCATCGCTGTCCATCCGGGCAACCAGTTCATTCTTGCAGTGCTTGATGCCCTCGTTCAAAGCATTGCCGAGGCCGCAGTTCTTTGCCAGCCGAACAACGTTCAGAGTGTTGCCCATCTCCTGCTTCTTTGTTGCAATCACGGCATCCAGCTCCGGATTCAGAGGTCCATCGCACACCAACACAAAATCGTTTGTTGGAACCGTCTGCACCTGAATGCTTTCGATTGCCTGTCTCAAATATTCCGGCTCTTCTTTGTGATAAACAGCCATTAAAACGCTGTAATTCCGCATCACTTTGTCTCCTGCCCCATCGCCGTGGTCGCGCCTTCCGCCACACCTTCAGTACTCTCCGGCATGAACAAAATTTTGACGGTTGCCAGCATAATCTTCAGATCCTCGATCAGGCTGGGATGGGCAATATACATCAGATCCATCTGCAGCTTATCGTAGGGGGTGGTGTTGTACTTGCCGTACACCTGTGCATAGCCGGTCAAACCTGCTTTGGCCTGCAAGCGCAGCGCAAACTCCGGCATCTCCTCGCAGTACTGCGCAGCAATCTCCGGGCGCTCCGGACGGGGACCAACAACAGACAAATCACCCTTCAGGATGTTCAGCAACTGAGGCAGTTCGTCCAGACGGCAGGCGCGAATGATATGACCGACCTTTGTAATACGGTCATCCTTGTCGCCGGTGGAAAGACGTGCCACACCGTCCTTTTCTGTATCTACGCGCATGGAGCGGAACTTCAAGATTTCGAACTGCTTGCCGTCCTTGGTCAGGCGAACCTGTTTGTAGAAGGCGGGACCACCATCGGATTTGACCGCAATGGCCGTAATCAAAAGCACCGGACTCAGAATCACCAGAGCCACCAGCGAGATCACAATGTCCATCGCGCGCTTAACGAACAAGAATTCCGGGCTTGCCATGTAGCGACCGACACGCAGCATCGGCAGATGGAACATATGCATCGGCCATGCGCCGCTCATAATAACGTCGCCAACGCGGGGAATGACGAACATATTGATGCCCTTCCCTACGCAGTGCTTCAGGATAATGTTTCGTTCATGGCTGTGAACACCACTGACAAAAACCGTTTCCATTTCGTCCAGAATGCTCAGGTCTTCCAAGCACTCCGACACGCTCAGGGTGACCTGCACGTCGTATTTCTGGCTCAGACCATACTTGTTGATGAGCTTTTCCATACCATGACGCACATCGTAGACCACAGCGGTCTTCTGCGGCGGAAAGGTCGTATAGTACCATTTATGTGCACAAGATGCCCAGATCGCAGCCATCACCAGCTGTCCCACGATTGCTGCGATACCCGGCAACAGGTTGCAAATCTTTGCCGACATCAGGCAGATCACGATGTACAAAATGCCATCGGTTGCCATCGCGCCAAGGATCTGACCGTACACAAGCTCTGAGACCCGCTGCATGGACATCCAGAACGCATCGTAGACCTTGCCCAGTGCAATGTACAGGATAAAAAACAGACCTAAAATCGCAAAATGACCCTTCCATGCCAGATTTGCATAGGTCTGGTGCGAGTAGTACAGGAACCAGCAAGCCGCAAACGGCAGCTCGATCATCAGAACATTCAAGATCTTTACAATCCGCAACATCACATCATGCTGAAACTTTGACATAATCCTCTCCAATAACTCCTTTAGATTTTCTTTTTACGACTCACGTAACTTCTCCGACCCAAATTACAGCAACTGTTTGGGGGCGCGCTATTAACTACACAAACCGATATCTTCCCCCGTTTTGTGGTTAGCCGAAACATTCAGATTTTCACTTTTCCTCTTAGATTCTTGTGCCAGTTCTAACCGGCGCGGCCTCGAATCCGCTTTCTCCCACCGCATCCCAATCTCATCCAGCTTTGCAATACGCTCCTCTGTCAAAACAGCGCAGCTTTTTTCAGGATTCTGGCGGGTATACCGCTGCCGCTTGACCCAATTTCCGAGGTTGTAACCGTTCGGTGACACATAATCAGCCGGGACGTTCAGGTCTCCATGGGCATCAAAATAGCGCTTGGCTTCCTGATATCCTTCGTTCCACTGGCGGTCATTGCGGTTGCCCCAATACATCCCGATCCGGTTGAGCCGTTCAACCTGCTCGTCTGTCAGCTTTCCTTTTGGGTACGCCCATTGCTGACTTGCGACCCATTGTCCCAGCCGTTCACCAGTCGCTGTCACATAGGAACGTGGGATGTTCAGGTTGCCGTTTTCCTCGTAGTAGGCTGCAGCCAATGCATAAGCCTTTTCCCACTTGGCATCAAAAACACTCCACACCATGCCGATTTCATCAAGCTGTGCGATGCGTTCTTCCTTCAAGCGGCCATTCAGCTTTTGCTGCCGGGTCTTAAGAATCCACTGTCCCAAGGGATAGCCGTCCGGGTCTACATATTTTCTTGGCACCATCAGGTTTCCGTAGGTGTCGTGGTATTTCTTTGCGACCTCAAATCCGTGCTGCCACGCAATTTCCTTCCGGTTGCCCCAGACCATGCCGATGCTGTCCAGCCGTTGAATCTGTTGTTCGGTCAGGATGCCTTGAATTTGTCCCTCGCGCACACGACGCTGAGTGACCAGCCACACGCCAAGGCTCAGACCGCCGGGCGTGGTATACAGTTTCGGGACATTCAGGTTGCCGTGTTCCGCATAGTAGATGCTTGCCTCGGAGAAGTAGTGCTCCCAACCGGACGAAAGGCTCGCTTGCAGCTGCTCGAACAGCACCCGGCAATCGTGCACTTGCTCGATGACCTCAAACCGTTCGGTCACAATCTTGTCGCCCTCGCCGTTGGCATAGAGCCGGTGGACCGCCTCCTGCATCTCGCCTTGCAAACCGGAAATACTGGTCAAGCCCTCGAAATTGTTGACAACATCTAGGATAAGTGGTGTCGTATTATCACCAGCGGTCAGGGCACGTCCGATCTGCTGCTTGTAGATAATGGGCGAAATCGTTGGTCGGAACAGGATGACCCCGGAAATTCCCTCCACATGGACGCCCTCGTTAAGCATATCGATGCAGAACAGCAGCTTGAGCCGGTCACTGGTATCAGTTTTGAAGTCGGCAAACGCCTTGTCCGTGTTAGGGTCATCCGAGTAAGCCTGATACACCACCGCATTTGAGTTGACCCCGGCGAACCACTCCGGCACATGGGACACCATTTCGTCCATATGCTCTTTGTTGGCGCAGAAGACGATGTACTTGCCAGACTTATTTGTGATATGATGGGCAAAGACCCTGTCCAAGCCGTCCGCCTGCTCCAGTGCCCGGCGCAAGGCATCCAGATATTTCTGATTCACATCCTGAATGCCCGGTGTCCGCAGGTTATCCACCCGCGCCTGATACTTTGCAAGGGCTTTCTGGTACTGATAAACCGTGGTCACATATTTCGGGGCAGGCAAAATGCCCCTGACGACTGCTTCGCCAAGGGTCATGTCGCTCGCCGTATGCCCATCAAAGAGTTCTTCGGCCATGTCACGGTTATTATCCAGATACCGGATGTTTGTTGCCGTCAGCCCCAGAAGCTTTGCCTCCGGGCACAACTTTAATAAAGCCACCGTGCTTTCGCCCCAGCATTCCGCACCGGCACGGTGGAATTCATCGAGTATAATATAGGCAGGCTTCTGCGCTGCTATTTCGTCCAGCTGTGCCTGCGCACAGCACATCAGTTTGGCGTAGGTATAAAAGTGAACGTTTGCCAGCGGAAAATCCGGGTCGTTCCTTTTCAGGCTTTCCAGCTGGGTCTTGAAGATATATTCACTGGGAGAAAGCCAGAGCACGACCTTCTCCGGGTTGTCCTCGATCAGCTTGAACGCAATGTAGCTCTTTCCGGTGCCGGTGGGGTGAACAATGGCAGCTTTGCCATATCGCTCCATCATCCGGACTGCCGCATGATATGCTTTCTCGTTGTGCTCAAACAGACATAATGCCACCTTGTTCACCCCTTTCCGCATAAAGGGGTATCCTTCACATGGAAAATGGAGGATACCAATTTTTCGACATCATTGTTTGATTCTCCCTATTATTTTATCATGGTTATATCTGGGAATCAATAGAAAACCATACAAATGTATCCCACCTGACCTTAGAAAAAACCTCGCAGTAGCCGAAACTTTTTTGCACATTGCCCAGTTTCGCATGAAAAATTCAGCAAAAAACGAAGGTGGACAGAGTAAGTGGTCAGATGGGTGTCCAAGACGCAGGAGGAAACAGAAATGGCACGACGGGGAGAAAACATTCATAAGCGCAAGGATGGTCGATGGGAAGGCCGCTACATCAAAGCGCGTACATCGGAAGGCAAAATTCAGTGGGGCTACGTCTATGGCGCAGTTTATGCAGAGGTCAAGCAGGTGCTGATTCAGAAGAAAGCAGAGGCAGGCTTCTACAACCTGAAAAGAACCGACCTGACCTTTGAAGCACTGGCTGCGGTATGGCTGCACTCCCAGCAGAACAGCATAAAAGAATCCACCTATGCGCATTATTCGTACACGCTGCACAAGTATCTTCTCCCGGTTTTGAGCAAAGTGCCAGTTGCGTCCCTTGACGAAAGCTTTCTGGAACAGGCCATGCAGCAAATCATCGCGCCCACAGATGCCACGCACAAGCCGCTGGGAAATTCCTCTGCCCGGGAATGTCTCTCCATGCTGCGCCGTATCTGTAAGTATGCTGCACATTTACGACTGATCCGACCGATGGAGCTGGAAGTAGCGTTGCCCAAAGCTGTCGACAAAATTTCTGTGCCTCTCTCCCCGACGGAGCAGCAGCGGCTTTATCAGTATGTACAGGAGAACCCCACGCCTCGCAAAATTGGCTTATTATTAGGGGTGGAATTGGGGCTGCGTATTGGCGAGATTTGCGGCTTACAGTGGGGTGATTTTGACCTGAAACTTGGCACGTTGAAGATCAATCGGACGGTCTGCCGAATTTCCTGCGGAAATGGACATACAAAGGTAGTTATCCAAACGCCTAAAACCCGCACCTCCCGCCGGGAAATTCCAATCCCGAAATGTTTACTGGTGATGCTGAAAAAACTGCATGGAAACGCCAGTAATGCTACATGGTTTCTATCTGGTAATGAATCCAAACCCACAGAATCTCGTTGCTATCGAAAAAGTATCAAGGCGTATCTGAAACAGGCAGCTGTCCGGCAGGTACGTCCGCACGCGCTGCGCCATACCTTTGCAACGACCTGTTTGCAGGCAGGGTGCGATGTAAAGACCCTCAGCGAATTGTTAGGACACGCCAATGCCAACATCACCTTGCAGCGTTATGTGCACTCTGATCTGACCCGAAAGCGCCGGGAGATGAACCGAATTTTCTCCCATCAGGTGTCCATGAGGGGCAGGAACATGCTAAATATGACGTAGTGACGTATGATTTATTTGCTGTTCCTCCATTATCACTATGGAGGATACTTTTTTTATTAAATATATTCTTTGCCATTACGCGGCTGCACATTCTCTGTATCATAAAATACTTTTGCATCATACGCAGATGCGTATGCATAGCTGCACGAACTTCTCTACCATCATATTGAGGTGAACTTTATCCATGACTGTAAAAGATGCCGTTGCCAAATGCTTTGAACAACTCTACGACCAGCAGGGGATATTCCCCAACAGGTTGGCGACCCGTCCCGGTGCATATTCCAAAATTGATTTATTGTTTAAATATTTTTATTTCTACAAAATGCACCTCTTGCGAACACAAAAAACGCGTGTTATACTGAAACCATCAAAAAACATTGGAGGTGTCCCCTATGCCCCGTCCCAAAGGAAGCAAGAACAAGACCAAGACCGTAAAAGCAACCGTTGACTTTGCTGCACAGATTGCCGAAAAGCAGTCCGCAAAGGAAGCCGCTGCCGCTGAAATCGTCTTCTAGTGACCAAAAACGGCCGCCATCCAGTTCCTCGCTGGGAATAATGGGACCGTCATAAGTGGTTTTATGTGAGAATACCAATTCTTTTTCCCGGGTGGATTCGAATACATAGCTAGTCAGTAATTCGGGAGTAAAGTCGGTGATGCCCAGTTCTTCTTTTACTTCACGTTTCAAGGCTGTTTCCACATTTTCACCTAAATCTATGTGTCCGCCTACGGCTGTGTCCCATTTGCCTGGTTGGATATCTTTCCAGTCAGGACGCTTTTGCAAATAGAGTTCGCCTTTACTGTTGAATACATGTAAGTGGACTACCGGATGTAGCAATTTACTTCCATTATGACATTCTCCACGGGTTGCAGCTCCTGTTATGTTTCCTTGTTCATCTACTATAGGAAACATTTCTTCTTTATTATCGTAATTCATCTTCGCTATTTTTTTGTTACTGCAAAGATATGAATTCGGGCTCGGATTATATGGATCTTATAGTCTTTAATAGTAAAAAGGGATGTGAGACCTTTATAATCCGAGTCCGAAATGCCGTTTAATAATTTACTTGATGCCGTTTTAAAAAAGCTACTGTTTTATGTATTTCCTTATACATCACAATATCTTCTTTTATAAAAGGTACCTCGTTGCGGTAGGTGGCGAGAAACTTTTCAATAAACGGTGAACTGCGGAGCGGGCGGCGGAAATCCAGTCCTTGTGCGGCGTTCATCAATTCGATGGCAAGTATATGTTCCAGGTTGTCCATCACTTTATAAAGTTTGGTTGCGGCATTGGCTCCCATACTTACGTGGTCTTCCTGCCCGTTGGACGAAACGATGGAATCGCTCGATGCGGCATAACAGTACATTTTGTTCTGGCTGACCATAGACGCAGCAGCATATTGGGGAATCATAAAACCGGAATTCAGTCCCGGATTGGCTACCAAAAACTC
>OKSE01000572.1_pt1 | contig 21443 bp, 16 predicted proteins | sample 1633631 | NCBI WGS metagenome assembly OKSE01 (sample SAMEA3541555, study PRJEB24748) | human gut metagenome | biome: human gut; feature: human-associated habitat; material: faeces | place: China | collected 2012 | reverse complement strand
ATGAAGAAATAAATAAAACAGTAAAAGAACTAAATAAATTAAGCAAAGATCCAGACGAAGTCGCAAAGTATGAAGAACGTGAGTGGAGTATAATGAGATACAATGTAGAGATGAAAACCAATAGAGAACTTGGAGAAAAAGAAGGAAGAAAAGAAGGAGAAAAGAAAACAAAAGAAAAAATCGTGAAAACGTTAAAAAACATGAATTTATCTATAGAACAAATAGCTCAAGCAGTTGAACTAACCCAAAAAGAAGTAGAAGCAATATTAAAGACACAGGAAAATTAGAGAAAAAGTATAAGGTAGTTAGTTTTTGTATGCTAACTACCAGTTCTGGATTGATTTTATCAAATTATTATTAAATTTAGAAATTTTATTTCAAGATTCGCTATAGTGAAAGATATTGAAATAAATACATAAATATGTTATACTTTGATAGTATTTTAGCGTATTTAATACGCTATGCTGTGTAACCAAAATCCTGATAAATGGAGGAGAATTGCTATGACAGAAAAATTACTTCGGGACGTTATCAAGGAAGCAAAAGAAAAAAAGCAATTAGGAATAGTTATTTGGTCCAGTTGGACTACATGGGAAAATATGGGGCAAGGAAATAAAGAAGTTGAAGACCTTGCTATGGAGCAAATTGCCGAAGGCAAAGAAGCAACGATGAATATAAAATGTGGTTTTTCAATGCCAGCATTTATTGCAATTCCTGTAGAAAAGTTCGAAGCTGGAGAAAAATATTTTAATTACGTTTTCAATGCTTGCAAAGCAGGGCGTTACGAAGGTCCAATCAAGTTTGTTCCGTCAAATGAATTTAGCGAATTCTTTTAAGGAGGTAAAGGAGGTTCCCGTTTGGGAACCTCTTAAATTTTTATTATAATTAAAGAGAAAAGAATATAATCTGTATTGAAAAATCTCCCTTTTGATGATAGAATTAGACAAAATATTACAAATGGGGGAAAAACAATGCCAGATTTTGTACATTTACACGTGCATAGTGAGTTTAGTTTGCTAGACGGAGCAAACAGAATTAAAGATTTACCAGTTAGAGCGAAAGAGCTTGGAATGAAGGCTATGGCTATTACAGACCATGGTGTTATGTTTGGTGCAATCGATTTTTATAAGGCATGTTTGGCAAATGGAATTAAACCTATAATTGGTTGCGAGGTGTATGTTGCCCCAAGAGGAAGAGCAGATAAAGACCCTAATATTGATGCAAGATATAACCATTTAATCTTGCTAGCTAAAGATAATGAAGGCTACAAAAACCTTACAAAACTTGTTTCTATAGGATTTACGGAAGGATTCTATTACAAGCCAAGAATTGATAAAGAAGTGCTAGAAAAGTACCATGAAGGATTGGTTTGTTGTAGTGCTTGTTTGGCTGGAGAGGTTTCTCAGGCGATTCTAAAAGGAGATATGGAAGAAGCTGAGAGAGTTGCTACTTGGTTTAAGAATGTATTTGGAGAAGATTATTATCTAGAAATACAAAATAATGGAATTAAAGAGCAAGTTTTAGTAAATCAAAAGCTAATTGAACTTTCAAGAAAGTTGAACATAGAGCTTGTTGCAACAAATGATTCGCACTATTTAAGAAGAGAAGATGCTTACAACCATGAGATTTTACTTTGTATTCAGACTGGCAAAAAGATTACAGACGAAGATAGAATGAAGTTTGAAACAGACGAGTTATATATTAAGTCACCAGAAGAGATGGCAGACTTTTTCTCTGGTGTGCCTGAAGCAATAGAAAACACTGTAAAGATTGCAGATAAATGTAATGTAACCTTCGAATTTGGACACACAATACTTCCAAATTATGATGTGCCAGAAGGATTTGCTACACATTACGATTATCTAGAAAAGCTATGTAATGACGGAATTAAAAATAGATACGGAGACAATCCTTCACAAGAAATTATAGACAGAAAAAATTACGAGTTAGGCGTAATCAAGAAAATGGGCTATGTTGACTATTTCTTGATTGTATGGGATTACATACATTATGCTAAAACTCAAGGAATACCAGTAGGACCAGGAAGAGGTTCAGGAGCTGGTTCTATTGTCGCGTATGCTATAGAAATTACAGATATAGACCCAATGAAATATTCTTTACTTTTCGAAAGATTTTTAAATCCAGAGAGAATAAGCATGCCCGATTTTGACGTTGACTTCTGTTATGAAAGAAGACAAGAGGTAATAGACTATGTTTCTAGAAAGTACGGTCCAGACCATGTTTCGCAGATTATTACCTTTGGAACTATGTCTGCCAGAATGGTTATAAGAGATGTAGGAAGAGTTTTAGATGTTCCCTATGCGACAGCCGATAAACTTGCTAAAATGGTTCCAAACGAGCTACACATCACAATAAAAAAGGCACTGGAGCAAAACAAGGAATTCAAAGATGAGTATGAAAACAATCCGGAAACCAAGAAATTACTAGATATTGCAATGGCATTGGAAGGAATGCCAAGACAGGCTTCTACACATGCCTGTGGTATAGTTATTACAAAAGACCCAGTTGTAACCTATGTTCCACTATATGTAAGAGATGGAATGATTTCGACACAATACATAATGACAACTCTTGAAGAATTAGGTCTATTAAAGATGGACTTCTTAGGACTTAGAACTCTAACAGTTATACAAGATACCATAAATTTGGTTAAGAAAAATAGGGGAATAGACGTAAAATTTGACCAAGGAATGAATGATCCAAAGGTATTCAAATTATGGCAAGACGGAAACACGATGGGAATATTCCAATTTGAGAGTCAAGGAATGACAAACTTCATGAAGGAACTTAAGCCAGATTGTTTGGAAGATTTAATTGCCGGAGTTTCATTGTACCGTCCTGGACCAATGGACCAAATTCCAAGGTATATATCGAATAAAAAAGACCCAGACCATGCTGTGTACACACATGATAGCCTAAAGCCAATATTAAAAGTAACTTATGGCTGTATGGTTTACCAAGAACAGGTTATGCAGATAGTTAGGGACTTAGCTGGATATTCGCTAGGACGTGCAGATTTGGTACGTCGTGCCATGGGTAAGAAAAAACTAGAAGTAATGGCAAAAGAAAGAGAAATATTTATACATGGTCAAATAGACGAAAATGGGAACATAATAGTACCAGGCTGTGTAAGAAATGGAATAGACGAAAAATCTGCTAACAAGATATTTGATGAGATGTCTGAATTTGCAAAATATGCTTTCAATAAATCACATGCTGCATGCTATGCAGTAGTATCATACAGAACAGCCTACTTAAAAGCATATTATCCAACAGAATTTATGGCAGCAATGCTAAACAGCTTCTTAGGAAATCTTGATAAAATTCCAGAGTACATTGATGAATGTAAAAGAATGAACATAGAAATTCTAAAGCCAGACATTAACAGAAGTTATACGAAGTTTACAGTAGATGGTGGCAAAATAAGATTTGGACTAGGAAGTATTAAAAATGTTGGTCTTGCCGCAGTTGACACGATTGTTGCAAATAGAGAAAAGAATGGAGAATACATAAGTTTTACAGACTTCTGCGAGAGAATGGAAGGCGAAGCCGTAAATAAAAAATGTATAGAGAGTTTAATAAAAGCAGGAGCATTTGACAATTTTGCAGAAACTAGAAGTACACTAATGGCTTCATTTGAAGACATAATAGATACAATTTCTGGAGCATCAAGAAAAAATATACAAGGCCAAGTCTCGATGTTTGATATGGCAATTTCACAAACAGACTCAAGCAAAGACGATATGGAAAAGCTAAAATACAAATACACAACTTTAAAAGAATATTCAGATCAAGAATTATTATCAATGGAAAAAGAGATGCTCGGAATATATGTATCTGGACATCCACTTGAAAAATATAGAGAGCTAATAGAAAAATTTGCAGATGTGAACACACTTCAAATGAGAGACGCAAGCGAATTAGTTAGCACAGAAAACGAAGAAGATGTGTCACCAGAAAAATTAGCTGGAAGAGTACAACAATTAAAAGACGGACAATTTGTAAAATATGCTGGAATAATAACTGGAATAAAGAAAAAATATACAAAAAATAACAAATTAATGGCATTTGTAACAATAGAAGATTTATATGGAAGTGTAGATGTAATCGTATTCGAAAATTGTTACAATCAATGTTCAAACGAATTGATAGATGAGAACATAGTACTTGTAGAAGGACGTCTAAGCATAAGAGAAGATGAAGCTCCAAGCATAATTGCAAGAACAATAAGAAACTTAGAAGATGTAGCCAATAATCCAAGTTCTACAAATATATCAGTTAATAACGAAAATGGTGCAAATCAAGCAGTAAAAATATCTAAAAAAAGATTAAACATAAACATAACTAATTTAGATGAAGCACAAAAAGACAGACTAAGAGGGGCATTGAAATTCTTCAATGGAGATAGAAACAACACTCAAATAGAAATAATAAATGGAGAAAAAATAGCTCCAGCAGGAGGCTTATTCGTAACGCCAGAAATATTGGAAGAAATACAAGAAATTGTAGGAATAGAAAATGCTGTATTTGAAAAATAATTTTCAATATTAACTATGGCAAATTACAATGAGTATGCAGAAATTGTCGAACGGTTTTTAAGTTAATTTTAGAAAAAATATTGCAAAACTAATAAAATATAGTATAATAATAAATGAAATGCTTTTGGTGCATAACACTAAATTTCATATGAGAATGGGTAATCAAAGATTACCAAAAAAATCAGGTATGTTCACAGCATACCTGATTTTTTGCTATTTATTGAATAAATCAATAATAGCTTTTAGCTCTTTTAAAATTTTAAAAGCATATTTAAGAGTAATAACTATAATATGTAAAGCTTTAAAAAATTTCTTCGAGCGTTTTCTTCTCTTGTTTTGCTTTTGATACATCATTCTCACCTCCTTTCTTATGAGAATGACATAATTATAATACATAAGCCGTGAGAAAGTCTGTCGAAACATGTAATTAACTTAAAAAAATTCACCAAATTTTTATTGAATTACTGTTTATTTAATGGTAAAATTATTAATGATTAGAAAACAATTACAACCTTGCGAAAGGAAATATAAATTATGGAAAAATCACTTTTGAAAGATAGTGTAAGACAAATAAAAAATACATTTAAGCGATTTCTATCTATTGTGGCAATAGTATTGCTTGGAGTAGGATTTTTTGCTGGAATTACGGCTACAAGTCCAGATATGAAAGATACCATAGATACATATTTTGATGATGAAAATGTAATGGACATTGAAGTAATTTCAACACTTGGTTTAACAGATGAAGACATAGAAGCATTGAAACAAGTAGATGGAACTAAAGAAGTAGTGGGAACTTATAGCATTGATGCTACTTTTAGCAATGATAAGAAAGAGTATGTTGTTAAGATTGAGTCTATGCCAGATACGATAAACAATGTAATTCTTAAAGAGGGAAGCTTGCCACAAAATGCTGATGAATGTGTGGTTGAGAGCTCGTTGTTAACAATGACTGGATATAAAATTGGAGATTATATCACATTAAATCCACAAAAGGTTGAATCATCTACAAGCCTCGGAGATATTGATATAAATAATGAAGAAGATAGCAATGATAATAATAGCAACAATGAAGAAAGTGATAGTAACAATGATTCAACTGTAAAAAATAAGAAAGTTAAAATAGTCGGAATGGTTCAATCTCCTTTATATATTTCTAGGTCGAGAGGTTCTAGTAAACTTGGAGCAGGTTCTGTAAATTTTTATATGTATATGCCAAAAGAAAATTTCAATATGGACGTTTACACAGTTGCATACATTACTGCTGATGGCGCAAAAAATTTAAAAACATATAAAGATGAATACCAGAAAAAAATTGATGAAGTAAAAGATAATATAGATGCAATATCGGATGAAAGAAAACAAGCTAGGTATAATTCTATTGTAAATACTGCTCAGAGCAAGTTAGACGATGCTCAAAAAGAGTATGATGAGCAAAAGCAAAAAGCAGAAGATGAGCTTCAAGATGCACAAAATAAGATTGATGATGGAAAAGCAAAAATTGAGGATGGAGAAAGAAAACTTGCAAATGCAAGAAAAAAGGCTGATACTGAATTTGCAAATGCAGAGAAAAAGCTGGAAGATGCTGAAGCACAGCTAAGTAGTGCAAAGTCTGAATTTGAAACAAAGAAGCAAGAAACAGAAGCACAATTAGAAGAGGCACAGAAAAATGTTGAGAGTTTAAATCAAATAAAAACTAACTATGATAATCTTGTAACTCAAAAACAGACTGTGGAGAGTCAAATAAAACAGATAGAAGAGACTCTAAAAATCTTAAATCAAAATCCAGAAGTAAATGCGGAAAAGATAACAGAGTTAACTACAAATAAAACAGCATTAGAAGCAGGGCTTAGTCAGATTAATGCAGGAATTTCTCAAATAGAAAATGCTCTTTCAAGCCAGGAAATAAAGGCAGAAAATTTAAGTCAGACTATAAGTTCTATAAATTCTCAAATAGAGCAAGGAAAGCAGGAACTCGCAAAGGCAGAAAACACAATAAACGAGAATGAAAAAGAGCTGGAAAGTCAGAAAAAGAAACTTGCACAAACCAAAACAAGTACATACAAAACTATAAAGAGCAATGAGCAAAAATTAGAAAATTCTAAAAAAGAGATTGAAGAAAATGAACAAAAGCTTGCAGATGCTCGAAAAGAAACTCAAGAAAAATTAGATGAAGCACAAGAAAAATTGAATGATGCAAAGACTCAAATTGCAAAAATAGAAAAGCCTTCTTGGTATATTTTAGACAGAAATTCAAACTATGGATATGCAGAATATATTCAAGATACAGATAGAGTTGCTAATTTAGCCAAAGCATTCCCAATAGTATTCTTCTTAGTTGCAGCATTAATTAGTTTAACATCAATGTCTAGAATGATTGAAGAACAACGTGTTCAAATTGGAACTTTGAAAGCGTTGGGGTACAACAAAATTCAGATATCATTTAAATATCTAATTTATGCATTCTTAGCAACCATGATTGGTGGAGTAGTAGGAATGATAATCGGATTTAAGCTAATACCAACAATAATAATAATGATGTATGAAATGATGTACACTATTCCAAAAGCTGACTGCATAATTCGCATTGAAATGGGAGTTATGGGATTGGGTTTTGCACTTGTTTGCACATTGGGAGCTACAATTTATACATGTATTAAAGAATTGAAAGAAAAGCCAGCAGAGCTGATGCTTCCAAAGGCTCCAAAGCCTGGAAAACGCATAATACTTGAGAAAATAACATTTATATGGAAGAGATTGAAGTTTACTAATAAAGTAACTGCAAGAAATGTATTCAGATATAAGAAAAAAATGCTTATGACTGTAATAGGTGTAGCAGGTTGTACATCGCTTATAATAGCAGGATTTGGTATAAGAAATGCAATAGGAAATATGATTCCAAATCAGTATGGCGAAATTTTTAAATATGATGGAACAATCGAATTTAAAGAGGATGTAACAAAAACGCAAATTCAAGATGAAAATGAAAAAATAAAAAACCTAGATAAAATTGCAGACACATTGCCAAGTTACATGAAAACTGTTGAAATAACAAGCATTCAAAATTCACAGACAATAAACCTTGTAGTACCAGAGCAGTCAGATAAATTAGATGAATTTATAGGATTAAGAAACAGAAAGCACAAGAAGGAAACATACACATTAGATGATGACTCTGTAATAATTTCAGAAAAGATTGCAAGCCTATTAAAGATAAAGGTTGGAGATACAATAACCATAAAAAATACAGATGATATAGAAAAAGATGTAAAAGTAGGAGCAATAACAGAAAACTACATCTATCATTATATGTATATGTCTAGTAATTTGTACAACAAACTATATGGAGAAAATAGCTTCAAGCCTAATACTTTGCTAATAAAAGAGGCGGAAGGTACAACAGAAGATGATGAGGATAATATTGGAAAAACAATATTGCAAAATAATACAACAGTTGCTGGTGTAAGTTTCTTATCTGGTACGAAGGATATTTTTGTAACAGTAATGGAACAAATGCAATTAGTAGTATATGTGCTAATAATATCAGCTGGATTGCTTGCATTTGCAGTTTTATATAATTTATCAAATGTAAACATAAGTGAAAGAATACGTGAACTTGCTACAATAAAGGTACTCGGCTTTTATAATAAAGAGGTATTTAATTATATAACAAAAGAAACAAGAATATTAACAGTTATTGGAATATTTTTCGGACTATTTGGGGGATATTTCTTGTCGATGTATGCGGTAAAAACGTGCGAGCTTGATATGATGATGTTTAATTACGAAATAAGCAAAATGTGCTTTATATATGGAATTATAATAACAATAATGTTTGCAGAAATAGTAAATTTAGCAGTAAATAGAACTTTGAAGAAAATAAGTATGACTGAATCTTTAAAAAGTGTAGATTGAAAAATAATTAAAATTTTGACTTTTTCAAATAAGGAGGGCAATATGGCCTACATAGAATTTAAAAATGTTGTAAAAGAATATACTATGGGTGATAATAAGATTAGAGCCTTAGACAATGCAAATTTTGAAATAAATAAAGGTGAACTTGTTGTAATTGTTGGACCGAGTGGGGCAGGAAAAACTACTGCCCTAAACGTTCTTGGAGGAATGGATAGTGTAACTTCTGGAGATGTTGTAATTGACGGAAGAAATGTTAATAATTACAATGAAAAACAACTTACAAAATATAGAAGAGAAGATATTGGGTTTGTATTCCAGTTCTATAATTTGGTTCAAAATTTAACTGCAATTGAGAATGTAGAACTTGCAACTCAAATCTGCAAAAATCCATTAAGCCCAGAAAAAGTAATGGAGAAAGTTGGATTAAAAGAAAGAAAAAATAACTTTCCATCACAATTATCTGGAGGAGAACAGCAAAGAGTAGCAATAGCAAGAGCCATTGCTAAAAATCCCAAAATACTTCTTTGTGATGAACCAACTGGAGCTTTAGATTATAACACTGGAAAGCAAATTTTAAAACTCTTGCAAGATACATGCAGAAAAGAAAATATGACAGTAATAATAATAACGCACAATAGTGCAATAGCTCCAATGGCAGATAAAATAATACACTTCAAAAATGGAAAATCGGAAGACATTGTCATCAACCAAGATCCAACACCAATAGAAGAAATAGAATGGTAAAATGATGCATAAGTTCCAAAAAATCTAAAGTATAATTGATTTTTTGGAACTTATATGGTATAATGGCACATATAGAAAGGAGTTTCTATGAAAAGAGAAATTATAAAAGATTTACTTAAATGGAAAGAATCATCAAATAGAAAACCATTAATAGTACATGGTGCTAGACAAGTTGGGAAAACATATATAATAAAACAATTTGGAAAAGAAAACTACAATAATTTAATATATGTTAATTTTGAGACAAATCAAGAGTTTAGTTCTCAAATATCAGAACATATAGATGCTAAATATATAATAAATAAATTGGAACTTTTTTATGGAGAAAAAATATTACCGGGAAAAACATTAATATTTTTTGATGAAATACAGGCTAATGAAAGGGCATTAACAGCATTAAAATATTTTTATGAAGATGCGCCAGAATATCATGTTATTGCAGCAGGTTCACTATTAGGTGTAGCAATAAATAGAGAAAACTATTCATTCCCTGTAGGAAAAGTACAAATGCTTAATATGTATCCATTATCATTTAAAGAATTTTTGATTGCTGTTGGAAGAGAAGACTTAATAGAAGTAATACAAAAACATTTTGAAAATGATGAAAGAATGGATAAAACTATTCATGAGTTGTGTTTAAAATTATATAGAACATATTTAGTAGTAGGTGGAATGCCAGAAGTCGTAGAAACATACTTGACAGAAGGTAAAACGATATCTGCTATTGATGTACAAGCTGAAATTTTAGAATCGTATGTAAGAGATATGACAAAATATGCAGACAATAGTTTATCAAATAGAATTATATCAGCATTTGATTCTATACCGGTTCAACTTGCGAAAGATAATCCAAAATTTCAGTACAAGGTAATAGCAAAGGGTGGGACTTCAAGTATATTTGGAGAAGCAATAATGTGGCTAAAAAATAGTGGAATTGTAAACCAAGTATATAAAACAACAGCTGAACTTCCTTTGGAAATGCATAAAGACTTATCATCATTTAAACTATATATGAGTGATGTTGGACTATTCGTAAATAAAGCAAGGTATCCACTTTATCAAGTAGATTTAAGCCAACAACCAGTAATGATTGCCATGGGACCATTAACAGAAAACTATGTGGCAAATGAATTAAGAGTAAAAGGATATGATTTATATTATTGGGAATCTGACGGAAAAGCCGAATTGGATTTTATGATACAAAAAGAAACAGACATTATGCCAATCGAAGTAAAAACTAGTGTACACACGAAGGCAAGAAGCCTAGATTTATATATGAAAACATATAGTCCAAACTATGCGGTTAGAATTTCGGAGAAAAATTTTGGATTTGAAAACAATATTAAATCTGTACCCTTATATGCAGTTTTTTGTATGTAGTAAATGCAAATTTCCACCATTAGAAGTTGAAGGAGAAATATAATGCGAAACAGAAGAAATACTAGAAAAAGAAATGTAGTACTAGATACAATTACAAATAGAAATTTTATAATTATTGTATCTATTTTACTGGCAGTCATTATAGTTGCTGAAGGCGTAATTCAAATACGAAAATATCAAGACAGAAAGTTATTAGCAAAACAGGCAGAAGAGCTAGAAAAACAGACTGGCGAAATCTTTACAGCAATAGAAAATAATCTTACAAATCCATCAAATAATGGAGAAACAACAGTAATAACAAGAACAGCAAGGATTTCGGCTGTTGGAGATATATTGTGCCAAATGGATATGATTGACGATGCAAAAATAGACGATGGATATGACTTTTCTCATATGTTTACTGGAATTTCAAAATTTGTAAAAAATTCAGATTTAGCTATTGGAACATTAGAAACAAACTTTATTGATGGTAAATATTCTGGTGTTGGAAAGTACAATTCACCAGTTGAATTCCTAAAAGCAGTTAAAGATTCGGGAATAGGACTAGTTTCATTGGCACACAATCATGTGTTGGATTATGGAACTCAAGGATTAGAGACAACAATAAGTAAAATTAAAGAACAAAATGTTGAAATTACAGGAATTAAAAACAAAGTAGATGAATCAAATGAAAGCACACTAGATGAAGAAAAGACAAAAGAACAAGAAAACTCAAATTTTACAGGAAACATTAAAGAAATTAATGGAATTAAAGTTGCTTTTTTAGGCTATACATACGGTTTAAGCAATGAAAATGAAGTTACAGATGAAGAAAAAAAGTCAGCTAATATTTATTCAGAAGAACTTGCACAAAAAGATATAGAATATGCAAAACAAAATTCAAATTACATAATAGCAATAATGCATTGGGGAGATGTAAATAGCTCGGAAATATCAGAATATCAAAGAAATATAACAGCTTTCTTAGTAGAAAATGGAGTAGACATGATTTTAGGTTCACATCCATCAGTTGTAGAACCAATGGAAATAATTCAAACAGAAGAAGAAAAAAATGTACTAGTTGCATACTCTCTTGGAAATTACATTTCCACTTTAAAATATGCAAATGCAGATGTAGAACTTATTCTAAACATTCAAATTGCAAAGAGCTCAGACTCAGACAAGGCAATATTGCAAAAAGTTGATTACACACCAATATATGTGTTAGATAATGGAACAAAAGCAGAAAATAGATTTGAATTAACAGATATGAAAAAACTTGCACAAGATTATGCAAATGGAGATACAAGCAGAATTTCAAGAAAAACTTATGACAGTATTATATCAAAATTAGAAAAATTACAAAGTACGGTAAATAGCAAATAAATGTATTAAAAAGTTTGAAAAAAATTATAATTATTTTTCAACTCAAAGAAGGGAGAAAAAAATGAACGTAGGCTTCATATCACTAGGGTGTAGCAAAAATTTAGTAGATACAGAAATGATGATTGGAATTTTTAAGGAGAATGAGTTTAATATTGTAAATAATCCTAAAATTGCAGATGTTATTGTTATAAACACATGTGGATTCATAGAATCCGCAAAAGAAGAAGCAATAAATACAATCTTAGAAATGGCAGAGTATAAGAAAACAGGAAGATGTAAGGTATTAATTGCAACAGGTTGTTTAGTAGAAAGATACAAAGAAGACCTAGAAAAAGCGCTTCCTGAGGTAGATATTTTCTTGAAATATAGTGATTACGCAGAAGAAAAAGGCAACTCATCAGTAGCATTTGCGAAAGTATTAAAAGAAGTATATGATAAAATCGAGAGTAAGAAAAATGTAAAATTAGTCGATACTGATTTAAATTTTATGAATAGAGTTATCACAACTGGAGAACAATATTCATATATAAGAATTGCTGAAGGTTGTAGCAATAGATGCACCTACTGCGCTATTCCATATATCAGAGGAAATTTCGTGAGCAGAAAGATGGAAGATATAATAGAAGAAGCTAAACAGATTGTTTCAACTGGAAGAAGAGAACTTATCTTAATTGCTCAAGATACATCAAAATACGGAAAAGACATCTATGGAAAGCCTAAACTTGCAGAATTATTAACAGAGTTATGTAAAATAAAAGACTTGAAATGGGTAAGATTTTTATACACATATCCAGAAGATATAACAGATGAATTAATAAAAGTTGTAAAAGAAAATGACAAAATATGCAAATACTTTGATATTCCAATACAACACATTTCTGACACAGTTTTAAAAAGAATGAACAGAAAGTGTACAGGACAAAGCATAAAAAATACAATAAGCAAGTTAAGAAAAGAAATCCCAGATGTAGTAATAAGAACAACTTTAATGGTTGGATTTCCAGGAGAAACACAAGAAGACTTTGAAAAACTATATGAATTTGTTAAAGAAACAAAATTTGATAAATTAGGTGCATTCACATATTCAAAAGAAGATGGAACACCAGCTTCAAGACTTAAAGAACAAATTCACCCAATGACAAAAAAATCTAGATACAACAAAATAATGAAATTACAACAAGAAATTTCGAAAGAAAACGAAAGAAAGAATATAGGAAGAGAGCTGGAAATTTTAATTGAAGGAATTACTCCAGATAAAAAATATTATGTAGGTAGAAGTTACATGGACGTTCCAGATATAGATGGAGTAGCTTACGTAAAAAATACATCAAATGAAGATTTAATTGGCAAATATGTAAAAGCTAAGGTAGTTGATGTAAAAGACTATGACTTAATTCTAGTTGAAAAATAAAAAAGAAATAATAAAAAAATACATATTGACTGTTATATTAAATTATAGTATAACTAAGTCAGTTCAAATTACAGGAGGTAAATTATAATGGAACTTAAAGGATCAAAAACAGAGAAAAATTTAATGGAGGCATTTGCTGGTGAATCACAAGCAAGAAATAAATACACATACTTTGCAAGTGTTGCTAAAAAAGAAGGATATGAACAAATAGCTGCTTTATTTTTAGAAACAGCAGAAAATGAAAAAGAACATGCTAAAATTCATTTCAAATATTTAAATGGAATTAGTGATACAAAGGCTAATTTAGCAGCTGCAGCAGCAGGAGAAAACTACGAGTGGACAGATATGTATGACAGAATGGCTAAAGAAGCTGATGAAGAAGGTTTTACAGAAATAGCTGCAAAATTCAGAGGAATAGGTGCTATCGAAAAAGAGCATGAAGCAAGATTTAGAAGATTACTAGAAAATGTTGAAAATGGAGAAGTATTCAAAAGAGGAAGCATAACAATTTGGAAATGCAGAAACTGCGGACACATTGTAGTTGGAACAGAAGCTCCAAAGGTTTGCCCAGTTTGCAACCACGCACAATCTTATTTTGAAGTTAAAGCAGAAAATTATTAATTAACCAAGAAGCAATTAATATTTGAAAAATAGTAATTGCTTCTTATTAAATAAGACATCGTAAGGAGTATATGAAAATGGAAAAAGTTAGAGGATTTGAAATTGCAAAAGGTTTTGAAGATAAAGGAATAAACTTACCAATTAGAAAAACAAAACACGCAGCTGGCTATGATATTGAAGCAGCAGAAGACTGTGTAATACCACCTTTCAAACTAGGTCAAAAACCTACATTAGTAAAAACAGGATTAAAAGCATATTGCCCACCAGACGAGTTCTTTTTACTATGTAATAGAAGCTCTGGACCTGCAAAAAAAGGACTAGTTATGGCAAATAGCGTTGGAATTGTAGACTGTGACTATTATGGGAATGAAGATAATGACGGACATTTTATGTTTGCATTTTATAATTTCTTTGACCATGATGTGGAAATAAAAAAAGGAGACGCAATTGGTCAATTAATATTCATGAAATATTTAACAGCAGATAATGATAATGCTCAAGGCGAAAGAAAAGGTGGATTTGGTTCTACAGGTAGATAAGCTGAACATAATAAAAACTTGTGATTGTATTCAAAGCTATTATGTATAAATTAAATATTACTTACATAAAAAATAAATACATAAAAAAGAAACATAAAATTATTTCTGAAAAAATGTAAAAATACGTAAAACCGTTGAAAATACTGGGAAATACGGCAAAAAATAAAATGGCAAAATCTTTGACTTTTGCCATTTTTTATGGTATAATAGAAACGTAGTTGAAAGAGATAAATATACCTTTATTAACTCTAAAATATACAGTATGGAAGGAGATAATTACATGTTTAATGTTGGGGACAAAATAGTATATCCTATGCATGGGGCAGGAACAATTGACGCAATAGAAGAAAAAGATATCTTAGGAGAAAAACAAAATTATTATATAATTAAAATGCCTGGAGAAGTAAAGGTTATGGTTCCAATATCAAAAGCAAGTGATATAGGAGTTAGAAGTGTAATAGATAAAGCAGAAGCTGGAAAAGTACTTGAAGTATTAGAGGCTAATGAAACAGAAATGTCGAATAATTGGAACAAAAGATATAAAGAAAACATGGAAAAAATGAAGAGTGGAAGTATTTACGAAGTAGCAGATGTTGTAAGAAACTTAAGCTACAAGCAAAAAGAAAAAGGATTATCTACTGGAGAAAAGAAAATGCTAAATAATGCAAAACAAATTTTAGTAAGCGAATTAGTTTTAGCAGAACATGCTTCAGAAAATGAAGTTGAAAATCTAGTAGAAAATAAAATAAATCTATCTTTTGAGGAACATAGGAACATGGTGGAACCAGTAAGTGCAAACAATATAGTAAGCAAATTTATACCATTTAATGATGCAAGTACAGGAAATCCACAAAATTTATAAAAAACAATAGAGCTGACATTAGTGTTAGCTCCTTTATTTTGAAGTTGAAAAATAATTATAATTTTCCAACTTGATTACGTAAAGTGGAATTTTAAGAAGGAATACCAAACTTTATGTCGAATATAATATATAATGGAGAAAGGTTATTGCAAATGGTAAGATATAGTGACGAATTATTAGATGAAATTAAGAGTAAAAATGATATAGTTGATATAGTGTCACAATATGTGGTTTTAAAAAGAGCAGGCAGAAATTACATGGGATTATGTCCATTTCATAAAGAAAAATCCGGTTCATTCTGCGTATCACCAGATAAGCAAATATTCCACTGCTTTGGATGCGGAGTAGGTGGAAATGTTTTTCATTTTATAAGCAAAATAGAGAATCTGAATTTTAAAGAATCTGTTGAGATGCTTGCAAATCGTGCCGGAGTTGAACTACCGGTATCTGGCAATTTTGAAGATGATAAACTTGCAAAGTTGAAATCGAGAGTATATGAAGTAAATAAATGTGCTGCCGAATTTTACCATGAAAATTTATACAAACCAACTGCAAAGCCTGGACAAGAATATGTAAAGAAAAGACACTTAGATAACAAAACGTTGAAAGCCTTTAAAATAGGATATTCTGGAAGATTTAATGAATTATATACAGAATTAAAATCTAAAGGTTTTACAGAGGAAGAAATTCTTGCTTCATGTTTAGTTAATAAGAATCCAGACGGAAAATTTATAGATAGGTTTAGAAACAGGTTGATGTTTCCTATATTTGATACTCATGAAAGAGTAATTGCTTTTGGGGGAAGGGTATTAGATGATAGTAAGCCTAAGTACATAAATTCTCCAGAAGATATTGTTTACAGTAAAGGAAGGCATCTTTTTGCGTTTAATATTGCAAGAAAGTACAATTCAAAGACAATAATAATGGTAGAAGGGTACATGGATGCTGTATCACTTCATCAAAGAGGAATACATAATGCAGTGGCGTCTTTAGGAACAGCATTAACAGAAGCTCAAGGCAGATTATTAAGAAGAAGTTGTGAAAAAGTAATAATTGGTTATGATGCTGATGGAGCAGGACAAGCTGCTACTTTAAGAGGTTTGGAAATACTTCAAAATTTAGGATGCGACATACGAATATTACAAATAGAGGGTGCGAAAGATCCAGATGAATTTGTTGTAAAATACGGACCAGAAAGATTCCAAATGTATGTAGACAAGGCAATTTCTTTAGTTGAATTTAAAGTAAAAATGCTAAAGAAAAGCCTAGATTTAGACAATGTAAATGATAAAATTAAATTCTTAAACGAAGTTGCAAAAATTGTTGCAAAAGTCGAAAATAGCATGGAGAGAGAAGTATATGTAGACAAAATTTCTCTTGAATATAAAGTATCAAAAGACGCAATTTATGCAGAGATAAATAAGCTATTATATGCAAATTCAAGAACAGAACAAAAACTTGAAAAAAAGGTAGTTCCTGTAAAAAATGTATCAATTCAACAAGATGAACAACCTGTAGACGTAAAAACAAAAAGATTAGAAAGCTTAGTTATATATCTATTAATAAACTACCCAGACAAAAGTTTCGAAAGACTGAAAAAACTCATTGATAATAATGTAATCAAAATAGAAAGAAATAAGGCAATAATAAATAAACTGTATGAAGAACACGAAAAAGGTAATATTAATATAGAAAATATATTAGATTTATTCGAAGACGAAATTACAGTTAATTATTTGTCTGGAATAATGTCGTCAGATTTTGAAATAACAGATGTAGATAAATGCATAGAAGATGTACTTGTAGCATATAGAAAAGAGTTATTATTACAAAGAAGAAATGAAATATTAGGTAAAATAGACAACAGCAATTTAACAAAAGAAGAAGTAGCTAATCTGGAAGCTCAACTCAACGAGGTAATTATCCAATTAGCCAAAATAAAATAGGGAGGTTATATTGTAATGAAGAAAGAAAATGAAAACGAAAAAGTACAAAGCAAAGTAGAAAAGACAGTTGAGCATAAAGATAAAAAAGATGTTACACCAGAAGAAAAATTAAATAATATAATAAAAAAGGCAAAAGAAAAAGGAAAAATAACATATGGCGAACTTGCAAGCGAATTAGATGATGCAAATACTGAACAAATAGATAAAGTATTTGATGCATTTGAAGACATGGGTGTAAGTGTTTTAAAAGAAGATGATTTAGACTTAGAAGAGCCAGACATAGATGAACTAGAAGCTGTAGAAGATATAAAAGTAGAAGACATAGACCTAGCAAGTATGGAAGGTATCAATATAGATGACCCAGTTAGAATGTATTTAAGAGAAATAGGAAGAATTCCACTTTTATCATATGATGAAGAACTTGAACTTGCAAAAAAAGTATTAGCAGGAGACGAAGCTGCAAAACAAAAACTTGCAGAATCTAACCTAAGATTAGTTGTAAGTATAGCAAAAAAATATGTTGGCAGAGGAATGTTATTCTTAGATTTAATCCAAGAAGGAAACATGGGATTAATAAAAGCTGTTGAAAAATTCGATTATACAAAAGGATACAAATTCAGCACATATGCAACATGGTGGATTAGACAAGCTATAACAAGAGCAATAGCAGACCAAGCAAGAACAATAAGAATACCAGTACACATGGTAGAAACAATAAACAAATTAATACGTACATCAAGACACTTATTACAACAATTAGGTAGAGAACCAACCCCAGAAGAAATAGCAGCTGAGATGGAAATACCAGTTGAAAAAGTAACAGAAATACAAAAAATAGCACAAGATCCAGTATCTCTAGAAACTCCAATTGGAGAAGAAGACGATAGCCACTTAGGAGACTTCATACAAGACGATGACAGCCCAGCACCACAAGATGCAGCTGCATATACATTATTAAGAGAACAACTAGAAGAAGTAATGAAAACACTAACTCCAAGAGAAGCAAAAGTATTAAAACTAAGATTTGGATTAGAAGACGGAAAGTCTAGAACACTAGAAGAAGTAGGAAAAGAATTTAATGTAACAAGAGAAAGAATAAGACAAATAGAAGCAAAAGCATTAAGAAAACTACGCCATCCAAGCAGAAGCAAAAAATTAAAAGATTATATGAATTAATGTGCATTTTGGAGACGGAGGAAAAAATGTACAAAAATTGCCCAGAAAGTTCATCATTTATAGATGTTCTTTTTGGGCACTGTTCTTTATCAAATAAACTTATATGTAAAAATTAATTGACAAACATTATAAAATATTTTATAGTATATATGCCGACTTGCTTAGTGGCAGGAAGGAGGTTACTTTGTGAAAAATTTAATAAAATTGCTAGTTTTAGTCATTATTTACATTATTGTAAATGATAATAAGGATTAGCACACAAAAATACTAGGTTTTTGCGGAACCTAGTATTTTTTAGTTACTTCGTGAAAAATTTTTTGCAATTGCTATAATTATAATAGCACTTTTTCTATTATATGTCAAATACTAAATTTAATTCATGGTAGCGACGAGTGGATTCGGCGAGCCGCGTCGGGAAAACCGTCCACTGGACGCTTTTCTATTCCTCCTTTTCGAATCCACAAAAATGCTATAAAAAATAAAAGAACTGTAATATTCAAATTACAGCTTTAATTTATGGTAGCGACGAGTGGATTCGAACCGCTGACCTAACGGGTATGAACCGTTTGCTCTAGCCAACTGAGCTACGTCGCCATTTCTAACAACAGATATTATTATAAAGGGAAAAGAGTATTTTGTCAAGCAAAAATATAAAAAATGCATACAATTTTTTGCCTGTGAATTATAACACAATATTTTTAATTTTTAAAACAATTTTTAATAAATATCTGCATGCATTTTTATAAATACTCTTATTAAATTTCAATAAATATATAAATTTTTTATGCTTAGAATATTACATTTCACGTTCGTCATCGTCTACAATTTTTACTGTTGGTTCTTTTCTAGTAGTAGCTCTTGTTGTACGCTTTACAGCAGATGCTTCGCGTGTTTGCACTTTTTCGCGATTTTGAGTTCTAGCTTTAGTTTTAGCTTGTACTGGCTCTTCTACAGATTTAACAGAAGCTTCATATTCTTTTAAAGCTTCCATAGGATCTTTTGCAAGTTCGCCAGTTAATTCCACATCACCAACTTCGCCACCATTTACTAATTTGCTAATTACAAGAACAAAATTTTTAAATAAATCTATTACTAAGTTTCTAGTTTTTTCCATTATAATTTGCTCTTAACCATAGTGTTAAGAAGCACACCTCCGATTCGTTAATTAAAATTATTCCATATACATTATATCATATAATTTGGCTTAAATCAATAATTATTCTACTTTTCTTCCAGAATCTCGCGAAAAATCAGATTTAGATGTTAATTTTTCATATTCCTTGCATTTTATTTTGTATTCCATTTGCATACTCAAATAACGATAATACATGTAGGCTTGCTCGTATTGCATAAGTGGATTAAACATAGCATTTGAGTCCATTGTTGGGTCTGCGTTCATGTCGTACATGTTTGGCACAGAAAATGGAGGCATTCCGTAATAATTATAGTCAACATTCTTATCCATAGAATTAATTCCTTATAATGTATTTAGGTTTTTTAAGGTTTTACCCATAAACCAATAAGAAAAAGATATACTCAAGTTAATATTAAAATAGATGTATTTTTTACCAAACGAAGGTTGTAATTAGGTATTTTTAGTGGCTAAGTAATAATGTATAGTAATAGCCATAATAAGCAATAAAGTAATTACAAGTTTAAGAAAAACATTGGTATTAGGTTTATTAAAATATATGTGTAAATTGCTGCAATAATTCCTTGTAAAAGTTTTCCGTAAATGTATTTTTTTATAGATAAATCTGATTTTGATGTTATGCTTAAAACCTGAAGTAATACTGATATTCCGCCAAACCCGAGTAAAAATGCACAAATGATGATATTGAAAGAAAGGGCTTTACTTGTAACTGAGCTTACAAGCAATACTCCATTAGTTAGTTCTATAATTCCAGAGATGATTGGTTTCGCAAAAGATAAATCTATATTTAAGAGCTTTAATGGTATGTATAATAAGTATGAAAATATTTCTAAAATTTTGCTGTTTCCTAAAATAGAAATTATTACAGAAAAGATTACTACAAACCCACCAATCATTATAATTGTTTTGCTAGATTCTAGTATTGCATTAGAAAGTATGCTTCCTAAATTGCTAAATGTACACAATTCATTAGTTGATGAATTATACGAGTGTTCAAAGATATTATTTTTAAATTTATGCTTTAAACGTGCTAATTGTCCTAATAAAATTCCAACAGTTATAGCTGAGAGTGTATGTGTAATAAATAAAAGCAAGCCAATATTAGAATTGGAAAACATAGAAATTCCGTACTGTTCCAATTATAAAGAGAGGACCAGAATTATTTGTAAAACAAAGCATTCGTTCGCCTTCATCTTTAGTGCAATTATTGTTGGTGCGCAAATCTGTAACAATTTTAGCACCCATAGGGTAGCCACTAATAAGCCCTAAAACAAAAGCGTATGCAGATTCTCCGGGCACATTGAAAATTGGTCGCATAAATTTGTTACATTTCTTGCTAATATAATTTATTATATTAGTGTGAGATAAAAGATTAGTTGCAATAAAAAAAGGGAAGAGGCTTGGTACAACATTATTAGCCCACAGCTTTAAACCAGATTTTGCTGCAGTTAGATTACTGCTAGAAAAGGTAACAAGGCCAATAACAAACAAAACAAATGTAGCAGGCAGAATATATTTTTTTATAGAAAAAACAGCAAAACGTGTTTTAACATTTTTAGAAGAAGTACTTACGCTAACCAAAACAACACCCCTAAATAAAATCTAGTAATAAATATATTATAAAAAGGAAAAAATAGACCAAGAAAGAAAACAAAAAAATAATGGTATTCGACAAAAAACGACAAATTTGAAAAAATAAGAAAAAACTATTGCACACGTGTGAAAATAATGGTATCATCTAGGTGGAGTATTTATATCTATAACGTATATAG
>OKSE01000562.1_pt1 | contig 21717 bp, 17 predicted proteins | sample 1633631 | NCBI WGS metagenome assembly OKSE01 (sample SAMEA3541555, study PRJEB24748) | human gut metagenome | biome: human gut; feature: human-associated habitat; material: faeces | place: China | collected 2012 | reverse complement strand
GGCATTTTTTATTTGAATTAAAAAAAGGTTTCAACTCTGTACGGAGCTGAAACCTTTTTTGATGGGTGGAGCATTTTTCTATGGAAAAGGACAACAAGTACACCGTCTCGACTGTGTTTTCATTGAGCAACCGAATTACTTCGCCTTCAAAACCTTCATAATACACCGGAAATGCCAGACCACTAATTCCGCTGATGCTCTCACTGTTTTTTTTCTGTTTTTTTCTCCAATATTTTTATTGAATTCAGGTAATCTTCTTCCACCGTGCTTAGTGTTCGCGCTTTATATTTTTTATATTCATCCATTGCTTTATCAACAGCCTGCTTGTGCGATATACTTCCGTTTCCTTGTAAAAGCTGTTCACCACTCATTGTCAGAATCCTATCTAAATGTTCTGCCCAGTCCCTCATTGTCATAGCCTGTTCTCGTTCTGCCTGACGTTCTGCAAAATCAAGATATCCCGATACCAGCTGTCCCATTGCACGCAATTCTTTTTCAGATAAATAATTCTTGGCAACTACAGCTTCCTTTAAGGTTGGCTGATTGCCTTTAAAAGTAGTAAGTCCCATAAATTCTTTTTCTGCATCGGCTCTGGTATAAATTACTTCTGCTGCAGTTTATCCATGAATTGCGTAATGAATTTTGTTTTGCACTTTTTTGAAAAATACAATGGATATTTCCGCTTTCGGATCATAATCTATGCTCGTTGCATAAATTTCCAGAACCTGACGATAAAATACCTTCTCGGATGCACGAATATCACGAATTCTATCCAACAATTCTTTGAAATATCCACCGCCACCTAGATTTTTCAAACGATCATCATCAAGTACAAAACCTTTTCTCATGTATTCTTTTAAAATTCCGGTTGCCCAGATTCTAAACTGTGTTCCTCGTTTTGATTTTACACGATAGCCAACAGAAATAATAACATCAAGATTATAATAGTCTACATTGTAAACTTTTCCATCAGAAGCAGTTGTTGCAAATTTTGCAACAACTGAATCTCGTTCAAGCTCACCCTCTGCAAAAATGTTTTTGATGTGACGGGAAATTGTGGATTTGTCACGTTGGAACAACTCAGCCATCTGGTCAATGGAAAGCCAGACGGTGTCACCGTCAAAGGTAGTATCAATTTTGGTCAGGCCATCTTCTGTGGTGTAAATGAGAATGGAATTTTTAGGAGAGTCATCTGGACGATTCATTTTAAGCACCTCGTTCCGTGTATGTAATACAGTGGAAGGGGAGACCTTGCCACTGTGTTGGGACAAATATTACAAGAATATTATATCATGCTGCAATGGTGGTATCAACAGCATCTTGTTGATTTTCGTTGTTTGATAAGGATTCTGCTTTGTCTATTTCCAAGACAGATGCGTACTTCTCAATCACATCAGCTAGAAAGGTTGCGAATGCGCTCCATTCATCGAGTGTGGGCGTAGAGCATTCCGAAGGGGTGGGATTGTTTTCTATACGATGAAAATTATTCAATAGGCAACTCCATTTTCTTGTAGCAGAACTTAGGACGTCCTGCGGATTCCTTCAGAAATGTTTCTGATCTATCCGATTAAAATTTTTAAGCGTTCCAGCTTTTCCTGTGCATTCTCTTTCCGGAAGCTGACCCCAATGCAGGAAACAGGGATGCACATTTCCAGCAGGCGGTCATAGATGCGGGCATGGGCGGTATCCTGTGGGTGCCGTATCTCATCCAGCGTCAGGTTGGTGGTGACGATCAGCGGCTTCCGGCTGCGGTATCGGCTGTCCACGATGTTGTAGATCTGTTCCAGTGCGTATTCGGTGCCACGTTCCATGCCGAAATCGTCAATGATAAGCAGGGGATAGCGGCAGAGCTTGTCCACAATATCATTTCGTCCGGAAAAGCTGCTGTTCAGCTCGTTCAGGATTCGGGCGAAGTTCGTCATACGCACAGGCACCTCCTGCTCCATCAGAGCGTTTGCAATGCACCCGGCAAGGAAGCTCTTGCCTGTGCCAACACCGCCCCAGAGCAGCAGCCCAAGGTTCTCTGCGCGCATGGTCTGCCATTGCTCTACATAGCGGTGTGCATGGTGCATCTGCGGGCTGCGGCCATTGTCGTTTTCAAAGGTCCAGTTGAGCATTGCCGGGTCAGAAAATCCCTCGGCTTTCAGCCGCCGCACAAGGTCGCTGTGCTTTTGCTGGCTGATAAGGGCTTCCTGCTTTGCCCTCTCGATGCGTTGGCAGCTGCATTCAATGGGGTGCTTGTTCTTGCCCATCAGAGCGATGCCTTTTGCGAAGAACGCTTCTTTTGGGGTATGACATTTTCCGCAATAAAGCAGACCATCTTTGCCGTGATAATCCTCGGTGTTTTCGGGAATACTGGAAACGGACTGTTCAAAAGTTTTTTCAATCGTCTTTATAGGCTTTCTCCTTCCGTGAATGTGTAGTCCGGGATGCCCGGCGTCGATTTTCGTTCTGTTTTCTGCCGCTTTGCCCAGATACGCAGGGTGGCGGCATGGTCGGCGTACTTCCTTCCGGTGGACTGGACATAAGCGGACAACTGCTCGATCAAACCATCAAGCCCTGCAAAGTCAGCCTTGAGTCGCTTGTACTCTTTTTCCGTCAGAAAGACATTCTGATATTCTCCAAAGGTCAAATAAGCATCTGTTGTTTTTATCAGGTGGTTTTCTTTCAGGTGGTTCTCTTTCAGGTTGTTCTTATTACGTTGGTTAGGTGTGCATTTTTGCGCAATCATACTGTCCGTTTCTGCACAGTCATGCTCGGCACTTTTGCATACTGTGACAGCGCAATTTTGCGTAGTATGCGGAACCTTGAGCAGAATGTGGCTGGGTTTAGAAAAGCCGTAGCGCACTCGTTCGGCAAGGTCGGTTTTTTCCAATTCTGTAAAGGCGCGTGTCACGCTGGAGATACAGCAGTCCAAATCTTTTGCCAGATTGGAAAGCGGATAGATCACATAAATGCGCCCCTGCTCGTCCACCCAGTTGTTTTTCTGTGAGAGTGTCGCACGGTCGAGCAGCAGCGTGTAGAGCAGTTTTGCAGTGTGGCTTAAATCGGTATTTAGAAGAAACCGGGCATAGGGCAGATACTGCGGCAATGGCATATTGGGTTTCAAATAGTCTGAAATAATCTTCACCTCCAATTTTTACGTCCTATCATGGTGCTTTAGGGGTTCGAGAATTACAAGCGCAAGATTCGCCCGTGTCGCCTCAAAACTCACTTTCGTGATTTTGGCCGACGGCGACCTTGCTGGAGATTTCGCTCCCCAGTCCCTCGATGAAATCTGAAAATCTACAATTTTCAGATTTGGCTCCCCATAAAAATGGTGAGCAGCCGAGATGCAGGGCATCATCGGGAAAGCGTGGGACTGCATCCCACACCCTGCACCGAACAACCAGTCAACAGAGATTTGCAAATCCCTGTGGTCTGCTTGTCCGGCTTTTTGCTGTCGGTCTCTCCGCAAGCTGTTCCTGCCCAATCTACTCCGGCGTTCCGACTTCCTTTGGTGCGCTCTTGTCGTGGCGGAACTTCCCCGGAAAGTCATAGTGGCTTGCAGCTGACTATTCGGTTGTCAAGGAACACGGGTTTTCAATCATAGAATTGGAGAAAGCCCGTTTCGCAAGGTACTTTCAAAAACTTTACAGATTTTTTGCTTTCTCACAAATAGGAATCCGCAAGGGCGGTTTCATATACAATTTTTTGAAATTTTCAAAAATTCACATAGACCCACGAGGCAGAGCATCGTGGCTGGGAGATGAATTTCATCGAGCCAATCAGTAGAAACAGACGGTTCTGCATGAGGGTATGGGGAGCAGAATCCCCATCAAGATGCCCGGCACGAAAAGCCTAAATGGAATTTCGAGTTACTCCGGGCGAATCTTGCCCTGATAAATGTGCAGGCAGTGATCTTCGGAGAATCCAGCGTTAGCATTGAGATTGCTGGTTTCCACCGCTGTTCAAGCGTTTTTTTACGTTCTGAAGATACCGGCTGGCACGGTCAATAAAAATCAGCAGCTTCTTATTGTTCTTCGGTTCGGTAAGAATATCCGGGTATTCACGAAAGCACATTTCCCACCGCCGGACAAAATCCTCCTGCGCTCCCTGAATCTCGCACATCATGGCTTCGCCATCTGCCAAGCGGCGAGGTGAATAGATGCTCTTGACGGCATCCTTGAGATTCTGCTTTTCTTCCTTGTTGAGTCCTTTCTTATGACCCTGAATGTCTTGCTTGAAGGTCGTTATAAACTCATTGCCCTTTGAAGGCGAAGAATACGAATCCGTGATACTGGAATCCCGTTCGCCTTTAGGCTTACGAAGCTCTGCCACAACTTCGGGACGCTTTTCCTTTGGAACCTTTGCAATCGAGGAAATTTCACGGTCGGTTGCCCGGATCTTTCCACTCAGGATTTCTTTCTGCGCTCCGGGTACTGCCTCCTCCGCAGCTTCCACACCTTTTGCAAATTGCTCTGCACGGTAAACATAACTTTCGGATGTTCCATGTTCCGCAGCGACCTTCGACCGTGAACCGTGCTTTGTGCGGTCTGGTTCATTTTGAACCAGACCACTTTCAGATGCCAAAGTATACTGATTGCCGTGAAACGATTTGATTTGCTTTTCCGCTTCTGCCTGCTTTCCGATCAGGAACTTTTTCTGTTCTGGGGTCAGGTTTCGCCGCCCCAGTTGATTTTTACAGATCCATGCGAGTGCTTCATAGCGGCTGGAAAATTCTTTTTCGATGACTTCAAATGGAATAAATGGATATTTCCGAAGAATTTGATAGCGTGTATGTCCATCCACAATATAGCCGTTCCACGTGATGATCGGATTCAGTACACGTTCTTCTTTGAGGATGTTCATTTCCAGTTGGTGGGTTTCCTCAAATGACGGAGGGTTGATTTGATTCTGGAACTCCGGATCGATTTTAAGCTGGCTCAGTTTTGTCATAGGCAAACCATCCTTTCTGAAATGAAATAGAATATCATTGTTCTTACGCCGTTCTCTCTGCATGGACTTCCTGCCCCCTTTCGGCGGCGTTTTCCGGCTCTCTCTTGCGAGGTCATCGCCGGGTATCCCATGCAGACGGTCATTCGGTTTTCAAGGTGCGGTGCTGGATCTGGCAATAAAAAATCGCCACACAACAACCTGAACCTGACCATCCCTTCCGGGATAGCCTTGGTTCGGGTTTGCTATGTAGCGATAAGAAAGTTAAAAACTTGCTCCGGCTCCTTCGGGAGCCGAGCTGGAACTCCAAGTAAATATGTTATATTAAATTGTTGGAATAGATTACCACAAAAATCGAGTCGTGTCAACAAAAAACTTTGAGAATTCGCCGATTTTGGCAGCTTGCAAGAAAAAGCAAGGGGAACTTTGGCGAAAAGAGAGAGGGCTGAACGGCACCAGCCCCCCTGTGGGTCACAATTGCGCTATAACAGCGCCAATATCCGCATGGATGCAGACAGACTGCCGCTCGATCTCCGGCGGGCAAACTGCCTGTCCCTGATTGATGCAGGCATAGAATGCGTTTGGATTCTTTGCAGTCATTTGCCAGAACGGATACTTGATGATGACCGGGGTATTATAGCCAACGCCCAATTCCAGAAAGAGGATGCGCTGCCCTTCATGACGGTGCAAAAATTCACTGTATCGCTCTGCCGCATGGTGCCATCCTTCGTCCTCTACAAAGGTAAATCTAAAAAATAACCGCCCACTTCAAGTTGAACTTGAAAACGGACGGTCCTGATTGCAAAATGATTTTCAAATTTTGGAATGCATGTTGAGAGGTTTCATAGCATCCGCAAACCTGCTAAAGTGTGTCAAGAGGTAAAAGCAGAAAATTTAAACAAAAATAATTGTTGCCGGGTGCAGTGAGCATCCGGCAACTTTAATAAGCCGACAAGGGTAGCCTGTCAGCAGAATTTTCAAACTAAAGAATAGCGTTAGCTGTTACCGTTTAGACAGCTGGCAGCAACAGGTATCTCTTGGGTGCGCAAATATTCAGTGACCCGTGCGTAGTAGATTCGCAGAAATTTCGCACTGCCAGCAATCGTGTAGACGTAGTAGTGCTTTCCTTCAGCGCGCTTTTTGTCCATAAAGCAAAAGACGCTGTTATTTTTGTGGGATAAGGTTAGAATAATATTTGCTACAAGGAATACAACGCGCCTCAAATGAGGTGAGCCGCGCTTGGAAACGTGGCGTGACTTGGATTCAAAGTTTCCAGATTGGAACGGTGGTGCATCAATGCCGGCAAAGGCAACGAGAGCTTTCTTGTTTTTGAAACGTCTGACATCACCAATCTCGGCCATTAGAGCAGGGCCTGTAATGGGTCCTGTGCCCTCCATCTGCATGACAACTTCATATTCGGGAAGCAGCGAAGCCAATCGGTTCATTTCTTCTTGAGTAGACTGTTTCGCCTCGCATACAGCATTCAGGCTCTTGCAAGCCTGCAATACTAAAGCCTTTGTTCCGTTGTTTTTCGGGAGAGTAGGAACGGCATCCTGTGCCAGAGCATACAACTTGTGCGCTGTATTCGTACGAAATTTATAATTTCTCCGCAAACACCATTTGCGGTAAGATTCTGTGAATTTTTCAATGGAAAGTCTGAGTACACAGTCTCTGTGCCAATAAATTGAAAAGAAATCGACCCACTTTTCATGACCATCCGCATTCTTGATTGCGTGTCCAAAAGCCTGATCAATCGAAGGGAACGTCTGATCTGCCAGTGCAATCAGGCCATTGCGAAGGGATGTTGCTGTCGAAGCCAATCTTTCATACATTCGTGACTGCTCTCTCAACACAAGTCTGGTTTCGTCCTCATCATTGAAGGGTGGGAGCTCATTCCAAAACGTCAGTGCATAGTTGGCGATTTTCAAGGAGTCCGCACGGTCTGTTTTCAATTTTCGGATGGAATTGTCACTGAAATTGTGAATCAACATGGCATTTACAACAGAAACGTAAAAGCCTGCTTCCTTCAGCGTTAATGCAATTGGCTTCCAATAGTTGCTTGTGTGTTCCATTACAACGCGGATATCTCCTCCTGTCGTTTTCAGTATGGAGACCAGTTTCTCAAGATCATGGTTAGAATGAGATATGTCAAATGGACGTGCAACAATTACTCCACCTGGCCTGCGAATAGCAACTGTGCTTTTGCTCTTAGAAACATCAATACCTACGGCTGTGATTTCCATTGACTTCATTTTTCCGGCCTCCTTTTTGTGCTTGTTCCGCCTGATGCCCATCACCGATTCAGCTTGCTTTGTGACACGAATGTACAGTGACAAGAGTCGCTGATAACTCAACCTGCGTCAATCGAACGCTGCAATGGAGATGGCGGAGAACAGTTTGCGATTCCGAGCGTGGTAGCTCAAGCAGGGCAGCGTTCTCTCTGCACATCTCAATTGTAGCTTAGGTTTGGGCGTCTGTATAGCTCACTGGCTGTGAACCTTTCAGAACCAACACAATTGTAGCAAGCAGGGCAGACGTATGTACAATACGCTGCTCTTGCAAGCAATGTGTCTGTCTATACAAACACCATTTGCGTTGCAAAATACTTGTTGGGAACACCCAAACCCTTGAACTGCACCGTGCCGATACAGGCTGGATGCTCTCGCAAACCTCACCCTAGTTTCTTCCACAGCGCATCCCCTACGGCAAGCATATCTGCGTCCACGCCTTCACTCAGACGTCGTGCCACATACCATTCTGCGCCGCTTTCACTCTGCGTTCCGGCAAGGGCGGTGTCCTCCAGAGGAACGGCAAAGTCGGCAACGCTTACCCGGTCGCCCTCCTGCGGGTCGGTGCCGTCCAGCCGACGGAAGCAGCCGTATTTCTGCTCCATCGCTGCCGGGTCATCCACGATGAAGATTATGCTTTCACACAGGTAAAAGTCTGAGTTGAGTTTGTCCTCGCTGGACACCATCAGCTTGTGCAAGGAGGGGTCCTGTCCATCGTAATCCAGTGCCAGCCAGATGCTTTTGACGTTGACTTTGACTTTTCCGTCCCCGTTCACATCGTCTGCCACAGCTTCCAGCTTCGTTTCCAGCTCGGACAGGAACGCTGCATCCGGGTCCATGCGGCTCACCACTGCCACGGTGTAGTCCGGCTGCACCTCGGTGACCCGGTTCCAGACAAAATACCCCACCGCCAGCAGGGCGGCAGCGATCAGCACCACATAATACCAGTGGTAGTGCCACCAGTTGGCACGCTGCTGCGCTGGGGTCAGGGGAGGGGGTGTTTCTTGGATCAGGTCTTCGGGTTTGATATCCCGTTCGTAGCGGTAGGATGCCATGGCTGTGTCCTCGTTTCTCTGGTAAAATTTGCGTTGGTTCTATTATAACACAATTCCCGGACAGTGAAATACCGTCCGGGAATTTCTGCGTTTACGGCTCAGATGGACTGTCCATTGGTGGCAGCAACTTCACCATACCAAAATGCACTGTCTTTCGGGATGCGCTGCCCGGTGGCGTAATCCACATACACCAGACCGAACCGCTCCCGGTAGCCGCTGTGCCACTCGAAGTTGTCCAGCAGACTCCACTGGAAATATCCCCGTACATCTGCACCGGCATGGATGCCCTCCGACAGCTTTTCCAGATACCGTGCCAGAAAATCGATGCGGTCTGCATCGTGCACCTTGCCGTCCCGGTAGACCTTATCCGTACAGGACAAGCCGTTTTCGGTGATGAACATGGGTAGACCGTACCGCTCCTGCATCTGTCGGGGACCCCAGTTCAGGCATTCCGGCTCCACCGGCCAGTTCATGGCGGTATGGGCGTACCCGGCGGGGCGCTCTACATAGCTGGGACCGTTCTTGCCCATTTGCGCCGGGGCGGCGTTGTAGATGTTCAAACCCACCATGTCCGGCTTGCCCAAAGGCAAGGCATCGTTGATGTGCTGCGGCACAGCGGCGATGCTGGCGGCAAGTCTCGGCCCGCAGATGTCCGGCTCCGGCCAGCGGCCCAGACAGACCGGGTCCAGTGCCATGGTGTGGGTGAAGGCCCAGTCGTCATCCGGGCAGGCGAAGGTCAGGACCCGGGCAGCGTCCACGTCCGCTTTTTCCTCCGACACCGGGTAGCAGATGCGGCCGGTGGAAACAAAGCCCACCTTGTTTTCTGGGTCGGCGCGGCGCAGCTCCTGTGCGGCAAGGCAGTGGGCATAGATAACGTTCCGCCAGCAGGTAAACTGACCTTCCAGCGGCAGCTTCAGACCCGGGGCGTGCTCTCCGGTGCCGTAGCCCATCTTTACGATGCAGGCAGGCTCGTTGAAGGTGAACCACTGGTGTACCCGCCCCTTGAAGTGCTCAGCCATTTTTGCGGCATACTGAGCAAAAGCGTGGGCGGTATCCTCGCTGCGCCAGCCGCCCTTTTCTTCCAGAGCCTGAGGCAGGTCCCAGTGATACAAAGTTACATAAGGCTCGATTCCGGCTTCCAACAGGGTATCCACAAGGGCATCGTAATAGGCAAAGCCTTTCTCGTTCCAGTCTGTACCGCCGTTTGGGGCAATGCGGGTCCATGCCACGGAAAAGCGGTAGGCTTTCAGGTGCATAGACTGCAACAGTGCAAGGTCCTCTTTCCAGCGGTGGTAGCTGTCGCAGGCAACGTCACCGGTCTCGCCCCGGTAGGTGCAGCCCGGTGTGTGGGAAAAAACATCCCAGATGCTCAGTCCCTTGCCGCCCTCTGTGGCACCACCTTCGATCTGATAGGCCGCCGTTGCAGCACCCCAGACAAATTCTTTCGGAAATTCAGCCATGAAGGTTCTCCTTTGTGTGGATCAGACTCGTGTACGCAGGCACTTGAGGTCTGTGCCGCTTACAGTATACGCCCCCGTGCCTGCGGGGACAAATAAACTTTCGCCCTTGCGGATGGGCAGGCTTTCGCCGGTGGCGGTCTCGGTCAGGGTGCCCTTGCCTTCCAGCACCAGCAGAGAGGTGAAGGAGGTCTCGTCGCAGACATCCTCAAAGCCACCCTCTACGGCATCCACCGTGAAGTAATCGCACTGTGCCAGATGGCCGTGGAAATCCTGCGCTTTCGGCGGCTCCCGGAGAGTAACATCCAGCGCCTGCGGAATGTGCAGTTGCCGGGGCTTGCCATCTGCGCCCAGACGGCCGTAGTCGTAGATGCGGTAGGTGACGTTGGAGTTCTGCTGAATTTCCGCCACCACGATGCCCTTGCGGATGGCGTGCAGCGTGCCGGAGGGGATGAAGAAGCAGTCCCCTTTGTGCACCGGCACAGCGTTCAGCACGTCGGTCAGGGTGTTATCCTGAATGCGGCGTTCAAACTCCTCCTTGCTGATCTCATGGGTGAAGCCGTAGTAGAGGGAGGCACCCGGCTCTGCTTCCAGCACATACCACATCTCGGTCTTGCCGTACTGGTGCTCGTGCTCCAAAGCGTATTCATTGGAGGGGTGTACCTGAATGGACAGGTCTTTTTTGGCATCAATGAGTTTGGCAAGTACGGGGAACTCACTGAACTTTTCGCAGTGGGTGCCAAGGCAGCCGGGATGAGTGTTGATGTACTGCTGGAAGGTGGAGCCGTCCGGCAGGTAGCTGGGGCCGTCCGGGTGGCAGGACAGCATCCACGCCTCGCTCAGGGGGTGTAATTCGCTCTGGATGCCGTACTCGGTGCGCAGCTTTTCGCCGCCCCAGAGGTAGTCTTTGCAGCTGGGAGTAAGTTGAATCGTTTTCATTTTATATACCTCCAATATGCCTGAAATTAAATACAAAAGGGCGATTTTTCCGAAAAAAGGGTGCAAAAAAAGCTGCCCCGTCCATTTTTCGGCAGGAACGAGGCAGCCAGTTTGCAGGGGATTATGCTTTCAACAGGGCAGCGGCAGCTTTGCCAAGGGTGTCATTGATGGCATCGGCTGCTTCTTCGGTGGGGGCAACGGCAGAGAGATACACCTTGATCTTCGGCTCAGTGCCGGAGGGGCGTACCATCAGCTTGGCACCGCCCGCCAGACGGAACTCCAGCACGTTTGCCTTGGGCAGTCCGGTGCCGGCGGTGTTGTAGTCCACCATGCTTTCCACAGCCATGCCGCCGATGGCGGTGGGCGGAGTCTGGCGCAGCTGCTTCATGATGGCATCCATGGTGTGCATTCCGCTTTCGCCCTCAAAGGCGAAGCTGTGCAGGGCATTGCGGTAGCAACCGAACTCGGCGTACAGCTTATTGATGGCATCCAGCAGGGTCATGCCCTGCTTTGCGTACCATGCGGCGGCTTCGCACACCAGCAGGGTGGCGTTGACGGCGTCCTTGTCCCGGACGTGAGCGCCGGACAGGTAGCCGTAACTCTCCTCAAAGCCAAAGATGTAGCGGTCGGCTTCACCTGCGGCTTCCAGCAGACCGATCTGCTCGCCGATGAACTTGAAGCCGGTCAGAGTGCGGCGCAGCTCCACGCCGTACTTTGCCGCCACCGGGGTGGCCATATCGGTGGAGACGATGGTGGTCACAGCCACCGGATGCTCCGGCATGGTGCCCAGTGCCTTGCGGGTGCGGCAGATGTAGTCCAGCAGGATGATGCCCATTTCGTTGCCGGTGATGAGCCGGTAGCCGCCCTTGCCGTCGGGCACGGCGGTGCCGCAGCGGTCACAGTCCGGGTCGGTGCCCAGCAAAAGATCCGGGTGTACTTTGTCGCACAGTTCCAGCCCCTTCTGCATGGCTTCCCGGATCTCCGGGTTCGGGTAGGGGCAGGTGGGGAAGTTGCCGTCCGGCTTTTCCTGCTCCGGCACCACGGTCACATGGGTGACGCCCAGCTTTGCCAGCAGCTTTTTCACGCATTCCAGACCGGAGCCGTTCAGCGGAGTGTACACCAGCTTCAGATTGGCGGTGCCTGCACCATCGCCCACACGCTGTGCGTAGACGGCATCCACAAAGTCGTCCAGACATTTCTCGCTGCTGTATTCGATCTTGCCCTCGGCAAGGGCTGCGTCAAAGTCCGCAGGCTGTACGGCAAAGCAGTCTACTGCTTCAATGGCGGCAAGGATCTTTGCAGCCACCTCAAGGGTGATCTGGCAGCCGTCTGCGCCGTAGACCTTGTAGCCGTTGTACTTGGCGGGGTTGTGGCTGGCGGTGACGCACACGCCTGCGCCGCAGCCGTAGTACCGCACCGCCCAACTCAGTGCCGGGGTGGGCTCCAGACGAGGGTAGATGTACGCCTTGATGCCGTTAGCAGCCAGAACAGCCGCCGTTTCTTTTGCGAACACATCGCTCTTGATGCGGCTGTCGTAGCCGATGGCCACCTTCTTGGGCAGGTCGGAGGCGTTCAGATAGTTGGCAAGCCCCTGGGTTGCCTTGCGGATGTTGTAGACGTTCATCCGGTTGGTGCCTGCGCCGATGACACCCCGCAGACCGCCGGTGCCGAATTCCAGCTCCCGGTAAAAGCGGTCGGTGATGGCATCCTCGTCGCCTGCAATGCTGTTCAGTTCATCGGCAAGGTCGGCAGGCATCCCGGGCTGGGAAAGCCAGCGGTCATACTGCTGTTTGACTTTTTCTTCCATGAAATCACACTTTCTTCCAATAAGGACAGTTTCGGTGCAGACGATCATTGCACGCTGTCCTTCGTGTCAGGTTCTTCTTCCGGTTCCTCTTCCTTGCGCCCGGCTTTTTCCAGCTGAGCAAAGGCGGGGCGCATCAGGCTTGCCATGCCAAGGGCAGAACCTGCGCCGCCGATGAGCAGCCACAGGGGCAGCAGATAGACGAACCACGCCGGGGCCGCCTTGGCAAGCAGCGGGAACCATGCCAGAAACGCAAGGATGCCTACACTGGGCAGCAGGTTTGCAAGGGTCATGCGGCCGCTGTCCGCCAGCACCGGCAGAACGCCGGGATAGGTGAACCGTGCCAGCAGGGCAAAGCCCCAGCTGCCGCAGCAGCCTGCCAGCATCAGCAGCAGAAAGGACGCTGCCGCCAGAATGCCGGTGCTGGGGGTGTCCTGTGCGGTGGCGGTGCGCAGCCCGGTGAGGGCGGCAAAGCCTGCCAGCAAAAGCACCAGCCACAGGGCAGTAGATTGCTTAAAATCCCGCTTGAACGCCTTGAAAAAGTCGGTATGGACGGTGTAGTCCTCCTTTGCCGCCATCTTGTTCACCACCGTGAACAGCCCCAGGGTGGAGGCTCCGGCGGTGACGATGGGCAAACAGCACACCAGCCACAGAAGGTTGACAAAAAGCAGATCGCCGATCTTCCCCATAGTGCGGTAGAAGGGGCTGTCGATGTTGGTCTTTTTCATGGCGTTTCCTTTCGGGCGGAGGGCTCAGAGGGGCGGTTTACTCGCCGATGCTCTTGAGGTACTCCAGATTTTTGTCGATGAGGGCGCACCGCTGCTTTACGCAGTCCACACTGCGCAGCGGGTCGGCGGGGGTGTTGAAGGCGAAGTCCAGCAGTTTGTCGATGGTGGTAGAAGCTACATGGAGACGGGTATCGCTGGCTGCATAATAAATATACACGCTGCCGTCCTCATCGGCAATGGCACCGTTGGTGAACACCACGTTGGAAACATCGCCCACACGCTCCCAATCCCGGGGAGCGATCAGGAAGCCGGAGGGCTCTGCGATCACCTTGCTGGGGTCGTCCAGTGCGGTGACGAATACATAAATAACGTACCGCAGCCCGGCGGCGGTATTCCGCACGCCGTGGGCAATGTGCAGCCAGCCCTTTTCGGTCTTGATGGGGGTGGCACCCTCGCCGTTCTTTGCCTCGGTGATGGTGTGGTAGCGGCGGGGACTGGTGATGATCTCCTCGTCAATGACGGCGTGGGTGATGTCCTCGCACAGACCAAAGCCTACGCCGCCGCCGGAACCGGTGTCGATGAAGTCATCCATGGGGCGGGTGTAGAAGGCGTACTTGCCGTTGACGAACTCCGGCAGCAGGTCTACATTGCGCTGCTGGGGGCTGCGCTTGGTGACAAGGTTCGGCAGACGCTCCCAAGTCTTGAGGTCTTTGGTGCGGACGATGCCAGCGGCAGCCACGGCAGCGGACAGGTCATTCACCGAAGTATCCTTGCTCTCGGAGCAGAACACGCCGTAGATCCAGCCGTCCTCGTGCTGGGTCAGGCGCATATCGTAGACGTTGGTCTCCTCCGGGCAGGTGTCCGGCAGCAGGATGGGCTTTTCCCAGAAGTGGAAGCCCTCCACCGGGCTGTCACTTTCTGCCACGCCGAAAAAACTCTTGCGGTCGTTGCCCTCGATGCGCGCCACAAGGTAATACTTGCCGTTCAGCTTGATGGCACCGGAGTTGAACACGGCGTTCACGCCCAGACGCTCCATAAAGTGGGGGTTCGTCTCCGGGTCGAGATCGAACCGCCACGAAAGGGGAATGCTCTCACGGGTCAGCACCGGGTTTTCCCACCGGTCGTAGATGCCGTTGTAGAAATCGGTCTTTTTGTTTTTGCGGGCCAGGTAGGCATCCTGCAAAGCCTTCTGGCGCAGGTATTCGGGGTGGAGTTTAGACTGTGACATCGGGGTTCCTCCTTATCAGTTCCATGCACATTCTGCCGTTGTGGTAGGGGCACTTCCACGGCTCAAGGATGGGTTTGCGGCTGGACGGTTTTCCGTCTGCGTCCACCTCCCAGAACCATTCACTGCCGGGGCGTTTGTCCACCATCACGTTGCAGATGTAGTGGTAAATATCGGCGGCGGCATCGCGGTATTTTGTATCGCCGCTCTTGTTGTATTCGTTCACGAAGCCCAGTACGCTTTCGGCCTGTACCCACCACACACGGGTGGTGTTCACCTTGCCGCGCTCGCACTCATTGACCACCGAGTGGTCAATGTAAGCTTCCTTGTAGATGTGGGCGGCAAGGTCGGAGTTGATGGCGTGGATGCGCTTGGAAAGCGCTGCATCTCCCAGTAAATCGCAGCCCCAGTCGATGAGCCAGCTGGACTCGATATCGTGGCCGTAGCTGTACAAATCGATGATAGAGTTGTAGTGCTGGTCAAAGAACACCAGCTGCCGGTGCAGCTCCGGGCTGTAAATCTTGTGCTCGTAGATATCAAGGATGCGGCGCAGGGCTTTTTCCACCTCCGGGTCACGGCTTGCCTGATAAAGCCCTGCGTAACCCTCGAACACATGGAGCAGGGTGTTCATGGTCTTTGCCGCCATGACACCGTTTTCCGAGAGCTTTTCGTTGCTCTCCGGCTTCCAGTCGATGGTAAAGGCCTCCAGATAGCCCTCGCTGTCGGTGCAGTGCTGCTCGATGAGATGAAAGATCTTTTTTGCGTAGGACAGCGCAACGGGGTCTTTGGTCAGCCGGTAGTAAGCGGAAAGGGCATAGATGGCAAAGCCCTGATTGTAGGTGTGCTTGGTGGTGTCCTGCGGCTTGCCGGTATAATCGCAGCTCCAGTACACGCCGCCGTTTGCCTCGTCGTAGCAGTTTTTCAGGAAGAACTGGTAGGCGTGGCGGGCATCCTCGGCAAGGTCTGCCCGGCCGGTGAGCATGGCAGCCTCGGAGAAGAACCACAGAATGCGGCTGTTCAGGATGCAGCCCTTTTCGGCCTGTTTGTCCAGCTTCAGGTCAAAATCCATGTAGCCGTAAAAGCCGCCGTTTTCCTCGTCCCGCAGCCCTTTCCAGAAGGGAATGATGGTTTGCAGCAGCATTTCTTCTGCTGCCTGTTTGATGGAAGACATAATACAGAACTTCCTTTCTGTACAAAGTAAAACCCTCTCGGTCACGGCTTGCGCCGTGCCAGCGCCCGGTAGGGGACGTAAGACCTCTTTTTGCAGAGGCGGCGATGCGAAGCATTGACAGAGAGGGTTGGGCTTGACACTTAGCGGATGCCCACCTCGTGGTCGGTGGGGCCTGCGTTATCGTGGGTCTTGATGTAATCCACCACCTCGTCTACGGTGGTGAAGGCCAGACCGACATAGCTGTCGGCGCAGCCATAGTACAGAGCGATGCGGCCGGTGTCGGCATCCTGCAGGGTAGCGCAGGGGAAGCAGACGTTGGGCACGAAGCCGCGCTCCTCATACCACTTTTCCGGGGTCAGCAGGAAGTTGCCGCAGCGGTACAGTACCTTGCTGGGCTCGTCCTTATCCAGAATGGCACCGCCGATGGAGTAGACAAAGCCATTGCAGGTGCCGGTAACGCCGTGGTAGAACAGCAGCCAGCCCTCGCTGGTCTCAATGGGGGCAGCACCGCCGCCGATCTTCACGCTCTCCCACCAGTTGGAGCCCTTGCTCATCACATGGCGGTGACGGCCCCAGAACTCCATATCCGGGCTCTGGCTCAGGAAGATGTCACCAAAGGGGGTGTGGCCGCTGTCAGACGGGCGGCTCAGCAGGGTGTACAGGCCGTTGATCTTGCGGGGGAACAGCACGGCGTTGCGGTTGAAGGGGATGAAGGGGTTCTCGATGCGGACAAAGGTCTTGAAGTCGGTGGTCTTGGCAATGCCGATGGACGCACCGTAGAAGTCCTGACACCAGATGATGTAGTAGGTGTCCTCCACCTTCACAAGACGGGGATCGTAGGCGTACACCGGCATAAACGGCTCGCCCTTTTCGTTGACGAAGGGGATCTTGTCCTTGTCAAAGTTCCAGTGGATGCCGTCCTCGCTGCGTCCCAGATAGATGTAGGGGATGCCATCGATCTGCTCGCCACGGAACACGCCGATGAACTTGCCCTCGTAGGGCACCACGGCACTGTTGAAGATGCGTGCCACCCCTTCCACAGGGTTGCGGTCGATGATGGGGTTGGCGTTGTACCGCCACACCGGGGCGGTAACATCGGCAGGCTTTTCCTGCCAGGGGATGTTGGGCAGTGCATCGCAGAACATTTTTACGTTGCTCATAATCAAAACTCCTGTAATAGAAAGTTGTTGTCTTGGATCTGCCGTATTCTCCCGGCTCCCTGCACAGAAGCCGGGAGAAGCAGCAGATGAAGGAGAAATGTGAGGATGTCGCTTGAAACCCTCTCAGTCTCGCATACGCTCGACAGCTCTCCCGAAGGGCGAGCTTTTGCGTAGCTGACCGAAAGGGGCGTCCTTCACGGAGAAGGACGTGAGTACCGTACCCTCCTTTTAAGCTCCCCCTCGGGGGAGCTGGCACGGCGTAAGCCGTGACTGAGAGGGTCAGCCCTTCACAGCACCGGCAGCCATGCCGCTGTAGATCTGATCCTGACACAGCAGGAACACGATAAGGGCGGGGATGATGGTGATGATGACACCGGCGCAGATGTAGTTGTACTGGTTGCCCATGGGGCCGGAGAACACATACAGTGAGGTGGCAACCACCTGATACTTGGTCTTATCCTGCAGATACAGGTTTGCCATGTAGTATTCGTTGTAGGTGGACACACCCTTCAGGATGGCGCTGGTGACGATGGCGGGCTTCAGCAGGGGCAGCAGGATCTTGAAGAACACACCAAAGTAGGTGCAGCCATCCAGAATGGCGCTTTCGTCCAGCGTGGAGGGAAGGTTCTCGAAGAACTGCAAAAAGATATAGATGGTGATAACGTCCGTGCCCATCATCAGGATGATGTAGCCGGGCATGGAGTTTACCAGATGCAGAGCGGTCATGATCTGGTACACCGTGACCTGAGAGGCGATGCCGGGGATCAGGGTGGCAATGGTGAACAGGTTGCGGATCAGCTTGTTGCCGGGGAACTTGAACCGGTTCAGCACATAAGCCAGCATGGCGCTGATCATAATGCTGCCCACCAGCACGCAGATCAGGATGATAAAGCTGTTCAGGAACGCCTTACCCATGTTGGCCTTGTTCCATGCGATAATGAAGTTATCGAAGTTCAAAAAGCTCTTGGGCAGGGTGATGACGTTGGTGCTGGCATACTCTTCCTTCGTCTTAAAGGCGGTGAAGATACAGGACACGATGGGCACCAGTGCCACGAAAGCGGCAAAGATCAGCAGCACATACTTGCAGATATTGATGAGGATGCGCTTCATTTTGATTGCGTTCATACGTTCTGCCTCACTTTCACTTGGTTACGCCGCTGCTGCGGTTTTCCAGCCATTTTTCCACAGCCTTCTGGGCGTAGGTGACGATCACGATGAGCAGCAGCAGAACCACAGCCATGGCGGATGCAAGACCTACCTTCTGGTCGGTATGGGCGATCTTGTCCATGACCACGAAGTAGGTGGAGGTGTTGAAGCCGCCGCCGGTGACAACATAAGGCATCTCGAAGGCGGACAGTGCGCCGGACACCGAGATGATGAGGTTCAGCACCACGATGGTGCTGATGGAGGGCAGGATGATGTCCTTGAAGCGGTGCCATGCGTTGGCACCGTCGATCTCAGCAGCCTCGTACAGAACGGGGTCCACAGAAGCGATAGCACCGATGAACATGACGATGTTCTGGCCGATGTATTTCCAGATAGAGCAGGCCACCAGCACGACGTTATTGATGGACTCATCCCGGAGCCAGAAGGGCAGCTTATCCACATTGAAGCCCACCCAGCTCAGCAGGGTATCCAGAACAAAGCCGTGGGTGAAGAAGAACTTGAAGATGAAGCCCACCGAGATGCCGCAGATGAGGCAGGGGAAGTACAGTGCACCACGGAAGAACTTGCTGCCCTTGCACTTGAAGCTCAGGATGGTGGCAAACAGCAGCGCCAGCGCCATCTGTACCACCGAACCTACCATGTAGTAAAGGCTCAGGCTCAAAGCATGGAAGCAGTCTTTGCGGGTAAAGACCGAGATGTAGTTCTGCAGACCCACAAAGGTGCGTCTGCCGATGTACTTCATTTTGAAGAAGCTGAACTCCACCATTTTGAAGAAGGGCAGATAGGTGAACATGAACAGCAGCACCAGCGGAACAAACAGGAACACCAGCGTGACGATGAGCTGCTGGCCGCGCATACTGTGAAAGTATTCGCTGAAGCTCTTGCGCTTTTTAGGCGCGGATACGGTTGCGGAAGATGCCATGTAAAAGACCTCCTTTCACCAAAAGCAGGGCGGACACGGGCCCGCCCTGCTGATTTATAACGATAGATCGCTTACTGCGGTGCGCAGGCATCCACAGCTGCGTCCCATGCGGCGTTCCAGTCGGCTACGATGTCGTCCAGAGTCTCGTCGCCGTTGATGCCAGCCTCCACCACACGCATGACGTGAGTCTGGTCGGCATTCAGCATCAGCTCAGCCTCCTGCTGCACCTCGGTGGCAAGGTCTGCCAGCTCTGCGGGGGCGGGGGCATCCTCGACCAGGTCGATGCCGTCAAATGCTTTCAGGGTATCGGGGTATTCCTGGCTCTTCAGCACCGGCACACCGCCCTGATCATAAGCAAAGTTGGAGCTTTCGGTCAGCCACTTGATGTAGAGCATGGCAGCCAGCTTTTTGTCATCGGTGGTGTTCTTGTTCACACCGTAGCAGTAGTCTGCACCTGCGCTGGCGTACTGGGTACCCTTGACGGTGATGGGGAACGGCATATAGCCAATGTCGTCGGCGTGGTCACCGGCGGCCTGCATCTGCACGATGGCCCAGCTGCCCAGAACCATGGCACCGATCTGGCCGTTATTGATGCGGGGCTTGGAGCCCTCCCAGTCGGTGGTGGTGGGGTCGGCCTCGGTCAGGCCGCGCTTCACTGCTTCGTACAGGATGTAGTACACAGCGTAGGGACCCATATCGTCCGCACCCAGAATGCCCTTCTGGAACGGATCCTTGGTCTGGGGCATGGTAATGTTCATCCAGTCCGGGTCGCCGGTTGCGCCGCCGCTGGTGTAAGCATCCCATGCGGTCATGGTCCAGCCGGCGGCGTAGTTGGTGTACAGGGGATCGATGGAAGGATCGTAGTCCTTGATCTTCTGCAGGTCATCCAGGAACTCGTCCGGGGTCTTGGGCAGGGTGGTGATGCCGGCAGCCTCAAAAACCTTCTTGTTATAGACGATGCCCTGTGCATTGCCGGTGGAGGGGATGCCGTACACGCTGCCGTTATAAGCGCGGTTGGAAGCGAAGTTGTAATCGTTCTCAATGTCGCTCAGTGCGCACAGAGGCTCAAAGTAGTCGCCCAACTCGGTCAGGGGGATGTTGGTGGGGATCATGCACAGATCACCCCAGTCGTTGGAAGTCAGACGGGTGGTCATGTCGGTGGCATAGTCGGTGATGCCCTCGTACTTGATGGTGATGTTGGGATACAGCTTCTGGAATGCGGCAACGTAGCCGTCAAAGGTGCCGTCCTCGATGAGGTCGGTGCGGTGGCTGATGAACTTCAGATCGGCCTTCAGGTCGGTGTTGTCGGTGCCAACGGTCAGCTCATTGTAAGCCTTTGCACCGTCTGCGCTGGCAGCGGAACCGGCGGTGCTGCCGGTGGAGCCGGCGGTAGAAGTGCTGCTGCCGCCGCAGGCGGCAAGAGCAGAGGCTGCGGCCAACACACCAGTGACCTTCAGGAAGTTACGGCGATTGATCTTACGCATAGGGATATCCTCCTTCTTTATGTGGAACCTTTTTCTGATTTGCGAAAGCTTCCGTTAGCTTGATTTAGCTAATTGATAACTCTCGCTTTCCGTGATTTAAGTATAGCCTTTTCACGGTGCACTGTCAATATCACCAAAAAGATTCGGTGTTTTAGTGGCAATTCGGCGATTTTCTTGTGAAAACTGACCTGCAAATCCGGGATACAACACGAAAATTGAACTTAAAATGTTTTGTTAGCTAACAAAAATAGAGAAGATTAACCTAAATAGTGGTTAGCTTGAAGGCTTTCAAAGGTTTTTGTTGACGAAACTACCGAAAACTGTTATGCTAGTTATAAAGTTAATCGGAATTTTATTTACCTCATAACCAAATCAAGAAGAAAGCTGGTCAGGAACATGGCAAAAGCAGTACGCATGGCGGACATTGCACAGCGGCTGGGCATCAGCACCGTTTCCGTTTCCAAGGGTCTGGCAGGGAAGGAAGGCGTAAGCGCCGAGATGCGTGCCAAGATCCTTGCCACCGCTGAGGAGATGGGCTACCAGCCCCCCGCCCGGACCAACGCCCACCCCGGCGGCGAGAGCATCGGCATTCTGGTGGCAGACCGCTTCTTCAACGAGAATGCCTTTTATTCCAATCTGTACCGTGCCGTGTTGAAAGCTGCCACCGAGCAGGACATCTCGGTTCTGATGGAGATCGTTCTGCCGCAGGCAGAAAAAAGCTGCAATATGCCCACCTTCCTTGTAAACCGGAAGGTGGACGGCCTGATTTTTATGGGCGAGATCAGCCGCCGCTACCTTGCTACGGCGGTGCAGACCGGCGTGCCCTTTATGCTGCTGGACTTCTACGACGATGCCATTGCCGCCGACTGCGTGCTCAGCGACAACACCAGCGGCAGCTACACTATGACCGAGCACCTTATCTCCACCGGGCGGCGGAACATCGGTTTTGTTGGCAGCGTGCTGTCCACCAGTTCCATCATGGACCGGTATCTGGGCTACGTCAAGGCGATGCTCCGTGCCGGTCTGCCCATCCGGGACGACTGGCGGCTGGAGGACCGGGACGATCAGGGCAAGTTCATGCCGTTCTCTCTGCCCCACGAAATGCCGGACGCCTTTGTCTGCAACTGCGATGCGGTGGCCTATAATCTGGTGGAGACCCTCAAGCGCAACGGCTACCGGGTGCCGCAGGATGTGGCAGTGACCGGCTACGACGACTACCGCTATTCCACTCTTTGCAGCCCCCAGCTCACCAGCTACCGGGTGGACTTGGACGGCATGGCAAAAACGGTGGTGGCGCAACTGCGCCGCAAAATGGCGCATAAGCCTGCCATTGCTCCCACCGTCATCGTGCCCGGCGGCTTTGTAAGAAGAGAATCTACCTG
>OKSE01000556.1_pt1 | contig 21842 bp, 26 predicted proteins | sample 1633631 | NCBI WGS metagenome assembly OKSE01 (sample SAMEA3541555, study PRJEB24748) | human gut metagenome | biome: human gut; feature: human-associated habitat; material: faeces | place: China | collected 2012 | reverse complement strand
TCATGCCAGATAACCTCGCCTGTTGTTGCACCGAATAAAAATCTGGCAGCATCAAGGGCATTGTCATCAAAAAACGGATAGGCTTTCTGGATTGCTGTTTTCATTGCTGTGTACTGTGCTGCATCCGTGCTTTTCTCAATAGGAAAATATGCATGATATCTTGGACGCTCTGACTTGCCATCCTTTGCAAGCATATGGTGTCTGCTTGGCACTAACGCATAGTCCACATCTCCAAAGAGTTCTTCCATCTTATCTTCCGTAATCCAGTCTGCCGGATTATCACTGTGGTCATTATCAATATCCATTGGAATTACATCTGATTCAATAAAGTTACTGTTGCCTCTGCGATTACCTGTGTATGTGGCACACACATGATCAACTGCTACTGCTGATTCCATATCTGCTGCATTATCCACGACTACCTTATTAGGATAAACACAGTTGGCAGCTTTCCCGACACAGGTCGCACAACATAATGTCATCTGCATTTAATCGTCCTCCTTGCATTCTTCATTAAAGTATTTAATTGTCATCTGCTTACGCTCTGCATAAGCTATCTCGTTTAACATCCCGGCTGTCGGCTTTCCGAACACCCACAACTCCCTGCACTTGGAAAGAATCGCTATATCCATGAACATGGCAAGTTCACGCTCCGATTCTTCTTCCATAAACTGAGGAAGCAACAGATGTGGTGCTATCGGAATCTTCCCTGCATCTACAGCAAATCTGCTGTATCGTCTGGCTTTCTCTGTATTACCTTCCACATCACCGCTATAAGCTGAACAGATATACACCATCGGCATATAACGCTTCTGTTCCTTATCCATGTTAGAGATTGCCTGATATGGCACAGAATCTGCGTAGCCTTCCGGATTTCTGTAACCTACGCCCATATGAACCGTCTCCTTTCGTTAAATGGTAGGGATGTATCTTTCCCTTCAATATCCAACGGACAGGATTTCTTGTAATGGGCGGGAATTTTTTAGAAAAATAAAAAAAGACCTCAAGGCTTTAAAACCTCAAGGTCTAGTAACGTTCTTTATTCATTTTTATCATATATTAATCTGTCACTGTCTCACCAAGAGTATTCTTCCTAATGCTCTTCAATAATATCCAACCCCTTCTTCTTTATAATATATTTCGCATAAGGACTAGCTGTAAAAGTTGCCAGTTTGACCTGCTTTATGAGCTTGTGCCGATAATACCCTGCTTCCTGTACTAATATAGAGGCTCCCCTTTTGGGGATGCCCAATTCTGTAGCAAGGTCAGATTCCCATCCTTCTGATTTCCCATAATATCTATGGATTTTCTCTAGTAATTCCTTATTACTTGTAATCATTTTCACTCCTCCTCTAAGATTTTACTAATCTCTTCCAATGTCTTGTTACAAGCTGCTAACTGCTTTTCCAGCAATAATACTTTTTCTTTAACTAATTGAGTTGCTCCTATCTCAGTTTTCATTTCTTTTGTTTCAATTGCTATATCTCCGAGGCTTCCAATAGTATAGGAAATAATTGCTCTGTAAGTTGCTGCAATTGATTTTTCAATACTTGCTGCAATCGTCTTCAATCTTTCGTATGAATTGGACTTAATAGTCAGCATTCTTTGTACCGTTGACTTACCATCTTCTTCAATAATTGGTAGTAAGTCTTCTGCCTTTCCACCAAAGCGGTCAAGGGCATCATTAAAAATGAAGGCATCCCTCGTCTGTCGTACTGTGGTGTTTGGATACCAAGCCTCTCTTATTGTCTTAGCCTGGTTAACATTGTTTTCATCTAAAGCCACATTGATTTGCAATATTTTTTCCTCCTTGTATGTTTTATGCTAAACAGCACTATTATTTGATATTTTCATTCTATTACACTATTTTTTTACTTGTCAACTATTTTTTAATAGCATTTCGATAATTATGTTCCACCCACTTCTACATTACTTGTCCATTGGATGGTGAAGGGATAAGGAACTTAAATATCACAGAAAAAAGTTACCGCCCATTTTTCAGATTCATGTCCATTGGATAGTGAAGGGAAAAGGAACTCCTTCAGAAAGGTAGGTAAACAGATGTCAAGCACGGAAGAAACAGAAAACACGGCAATCAGTGATGAAGCACTTGATAAAGAAATTGCAGATGTGCTGATTGCAATAAGTGTCATTTCAAGACAGCTTGCAAGGAAAATCACAGTCAGACATATGTCAAAGGAGGCAAAAGCAAATGAAAAATAAGGAATTAGCTGAACTGTACAGAACAATAGCCGATGGCTTTGCAAAACTCAGTGAGTACTACTCTTCCGAGGATGCAGAACAGCCAAAAGCTGTAAAAAAGGACAAACCTGTAAAGGCAGAAAAGAAAACAGAGACCGCTCCGGCAGAGGAATCTGCTGCTGATGAAGAAAGCACAGAACCAGTTACTTATACCAAAGAAGAGGTCAGAGCGAAACTGGCTCAGATGTCAAAAGCTGAGGCAGGCAAGTACAAAGCTGATGTTAAAGGCATCGTAGCAAAATACTCATCTGATGGTACACTCTCCGGCATTCCGGCTGATAAATATGCAGATGTGGTAGCTGCTCTGGAGGTGATCGGCAATGCCTAAACACGCACTGCTATCTGCTTCATCCAGTAAGCAATGGCTCAACTGTCCACCATCAGCAAGGTTATGTGCAAATATCCGGGACAGGGCAAGTCCTTATGCACAGCAGGGAACGGATGCACATGAACTCTGTGAATACAAAGTTCTGTCAGCACTTGGTCATGCCGGACATGATCCGACAGAAAACCTCGAATTCTATGATGCCGAGATGGAAAACTGCACGGAAGAATACAGGAACTTCGTCATGGAACAGTACGAAGAGGCAAAAATGTTATGTGCTGACCCTCTTATACTCATAGAACAGAGACTGGACTTCTCCAACTGGGTGCCAGATGGCTTTGGAACGGGTGACTGTCTTATCGTAGCAGATGAGGTACTTCATATCATCGACTTTAAATACGGACTTGGGGTTCTGGTTGATGCAGAACACAATCCACAGATGATGTGTTATGCCTTAGGTGCTATCGATATCTACGATGGCATCTATGACATCAAGACTGTAAAGATGACAATCTTTCAGCCCCGCAGGGATAATGTTTCCACCTGTACCATGACAAAAGCTGATCTTCTCACCTGGGCAGATACAGTACTTGCACCAACTGCAAAGTTAGCATATGAAGGCGGTGGCGAATTCAAAGCAGGTGACCACTGCACCTTCTGTAAGATTAAGGCTACCTGCCGTAAACGGGCAGAGTACAATCTTGAACTGGCGAAATACGACTTTGCAATGCCTGCCACACTTGAGGATGCTGAGATTGCAGCTATCCTGCCAAAGGTCGATGACCTTGTAAACTGGGTTAACGACATCAAAGAATATGCACTCGGACAAGCCTTAAGTGGAACTCACTATGATGGCTACAAAGTAGTCGAGGGTAAATCCAACCGCAGATATGTGGATGCAGATGCTGTTGCATCAGCTGTAGTAAATGCCGGATATGACCCTTATGAGAAGAAACTTCTCGGTATCACAACAATGACTTCTCTTCTCGGTAAGACGAAGTTCAATGAACTCCTTGGAGGCTTGATTGAAAAGCCACAGGGGAAACCAACACTTGTGCCTGAATCGGACAAGCGACAGGCACTTAACACGGCAATTGATGATTTCAAAGATAATTAGGAGGAAAATACTATGCCAAATTTAGTAAACAACAATAACAGATACGGAAGATTAACAGTACCTACAAAGGTAATCACAGGACCAGACACAAGATTCTCATACCTCAATGCATGGGAACCAAAGGCAATCGATGGTGGTAAGCCTAAGTATTCGGTTTCACTTATCATCCCAAAGGATGACACCGCCACCATCAATAAGATTAAGGCTGCCATTCAGGCTGCATATGAGGAAGGTCAGTCAAAGCTTAAGGGCAATGGCAAGTCAGTACCGGCTCTTACAGCAATCAAGAACCCTCTTCGTGACGGTGACATTGAAAGACCTGATGATGAGGCATACGCTAACAGCTATTTTGTGAATGCGAATTCCGCTTCTGCTCCTGGTATCGTAGATGCAGACAGACAGCCTATCATTGAGCGTTCTGAGATGTATTCCGGCATCTACGGCAGGGCATCCATCAACTTCTACGCTTTCAATGTGAATGGCAATCGTGGTATTGCCTGTGGCTTGAATAACCTGCAGAAGTTAAGAGATGGCGAGCCTCTCGGAGGTAAGGCAAGTGCTGAAGCTGACTTTGCAACCGATGAGGATGACGATTTCCTTGCTTAATCCGTAACTATTAACCCGGCTGGCAGTGGTAGAACTGCTGCCAGCCACTTTTATGAAATGAGGTAAAACAATGACAAATATTGAACATATGATGCTATCAGTGTGCTTCGGCATGAATGTAGGATGGATGCTTGGTGGTCTGATGATCATAATCACAGACGGCATCAAACTCCTTAAGGAAAAGCACAAAGCAAAAAAGGAACAGATTATCAATGATGACAAAGAAAGGACAGGTGACAATCTATGACAATGGAAATGGTAAACACATTTATTAACGCAGCAATCGAATTTACACTAGCATCCGTTGTGCTGATGCTTTGTATATTTGCACTTGCAGCCACATGGAAATGGCTTATCGGATTGGGTATTAAATTCATCCATTGGCTTTGCCCAGGTCTGACAAATCATAAGAAAAACTGATTTTTCAATCAGAGAAACATAACAATCTGGGTGGTAGATATCTCATCTGCCACCTTTTTTATAAAGGAGACAATCTATGCAAATTCCAGAAGTGATTAAAAAATTATCTATCGACTTGGAGACTTACTCCAGTGTACCTATCAAATATGGAGTATATCCATATGCCGAATCTCCAGATGCCGAGATTCTTCTGTTCGGATATTCCATCAATGATGAACCTGTCATCGTAATAGATGTTGCAAACGGAGAGGAAATCCCAGACTATATACTGAAAGCACTTACGGATGATTCTGTAATAAAATGGGCATTCAATGCATCATTCGAGCGAATCTTTCTCTCCTACTGGCTTAACCGAAACTATCCAGAATACTTTGAAAGTTACAGTATCCCAGAAGATTCCGTTGGTAATTACCTCGACCCGTCCTCATGGAGATGCAGCATGATCTGGTCTGCATATATGGGACTTCCACTTTCACTTGAAGGTGTTGGTGCTGTGCTTGGACTTGAGGAACAGAAACTTAAAGAAGGCAAAGACCTCATCCGCTACTTCTGTGTTCCATGCAAGCCTACTAAGGTCAATGGTGGCAGAACAAGAAATATGCCATCCGATGCTCCAGACAAATGGGAACTGTTCAAAAAATATAATAAAAGGGACGTTGAGGTTGAGATGTCCATTCAACAGAAACTCTCCCGTTTTCCTGTGCCGGACAGTGTATGGGATGAATACCATATAGACCAGGAAATCAATGACCGTGGCATCCTGCTTGATATGGATGTTGTAACAAACGCAATAAAATTTGATGCCTTCAGCAAGGCAAGACTTATGGGAACATTAAAGGATAAGACAGAACTTGCAAATCCAAACTCTGTAACACAGATGAAAGACTGGCTCATCTCCAAAGGTGTAGAAACAGACTCCCTTGATAAAAAAGCTGTCATTGAACTGCTTAAGACCGTACCTTCTGATGTAGCAGATGTTCTGAAACTCCGTCAGCAGCTTGCAAAATCTTCTGTAAAAAAGTATCGGGCTATGCAGAATTCTGTGTGTGCCGATGGCCGTGCCAGAGGTATGTTCCAGTTTTATGGTGCAAACAGATCCGGCAGATGGGCGGGGCGCATTATTCAGTTACAGAACCTTCCTCAGAACCACATGACCGATTTGGAAGATGCAAGAGACATCGTAAAATCTGGGGATTATGAACTTATGAATATGTTATACGATGATGTGCCTGATGCACTCTCACAGCTTATCCGTACTGCTTTTATCCCAAAGCTGGGATACAAGTTCTGTGTATCTGACTTCTCTGCGATTGAAGCCCGTGTTATTGCTTTTCTGGCAAAAGAAAACTGGCGTATGAAGGTATTTAAAGAAAACGGAGACATCTACTGTGCCTCTGCATCAGCCATGTTCCACGTTCCTGTTGAAAAGCACGGTGTTAACGGACATCTCCGCCAGAAAGGCAAGATTGCAGAACTTGCACTTGGATATGGCGGCTCTGTTGGTGCTTTAACTGCTATGGGAGCGTTGGATATGGGACTTACCGAAGATGAGTTACAGCCACTGGTTGATTCATGGCGAGCCTCTAATCCCAACATTGTACAGTTCTGGTGGGATGTTGACCGTTGCGTTAAAACAGCCATCAAGCAGCGTACTGCTACAGAAACACACGGAATCAGATTTATCTATCAGAGTGGTATGTTATTTATTGCACTTCCTTCCGGCAGACGCTTATGTTATGTCAAACCTAAGATTGGAGAAAATAAATTCGGTGGTGAGTCTGTCACATACGAGGGTGTCGGTACAAACAAGAAATGGGAACGTATCGAATCCTATGGTCCCAAATTTGTAGAAAATATCGTACAGGCAATCAGCCGTGATATCCTCTGCCATGCCATGCGTACTCTCTCCCACTGCTTTATCGTTGGTCATGTACATGATGAACTGATCATTGAAACACCTATGGATGCTGACCTTAATGCCATCTGTGAGCAGATGGGCAGAACCCCAAAGTGGATTGAAGGACTGCTTCTTCGTGCCGATGGATATGAAACAGCATTTTATAAAAAAGACTAACATTAAAAAAAGTAACCGTTAGCGTTACCGTCAGAAATTTGACAAATAACACAAATGGTTACTTTTTACAATAAATAAAACCCTTATGACATTCGTGCCTGCCATAAGAGTTCTTCTCTTTATCTGTAATTATTCATTTTTCTGCTAAGTTCCGACATAGCATCATCCTTGCGGTTTCTTAAAGTACGTCTAGAAATACCAAGTTCTTCTGCTACCTTGCGCTGTGACTCTTTATTAGCCACCATCATGCAGGCACGGAGTTTTTCCTCTGATAACTCATCCAACGCATCATTCAGAGCATCCATCACAACCTTATAAGCAATAATCTCTTGCGGATTACTGGCATCATCCGATGGATCATATCCTTCATCCAACAGCTTGTCATAGGAAGTTTCATTCAGTGCTCTCGATTCCACCTCACGAGCAGTTCTTTTCTCCCAGTTATTGAACGTTCTGTTCATAAGATCTGCCTCTTCCTGTGTGTCTGCATCAAACACTGCATAATAATGTTTCATACGACCAGAAAGTGCAATATGAGCAACTGGCACATCATTATTTTTATAGTGCTTGATGGTTGCTTCGTCCCCATCATCGATAGGTACGAAATAAGGGTGTGCATAATTAAGTGCTGCGTTAACGGGTGCCTGTACATTTTCTTTTTTTACCATGATTGCCTCTTTCCGCCTTTGCAACGCAAGGGGCGAGGACAATCTGTCTGATGGCACGACAACAAGACGAGATACCATAAAATGTTTGAAATACCCTTATAGGTAACTCAAAAATTTTATGTATATCCTCGCCCAAGTCGCGCGCCATAGGCTTAAAATATTTTATATGAACACTGTTAGGTGTTCAGATGAGAAATCATCTGTTATGTATATCTCATCTCAACATCTAACTCAGAAAAGACGTTATCTTAAGAAAACTAATCCTAACTCAGTAAAAAATTAGGACAACTGATGTTTCAAAATCATCAATTGAGGTTCCTATATATTTATTCTCCGTTTGCTTTCACACTTTTAGGTGAATTACGCATATGCAAATGGAGAATAATATAGGTTAGGGATTTTTCTTTTTTCACTCACGATAACCAATCAAGCATCATAGTTATCTGCATCAACAGCATAAATTGAATATCATCAATCAGTACTACATCCATTGATGTATCCCTTTCGTTATTAGTAGCTTACAAAAAAACTATCAAAAACACTCGGACATGGGATGTCCGAATTGTGCGCCCTTGTTATGTCCGATTTTATAGCTAAGGATTTTAGATGTTGAGGAACGAGCCGTGCAAAAAAAAATAAGCGGTAGCATTTCTGCCACCGCTTATCACGATATCTTTCTATTCAATTATTATTTTTGAATATGTAGGATCCCCAAACAAATACAAAAACTCAAAACAGGTTCTATGAATCAGCCTATAAGCCTCAACATCATTTATCGCACTATAGCAATTTAAGTACATCTTTCGTGTTTGTTTACATATTCTTACAAAAACCTCATACTCATTCACTAATCCCATTTCTCTAAAATAACCTCGAATCATTTTTGAATCCAAAAACATCAATTGCTCTCTCGTAGGTTTCTTATCAAATAATATGTTTCTCATCATGGTAATTGCTGTTTGTCTCTTATATTTTTCCTTACATTGTATTAGTTCCTGAAAAGCAATCTTTAAATCAAAAACATTTTTTGATGATGCCCAATGACTCCCCTTTTCAAATGCAAAATCCATAATTCCAATTGTATCAGAAACCTTTTGTTTGTAATTCGCTACCTTACTACCATTGCACAAATACTGTTCCAACTGCGTTTCATCATATTCTTCAACCTTATCCTCGATTGCTTGGCATAGATTATTCTGGCATATCTGCTCATCCTTAAAAGACGCTACTAGTATATCAGAGATAATATCCATTTCATTATAAAAGGACTGCCTTTCCAGAAACTGTACAAAATATATGCTTATTTCATCCATTTCTCTTGGAACAGCCTTATAATACTCTTCATGAAAATCACGACTTTTCTTGTATTTCTGCTTTGCAACCTCCACTTCCTCTTGTATCGTTTCGTCTGCTTTAATAAGTAATTGTTCAAATTGAGTCAAAGTTGCCATTTTATCCTGTACATTATTATTTTCCACAATAAAATAAAAGAGAGAACCATAGGATATTCTTTCGCATATCATAATAAACTGTTCGATGTATCCCGTATTTAGAAAGCCAATGCCTATGCATTTGAACAGATTCTTTTCATCCCATATTTCAGCACGCACCGTATCGATAACACGCAATAGCTGACCTGCTGTTTTACGATATCCCTCATATTTAGCCCCAACCAACATAATATTTATTTGCTCTGCCAATTCTGCAATTTTAAGAGTTTTATAATCTTTAAGGCGAGGCTCCGAATCCAGGATAAGTTTCATTTCACGCTTCTGTCGTGGATTTTCCACTATTAAATCTGAATAATTATATTTTATTCCCTTATAATCCAAGTTCTCTAACAGCAATCTATTTTCTGCACTTCTATCAATATAAGTACAAATCAAATCTGCAATTTCCTGACTACTTAATAAATAAAGAGGCAACCATTGAAGAGGCGAATCTTCATCTTCCATATGCTTAAGAAAATTGTCAATCTGCTTGCTTAAACTACGATAATCGTCTCCATAGCGTCCCTCATTCCCCCATCGTTTTTGAATGACTAATTCTTTTATTTCCTTATTATCCACCATAAACCCTCCATATATTAAAAGTAGCCAGACATCCGATGTCCGGCTACACAAAAATTTTTTATGATTTTGTTCTATTTTGTCTACCAAGCGGCTTTAATCCCTGTGCTAGGAGCATTTCGTTACACTCATAAATTGTTTTTGGATAGCAAGTCAAAACCAGCATACGATACATCATATGTTGTTCAGTCATCATGAAATCTTTCCTTGATGCTCTTAATAAACAATCGCTCAAAGCCGGAGGTAATGAAAGACCAATAATTAACTGTACAACAGTTTCTAATGTTACATTATCTGGCTCATCATTCCTTAATCGCTGAATTGTCTTTTCACTAATTTCTGCTGCCTCCGCTAATTCTTCCTCCGTCATTTCTGACCACTCAATCAACTTATCCAATGTTCCTGAAAAGGTTGCAGGTAAAGATTTTGCAACCTTTAATATATCTGCATTGTATTTCTTAATCTCATCATCAACACTTATGTTTTCATCTGTTGAAGTATAATGTGCTTCAAATACAATATTTGATGCTGCATCTCTATATAGAACACATTCCGTAAAAAAACGTTCTCCATACTTATTTACAGACTTTACAACCAGATTAAAAACAAGACAACACTTCTCCATGTTATGTCGTGCATAGTCTGTAAGTTCAAGTTCTCCAACATCATTCCTTTGAATGTATTTCCCTGAATTTAGGCAAAAATGTGAATCTACAAATACATACTCTCCACTAACAAGTTTATCCCTTAATTCTGGATTTAATGCACTCTCCGCAACAGCATCATTTTGTGAAATAGAAAATGTCTGATTCGATTTTAGTGACCCCTTTTTAAATGAATGAGGTCTTACATATCTTCCATCCACATAATTGAAAACACCCAAAACCTCATCATAACCAATGTCATATAATCGTATCTTTACAGCTTCTCTTGAAACTACAAAAAATGCTGCAAGGCTATCAATAACCCATTCCAGTACATCCACAATTGCAACATTACCTATTTCTTGCCGACATTTCTGTATAAATTCTCTTGTCTTTTCCTTAAAGGGACCAATTGGCATTTGCAATCTCGGTGCAATAGCATTTGCTTGCCACTCCATCCAATCTGTGGCACTTCGTATCTTATTGTCCTTTACACCACCAATGGTCTGGCATCTAATGAATGTGGCACCTTTGTTATATAGCCTTTCTAACTCAAAGGCCTTTCTGTGTTTTTCCCAATGGACACACTCATGTATGATGGTATTATTCACCGATCCAAGATTTCTTAAAAAGAAATTTGCAGGATCAACCATTATTGTTTTCCCTGATATCTCTGTTTTCTCCAACTTGCCAGTATCAACATTATATGTATCTATTATAGTATCACAGAATATTATCTGTCCAAAAACAGAAGAATCTTCCGTTAATGGTCTGATAATAATATTCAGTCCCATCCTTTCCGCCAATATATGTGGTTCAACAGCCATTGGGGTCTTTAATGTCTCTGGGTAATATCTCATCAGTATTTCTGATGCAATATCATCTAGTTTGTCTTTTGAAATTATAGGAACCAAGGAATCTGACATAGGTCGTTTCGGTTCTGCCTTTTCTCTATAAATATCTGTCGATGAAATAATAAAATCATCCAAATTACAATCTAAGTTTCCTGTACAATGCAACATAAACCATTTGGTGGATTCTTCATAATTATCATAATGGTAGTCAGCTTCTTTAACTTCAAGGTCAGCCTCCACTGCCATCTCAATTCCGACTTCCATATCTGGCAAATCATCAATCCACATTTTTTTAATATGAAAATCTGTCGCAACCACTTCTCCCACCTTGTGGATATTGTTTACCCATAAATTCAAACAATCACCATTATCATCTATACAGTTTTGGATAGAATGAATAATATCATTATAAAATCTATCAGATATATAATCCGAAAATGACCTTGCCAATAAATTCCACCCCCCATTATAAATATTATTGTTTTATTTTATCTCAAATACAGCCTTTATAACATCCGTTAACTGCTGCTTTGTTCTATCTTCGTCCTCTTCAAATATAAACGGCATTCTTATAAAATGAACGTTTATATCTCCGCTAGGACTTTCGCTCACCGCCACAGGAAATTCTTCCTCTTTTTCCTCATACCTGTACATCGGATAAAGTAAATAAACATCTTGAATATCTCGCTTTCTCGCATATTCAAGAACCTGGTATAAGTCACCCTGCTTAGCCTCATTGCTGATGGTTTCCTTGTAATCCGGGTTATCTTCAAAACGTGACATTTCCTTATACTTTGTATCCAATACAAATACCTTGTCATGATACTCTGCAAGTATATCGTGTCTCATCATAAATGCAGCACCACTCGTTTCGCCCTTGTATATTATTTTTTCTACAAGGCTCATCTTACTTTCCTGCAAATGAACTTTTCCGCCAACATCCTGTAATACTTCTTTTAGGAAGCCTCCGATAAACCCTTCAAACAAAAGATCCGTTGGGAAGAGAAAACAAAAAGATTCATTTGTATCAACTGTATAATTTGACATTTTATTAAGTAGAAACATCTTACTCATGCTGATAATAATACCATAATGTCTATGCATCTTACTCAATCGAATGCCATTACAGTCATTAGGTGTACACCGAACATCGGCAACCTCATTCAGTCTGGTTAATATCGTCCGTATGGCTTTCTGATTCTTTTTTGACGTAATGTTCATCAATTGCTTACAAGTATATTTTATAATTCGGTTTACAGCATTATCAAACTCAAAGTTAGAATATGTACATCTGAACTTATCTGCTTGTCCATTTGGTATCTTTGATATCAAATAATCCTTTAGGTCAAATTTTCCCTTTATACTTGTACAATCTTCTGTCTCATCAACATACTGATAGTACAGCCCTCGTTTAATTGCACTTCGCACATATCCAATATACAGCGTGATAAAAAGTTCCTTTAAATCCTCAGCATCACTGAGTTCACTGGATATATTTATAAAGGGATATTCCAGTTTATTACAGTATTCAATCCATTTAACGAGGTTTTTTAATAAGTGTTTCTGCGTAAGGTCATCTGTTTCATGATCTTCTTTTTCGGTGCTGAACACTCTCGGATAAATATTAAGTTGCTCACCATTAAAAACAATTGTTCCAATATACTTTTTTGTTCTTATTGCCCCGGAGCCAAGCAAATCCAGAAACTGCTGCTTGCTGTTTATCTCACCGTCTTCATAAAAAACTGATCTCTGTTCCCAGTTTTGTTGCAAAAAGTCGAGCAACTCATCAAGAGCCATTTGTGATTGCCAGGTTCCCGGTAGTTTAGCATTTGGAATTTTGCTATACTCATACCTGTCTAGCACCATACTACTCCACCTTATCCTTCACTCTTAGTCTTCCAACCTTTTCATCCACAATTTCAATCTGCGCTCCAGATTTATCAATTGCATCCTTCAGCAATTTTGCCACTTTTTTTCTATTATCATAAAAATACTCATAAAGCAGCGGAATGATGTTATTGTTAAGAATATTACATAAATCTTTTTCTGTCTTTTTCATAAAATATGAATGACCAACAAGAAGGTCTGTACTATCTAACTCACTAACAAGGTTTTCGTTTATATTATCAAACATTTTTCTTAAAACACCTTCTGGAACAAGTGCTGAATCTGGCTTCTGCTCAATAAAATCGAATCTTCTTCTAAGGGCGGCATCAATTAACGAAATGGATTTATCTGCTGAATTCATAGTACCAACGATGTATAAATTATTAGGCACTGCAAACTTATCACCAGACTGCAATGTTGCACTTGTCTCGTTCAATTCACCCCATCGTTTATCCTCTTCAATAAGTGTAATCAGTTCGCCAAACACCTTGGATATATTAGCACGATTGATTTCATCAATAATTATGACATAATTTTTGTTCTCAGTATCATTAAGTGCGGTATCTGCAATAACCTTAAATACACCATCTACTGTCTTAAATGCCATCGTTTCACTATCCTTATCAGGACGTAGTCCTTGGATAAATTCTTCATATCCATAATTCTGATGAAATGTAGTAAATACAATCTGCCCAGCTTTTACTAGTTCCTTATATCGACTAACATTTGCTTTTCTGTCTGTGTTTGATTTTCTAAAATCATCAATAGAAACCCCATCAATAATAGAAAGTGCATATTCTACCATTGAATATGTCTTTCCTGTTCCCGGCGCACCATAAACAATGAAATTCAGAGGATGCACCTTATTGGTTCTTGGTTCTCTTACTATTTCAAGACAATTTTTATGCTTTTCTTCTTGTTCAACCTGATTGTCACTATATATATTATCTGTTCTCTCAAATTCCATATGATCAACTAATTCTGTTACAGGTCCCTCATGCAACCAATCACTGTTTTTAAGATAAAAATACAAAAACTCTGGTTTAAATGCACACGCATATTCCCCTTTTCCCTTATCCTGCTGAACAAATCCTTCTTTAATAGCTTTTGCGATACTTACTATTTTTATCTGTTTGGATATGGGTGTTTCTAAAGAGCCAGCGGCCGAAGAGGTTACTTTCCATGTACATAATATGGTTTGTCCATCTCTATTATAAATTCCAAGAAAAACTGCTTTCTTTCCATCTTTTCCTTGGTTACAAACATAGTTAAGATACTTTGCTTTAGGCTGAATACGCTGTTCGTCTTTTAATCCACTTCTTCCGCCCGGTGTTGTTCCTTTTGCACAAATATATATATCCTTAAAGTCACCATCTTTATACACAACATGGTATACATCTTCATATCCATCTTCGTGAAGAATATCTACTTTATACGGAAATAAATCAAATGCCTGCCTTAAATAATTAAAGACTTGCTCAGTTGAAAGTGAACTGCTTCTGTCGTATTCAACATTAACTATATTTCCTTCTTTTTCTGCAAATTGGTATTCTGGCATACATTACACCTCCTATTTTGGAAAATACTGTTGCATAATAGCTGCAGCAACTATATACGCCATTTCAACAGGTACTGCGTTTCCCACCTGTCTCCACTGATCTCTAAAATCGCCACACAGTTCATAATCATCTGGGAATGTTTGTATTCTCTTTATCTCATTAATTCTAAGGAACCTGTTTTTCCAATGAAAAGGTCCCATGTTATTTGAAAAACTAGCTTGTATAGTCCACGATGGTCTATCAGGTGATAATTTTAACAAAAAAGACCAATATCGTGATCTCCATTTAAATATAGGTTCTGGATAACCCCTCTCTGCTGTAAAATACAGATAATTATCCCCTGGCGGAACAAGTTTTAACAAATCCTTATGTTTTGATCCTGCCTGCATATCCTTGTCTTCCGGCAAATCGTAATCCAAATCTCCGATAGCATCACCGCAAGTAACCCATGGTTTTTTTCCAATTTTATCTTCATCCGATATTTTTTCATCATCTGGATTATAGTGAGTTTCTTTTGGAAAAATAAAATTCTCAGTAAATTCTTTCTTAACACCTACACAAATAAATCTTTCCCTTGTCTGTGGAACTCCATAATTTGCAGTATTTACAACCTTATATGTAAGATTATAGCCGTATTCTTCCGCCTTGCTAGTGAGTAAATCAAATGCAGCTTTGTGGGGCTTATATACAAATCCAAATACATTCTCAAAGAAGAATACTTTAGGTCTAATTTCATCTAATGCTCTAAAATATTCATAAAGAGTAAATGAATTTTCGTCTTCCAATGCTCGTTTCTTTTCAGTTCTATAAAAACGTGATTTTGAGTAGGCCGGGCATGGTGGCCCCCCTACTAAAATATCTATATCATTCTTTTTCATTCCGATACGTTCAAGTGATGCATCATAATCTATATTGCGAATATCATCACACACAACCAGCTTTCCGACCTTGTTCTTCTCTAAAGTATCACAAGCAGGCTGCCAAAAATCAGTTGAAAAACATATATCAAATCCGGCTTTTTTGAAACCTAAATCGATTCCACCACCACCTGAAAAAATGCTAAGTACATTAGGCATTACAGTAAACTCTCCTTTACAAACTCAATCATTGCTTTTCCCATTAAACAAGGCACGGCATTTCCTATCTGTTTTTGTACAGAACGTCGGTTTCCGCAAAAAATATAACCTCTAGGGAAAGTTTGAATAGCAGCCACCTCTGGCGCACGTAATCTTCTATTGTCCCAGTGAAACGGACCAACCCATGGACCCGGTTGAGCACATACTGTCCATGATGGCTGATCTGGAGATAACTTAAGAAGAAAATTCCAAAATCTCTTATCTGCTACAAATTTAGGATTAGGATATCCTGCCCATGCGGTTAATGCCTTATAATTCATCCCTGGTGGAACTTCACACAAATCTTCATAGTAAGTTCCTCCTTCTGTCACCTCATATTCTTCAAAATATTCGGGGCCATCAAATCCAGCTATCGCATCACCAACATTAACATATGGCAATAATCCTTCCTTCTCACAAATCTCTGAAGGTCCATGTGTTTTTTTTGGTTCTTCTGCTCTAAATTCACCTTTAGTTCCTAAAATAAATAAACGTTTTCTTTTTTGTGGCACTCCATAATCCAAAGCATTGGCCTTAACTATTTTATACTTATATCCATTTTCCTCTATTATTTCAATGAATTTATCAACAATAACTCTATTTGTAGGGTGCAGCAGACTTTCAACATTCTCAAAAACGAAACCATCTGGTTGCAAATCAGTAACAACTCTCAGATATTCATTAACAAGAGTTGCTCTTGGATCATTTATTCCTCGTCTTACTTCATTTGTTACCCAATATCCAGCTTTTGAAAACGGCTGACAGGGAGCTCCTCCTATGACAATGAATTTATCAGGCTTGCACTTTTCAACTACATCCTTAAAAATCGAACTATCTATTTGATGAAGATCACCTTCAAATATCTCTGTATTTCCAAAATATTGTTCATTTGCTCGAAGTGTCCTTATACAATCCGAATCAAAATCAGTACTAGAAATAACAGGGACCCCTGCCATACAACTAGCAATATCTAGTCCACCAGCACCTGAAAACAGGCTTACTGATACAACCATTTCACTCATTACAATGTCTCCTTTTCACATGGCACTTTTGCCACTTTTTACCCATAAATCTACTTCTGAAATTTTAAACTTCCATTGCCGACCAATTTTATGCGCAGGTATATCCGTCTTTTTTATCCAATTCCGTACGGTGTCCTTATTAACATCTAAATATGTCGCAACCTCTTCCAAACCTACCCATGGTTCATTAGCTATTTGTTCCATATTTTTTCCTCCTTTTTGAGTTCTTTAAGTATATCAGAATTCTCATGAATATTCAATATCTAAAGGAGTTTTACGGTTTTATATATGAATATCTATGAATAATTATGATTTAATCACTTTTTTTATAATCTAACAAAAATATATACATTTTATTAATGCTATGATATACTAATAAATGTAAATGTAAGGAGGTGTACTGTTGAATTACTTACCTACACGAAGCGAACTATCAAAGGCTATATTAACTGTTTTTAACAACGATACAAGCATTGTTTTAACAACCAAGGAAATAAATGACAAAGTTGTAAATCTGTTGTCGATTCCAGAAAACTTACTATTAATTGAAGAGGCAAATGGTTCAGGTAGCCAATATAGCTATCTGATGCGATGGGCAAGGACAGAATTAAAACAACGTCATAAAATTCAAAATCTTGAACGAGGAAAATGGAAACTTCTATGAATATGCTAGGTCTGTTTGTAACATCTCCTTGGCCTTCATTTTACGCCAAAGGAATGAAAACATGGGAAATAAGAAGTTATCCAACTGAATATCGAGGCGCAATTGCAATCATAGACTCAAAATCTAACATGGTAATCTGTCAAATGCACTTAAAAGATTGTATTCCTCTCAACAAAGAGCGTTGGGAAATGAATTTTGAAAAACATCGAACTTCATGCAATTACGAATCTTTACCCTATCGCAGAAACAATTCTCCTGCGTATGCATGGGTACTTGAAACACCTCTTAAGTATGAAGCAAAAATCACTATTTGCAGAGAAACCCAAAAGCCATACATAAATATTGATTCATCAATTTTTAACAATATAAATTCTCATCCAATTTCTTTTGTTTCAGAGAGATTGGCTTGTAAATTTCTTGGTAATACAATGCTTATTTACTGGATTAAAAAGAAGTATTTTGCTCTTGTTGCCATTTCAGATCTTCTATCAGGAAATACCAAACTAGTTACAGATGAAATAGCCGAAAATGAGATAGAATATATAATTTCACAACTCAATGTCAAATAATAAAGGGAGGAATTAATATGCCATATAATCAAATTATAGCAGGACCTACAATATCACCCGGGCCAGATCCCGCCGGTCCCTCACCACATGTCATACGCCAAACTATCGAAAATGCTCTCTTAGCCGATGGCTATACCGTAAACTGGCAAAATCGTTCGCACCAACCATATCAACTAATAATTGATAACGGATTAGGACCTATAGACCTTTATATCTATGCTTGGCGAATCATAAATGGTGGACGGTCAAGACTCGTAAACGAAAAACGAATCGAAATTGGAGTTACTGCTAGTCAGATTGGATTTTTACGTCCAATAACACCTACGCAAAAAACATTGCTCCTTGGTCTTTATGATAGTCCATGTGGAACCCCAATTTTTGCAGCTTGGGATGCTGCTGCAAATGCTTCAAGGGGAAAGCAAAAGTCATGTCAAGTTAATGTAAATGATTTGTTATCTGGATTAGTATCTGGTATATACCAAACAACCGACTCACATAACAATACTATTTATACATTCACACCTGATTACCTAAGTGATTATATTGACCTAGTTACAGCGGGTAATATACTTGCTTTGCCTCCCGTTGCTCCAAGCACAGCTGGTACTAATACCACACTAAATGGGCGAGTTCGTTCCGCAACACTTCCAGGAAGGCGTGCTAGAACTATACGTACCACCACCTCTCTATTAAGTTCCATTTCTCGCTTGACACAAACCGAAAAAGATGTCGTGGTCAAGCAAAGAGTTGGTCAAGGATTGTTTAAGGATCTCTTAAAAAACAAATATGGTTGTAAGTGCGCACTTTGTGGCATCACCACTGAATCAATGTTAATAGCAAGCCATATAAAAAGATGGTCAGATTGTGCGAATGACTCCGAACGTTTAGATGATAATAATGGACTTTTATTATGCCCACACCACGATGCTTTATTTGATAAACACCTTATTACATTTGACGAACATAACGGTACACTTATTGTCTCTCCTACACTTTCTGCCAGGGAACAAGCAGAATTAAATATTTCATCTATACCAAATATTACAATAACAGCACAAATGCAACCATATATGGCTGATCATCATTCTAAATTAAAAATATAAATATTGAGCAAGCCAGAAACATCTATTCTGGCTTGCATTTATTATACTTCCCACAGCTAATTGCAATCTAACATCTTTTTTACTCCACAATCACTTCATCTGATCTGGTAATCACAAGCCTCCCTCCATCACACTCAACATTTATGGGCGTTCCCGGCTCGAACCCTAGTGTCTCAAGCCATGCGCCTTTCAATATGATGGTGGCTGTATCCTTGTATTGATATCCCGACTGTGCATATACTTTCATCTTCCGTTCTTTCTTAAATGCTGCCATAGGTAACCCTTCCTTTCTGTTTCATCCATGTGAACAATAGGCTATTCCTCTCTTTCATAATTTAAATGGTTACTTGTACCAGAATTGGCACAATTGATGCAGATATTCTCTGCTTTTGAAACATTTAACGATACCCTACATTTTAACGATTATTCATTTCTATCGTTAAAAGGGGTTCAAATAGGATATTCAGAATTTGTCCTGTATTACGTTATTACAAGCTGAATAGGTATAATACCATAATTTGAACCATGAAAAAGCCTTCTTTCAAGGGATTTATACCTCGCAGTTTGTATCATATTTATAGCTAAGTTGTTCGTTTGGACACTGATGTTGACACAATTTAACCATATTTTCTTAGGGGTGTTCAAAAGGGGGTTCAAATGAACCCCCTCTGAAATCTAAGAATACAGCATCTTATTATTTATTCTTATGCCACCTTTTCAATTCTTTTTGTATCAGTATTTTCTGGATTTTTTACTTGTGCATCACATTTTATTTTTGTTACCATAGCATATGTAAATCCAATTCCAATAACTGCAACTGCACATGGCCACCCCTCAAGTGATAACCTAACACTTGAATTTTTAAACATTTCCCGACTGCATTCTTCTGCTCCAAATTTAATAATTTCTTCTCTCATATGAATCATCCTTTCATCTTATTTGTTAATAAAAGGATAAGTCTAATCAGTAAAACAATCAATAAAATCAAGTCCGCATATTGCGGACTAAAACCCACTTTTTAACACACTCAAATATCACTACATGTTTTTAGAAAATCGAGTGCATACACATTTCCTATTTGAGCAAACGCCATAAGCATCTGCATTCCTATAACTTGATTCATTGCATCCGAATATTCCGTATCAACCATGCCTAATACATACCGCAAAGCCAAATAATAATCACCCAATTGCGACCATTCCTCATTTGTTTTAAGTTCTCTAATCAGTTCAATAAGCAACTTGTCAAAATCACAAATAAAAGATTTCTTTTTTGAAAATGACTTCTTTGCATCTTTTTGATACTCATATGTTAATTCTTTCCAATCAACTTCACCATTATTTATCCGTGTTTGAAGTTTTCTTAATCTCTCAAAATCAGTATATTGCTGAGACCAAATAAAGAATATACACCAAATCATATTAGCAACAGCTTCAATAACATTATCTTCTACTGCTTTAATAAAGCAATCACCAATTTGGGGAATTATCATTCCTTCTACTTCCATTCCACTGCGTAATGAATTAATCATACTTTTTATCTCAGTAACACCTTCCAAAAACGATTTATTCTTGCATGCTTCTTCAGTTTCAATAATGGGTAATACATGTAATGAAACATCAATCATTTCATCCATTTTTATTACTTTATCAGGACTAATTTTTTCTAATTCAAATAATTTGTTATGGATCATCTCATCTACAGTTTTTCCATAGTACCGTGCAATTTTTTTTACAGTATTAATATCCGGTTTCCGTCTGCCGCTCTCATATCCTTGAACGGTATTTTTAGATGAACAAATTGCGTATCCTAGTTCTTCCAAAGTCTCTCCATGCATTGTTCTCATATATTTTATGTTTTTTCCGATGATATTGTCATCAATCTCCATCTGATCTATTACCTTTCATTTTAGGCTCGTAATTTCAAATTCATTATACCTTATATCGGCAGAATCGCATATCCATTTTATGTCATATTTCTGTAATATAAAAGCCGGATGCGTCAAACCTCGGTGATTACTGACGAATCCGACCTGTTGTAGTTCAATTTCTGATTTTTTCTATTACAATATATTCAAATTCAGATTTAATTTGTTTCAATTCCATTCCTTTCTACTTAAGGATACATTCCCCCAAAAAATCATGGTTCTAACTTACACCATGATCTTCTTCCAATTCTACATCATTTTGATTCTGTTCTCGCACCATCAACTGATTCAGATATGCTTCAAGCCTTGGTCTACAAATAAGATATTTGTTACCCCAACGAATGCTGAACTCTCCTTCATTGCTTTCGCACAGTCTTCTCATATTCTTTATTCCTATATTAAAATATGACGCAGCTTCTCGGATAGTTAGCATATACTTTTCAGGAATTGGAACCATGTCCTCATTATTCTTTTGATTCTGTAAATTTTTCATGTGTCATATCCTCCAATCTGATTTTTCAAAGGGTATAACATATATCACTCCTACAGCAAAATAAGTCAACTTCCTGTTAATCTTTTCTCAGTTAATATACACTTTATCCATCTGTCTCATAGAAAAGTCTTATAATCCATACTTTGACCTCATATCAGAAATTACATGATCTGCGTCCCTGAAGATTTCCTGTTCTCTAGACTTTTTCAATCTTGCAAGCATCTCCTCCTCAGTCATCGGTGCATATAATTTACTCTTTAACCCATTTACTACTCTGACCTTAATTGTACTATCCATGTTCAGTACCTCATTTCTTTATTGCAGTGGTAAATCATCTGTATTGTTTTTGCAAAAGTTGAAAACTGTTATGTTACTGCTACTTTTTAACGATTGTTCCTCATATTTTAACGGTTATCCACATTTCGTATTTTTCATTTTCTCATTCGTAGTATTACCGTAGTCCC
>OKSE01000546.1_pt1 | contig 21963 bp, 24 predicted proteins | sample 1633631 | NCBI WGS metagenome assembly OKSE01 (sample SAMEA3541555, study PRJEB24748) | human gut metagenome | biome: human gut; feature: human-associated habitat; material: faeces | place: China | collected 2012 | reverse complement strand
GTAGCCTATAAGTCCCCTGTGCTCGCCGAGCACATTGCCGCTTTTGTCAACGAACTCGCCGCGCGGATAATCCCTGCCCGTAAATGAGCGGATAAATGAGGCGTAATCGCCGTCCGGCACGAAGCAGATATCCTGGCTGTCCGGCTTGTCGGCGTTATAGAAGCCGAGCTTGCGCGCAAGCTCGCGCGTATGCGTTTTCGTCATGCCGCCCAATGGAAACAGCGTATGCCGCAGCTCGTCCTGCGTCATTGAATAGAGCACATAGCTCTGGTCTTTTGTAGGGTCAACTGCCTTTTTCAGCAGGAATCTGCCGTTTTCTTCTTCAATTCGCGCATAGTGACCCGTTACAACATATTCGCAGCCGAGCTCTTTCGCGCGGCGATAGAGGCGGTCGAATTTCAGATATCTGTTGCAGTCTATGCAGGGGTTCGGGGTCGCACCGCGCTCATAGGCTTCAACAAAGCGGCGCATGACCTGCTCTTTGAAATCCGCGGTGAAATTAAAGACATAATACGGCATCCCGAGCCTGTAGGCGACGCCGCGCGCATACTCCGTATCTTCGAGCGAGCAGCAGCTCTTTTCGCGGCTTACCCCTGCGTCCTCGTTATCAAAAAGCTTCATCGTCACGCCGATGCAGTCAAGCCCGCTTTCAATCGCGAGATAGGCGGCGACGGACGAATCCACTCCGCCGCTCATCGCGATGAGCGCCTTGCGGCGCGGGTTATCGGGGTTAAAGCTCATATTCTTCCTCTCAAAAAAGCCCGAAAGCCCCGGCAAAAGAGCCGGAGCCTATGGGAAAATTATTTATCAGTCCTGAAAAAGCGGAGTCGACAGATAGCGGTCGCCTGTGTCGGGCAGGAGCACGACTATCGTCTTGCCCTCGTTCTCCGGGCGCTTTGCAAGCTCTATTGCTGCATAAGCGGCGGCGCCTGAGGATATGCCGACCAGCACGCCCTCGCTCTTGCCGATAAGCTTGCCGACCTCGAATGCTACCTCGTTGCTGACGGGGATTATCTCGTCATAGACCTTTGTGTCGAGCACATCGGGCACGAAGCCTGCGCCGATGCCCTGTATCTTATGCGCGCCAGCAACACCTGTCGAGAGCACTGCCGAGGTCTCGGGTTCAACTGCAACGATTTTTACGCCGGGCTTCTTGTCTTTTAAATACTCGCCGACTGGAAGCCAGACCCGGCGACGCCCGTGACAGTGCCGCCGGTGCCGACGCCTGCGACGAAGATATCAACCTCGCCGTCGGTGTCTTCAAAAATCTCGGGACCCGTGGTCTCATAGTGAGCCTTGGGGTTCGAGGGGTTGACAAACTGACCGGGCACGAAGCTGTTCGGTATCTCTTTTGCGAGCTCGTCAGCCTTGGCTATCGCGCCCTTCATGCCCTTTGCGCCCTCGGTGAGCACAAGCTCGGCGCCGTATGCTTTCATCAGCTGGCGGCGCTCGACGGACATCGTCTCGGGCATAACGATAATTATGCGATATCCGCGCGCGGCGGCGACGGATGCGAGACCTATCCCGGTGTTGCCGGAGGTCGGCTCGATAATAACAGAATCGGGGGTGAGCTTGCCCGCCGCCTCTGCGTCGTCGAGCATCTTTCTGGCGATTCTATCTTTGACGGAGCCTGCGGGATTGAAATACTCGAGCTTTGCGAGCACCTTCGCCTTGAGTCCGTATTTCTTTTCAATGTGGGTCAGTTCGAGAAGAGGAGTCTTTCCTATAAGCTGGTCTGCTGAGGTATAAATCTTTGACATAATAAATTGCTCCTTTGAAGTTAGTTAGTTAAGATTCTGAGCTCCGCGACGCAATAAAAAAACCGGGGAACTCCGATGAGTGTCCCCGGTCAAAAGCCGTTTTATCGGATCAGTTCAACGACCCGCATTTGGAGGACATATCGGAAAAAGACATGACGAAACACGCGCACTGACAACAGGCACAGCTACAGCGGTTCATTCGGTTCATGGCGGTCTTTTTCATAACATTCTCTCCTTTCATACGCCTACCTCGGCGGTATGTTGGATACAATATAGCACATATTGCCTACCCTGTCAATAGGCAAATCAAAAATTTTTCAAAATCTCAAAGCCACTTCTTCCGGCGGAAGAACAGTATCAGCGCAACGAGCACAACGATACTCACGACAATTATCACAAGATATCCATATTCCCAGTTGAGCTCCGGCATGCCCGAAAAGTTCATGCCGTACCAGCCCGTGAGCAGTGTCAGCGGCAGGAAGATAACGGTAACGACCGTGAAAAGCTTCATCAGATCGTTCTGCTGGATAGACAGCTGCGCCTGATATTCCTCCTGAAGATGCTCGATAACATCGCGCAGATTCTGCACCGTCTGGAGATAGCGGTCGGTGCGGTTCTTGAGAATGGCGAAGCGTTTCGCCGCAGAGTTCGAAAATACGGAATTGTCGTTCGCAGAAGCTTCGTCAAAAATCAAAGTCAGCTGCTCATAGTAGCGCTTTATTCTCAGCAGCTCGCGCCGCCAGGCGGACAGCTTTTCAAAAACATCCTTGCCTGACTCACTCTTGAAAAGATAGACATTTTCGTATTCGTCTATTTCATTCTCGAGCCTCGAGAGGCAATCCATATCGCCGTTTAAAAGTCGGACGAAGAATCTGTAGAGCATCTGCTCGGATCTGAGCTCCGGATTCTCCGCCGCGAGCCCGTCCATTATCTTCTTTGCCGTGTCGCCCGCCGCGCCCTCTGTGAAAATTATCAGATTCTCGCGGCTGACATAGGCGAGCATTTTATAGTCCTCGGTGCGCTCGCTGTGGACATCGTACCAGTCAAAGGCAAGGAAATCGAACTTTTCAAAGCTCTCGAAACTCTCTATCTCACCCTCGCGGACATATTCAAAAACCGACGGCTCCATATACTGCGCCGCCTTTGCCATATGTTCAAACGGAAGAACAAGCTGCATGATAAAACCTCTTTCAATGTGTATTGATTATTTTTTGGAGTATGTCTTTATCCGCCGGGCAGAAGGCATAGTTTTTTATCTCCTGCGGCGTTATCCATTCGAGTCCGCAATGTTCGAGCAGCTGAGGCGTGCCCTCGGCTATTTTCGCATTGAACACGACGAGATGGACATATATATCGGGATACTGATGGTAGACATCGCAGAATTCGTCGCCGACCTCCACTATTATACCGAGCTCCTCGCGGCATTCGCGAATGAGTGCCTGCTGATGCGTCTCGCCCGGTTCGAGCTTTCCGCCGACGAACTCCCATAAAAGGGCGTTGCCCTTGTTCGCAGGGCGGCGGCATATCATGAATCTGTCGCCCTGCCAGATGAGGGCGGCGGCAACCTGAGTCGTTTTCATATTTTTCTCCTTTTTATTTATCTGCCGGTCTGCGTATGAAAAACGCAGTCGATATCATCATCACCGCATACATCGTGAGTGCCGCATACGGGAACAGCCACGAGCCAAATTGACCCGCGAGCTGACCGAAAATGAACGGGGTCAAAAATATGCTGATTGAAGAAAAGCCCATGAGCGTGCCTATCATCGACTGCGAGACGCTCTTGCCGAACACTTTCGGTATAAGATGAGTCATGCTCGGGAACAACGGCCCGTTGCCGAGACCTATCATGAAAAGTCCCGTATATGTCGCCGCCATTGGCAGCCTGAACATAATCAGCAGTATCGCCGCGAGGGTCACGCACTGGCCTATGACCATGACTTTTTTACCCGAGAGCTTTATGCTCAGCAGCCCGGATAAGAATCGGGTATTCCGAGCCCGATATAGGCTATGAATATCACTGCCAGGAGCACAGTTGCCATAAACGCTCTCCGTTTCCCGGGAAATTGATATGAATAAATTATATCACACAAACACCTATTGTAAAAGAGCGTTTTCTTTGTGTTTATTGTCATTGACACCGGAAGATTAAATCGGTATAATTTAATCATAACACACAAGGAGCTGTAAATATTATGGAAAAGAAGTACGCAATTCTTGTCGTTGATATGCTCAACGACTTCGTCACCGGCGCACTCAAGTGCGACAGAGGTCTTGCAATAGTCCCCAAGACCGCAGAACTGCTCAACGGCGCAAGAGAGAAGAACATACCGGTCATCTTCTGCAACGACGCTCATCTCAAGGGCATCGACCACGAGCTCAAGCTCTGGGGCGACCACGCGATAGCTGGCACCGAGGGCGCGAAAGTCATTCCCGAGCTCGGACTCTGCGAGAGCGACTATGTCGTTCCCAAGAGACGCTACAGCGGTTTCTTCCACACCGACCTTGACCTCCTGCTCCAGGAGCTCGGAGTCAACACCGTTGTTGTTACCGGACTGCACACCCATATGTGCGTTCGCCACACCTCCGCCGACGCTTATCAGCTCGGCTACGACATTGTTGTTATCAAAGACGCGACGAACTCCTTCACCGCCGAGGACTATGAGTACGGTCTGAAGTACCTCAAGGACACCTACGGCGCAGAGATCACCGACACCGACACTTTCCTCGCATCGATCTGATCTGTTAAATAAAATATTGACCCTCCGCCGGGATTGCCTGACGGAGGGTTTTGTTGTTGAAAATATTTATCTGAGTATTCTGCCGACTGCGTCTATCTCGTCCGAAGTAAGACCTGCGGAGAGGAAATAGTCCTCGACCGAGCCGTAACGGCGCGAGAGATATTCAAACACGGCGGTTATATTCTCCGACGGGGAGCCGAGATGCGCCATGTCGCTCTCATGGACAAGCCCCGTTTTTCTCTCCATCTCGCGGCGGTAAAACGGTTCGAGATAGGTCGAGGAGATGCGGTAGTCCGCAACGATATCCTCAAAATATACGCCTGTTAAATGCAGTATCAGCGCGGCGGTTATGCCGGTTCTGTCCTTGCCGAGGAAGCAGTGGAACATCGACGGGGCGTCTACGCGCGACAGCGCGGAGAACAGGCGTGCATAGTTGCCCTTACACTCGTTGAGGCTCGTGACATACACCTCCGGCATCGACATCTCCATATGCGGCGAAGCGGGGTTTATTTCGAGCAGGGAGAAATGATAGTAATTCACTCCCGGATAATCGGCAAACTCTGACGGCATGGATATCGCCTCTGAATCGCCGCGCAGGTCGAAAACATTCTTTATCCCGTATTCGCGGAAAAACTCCATATCATTCGGCGTGGACGCGCGCGGTCTGCCGCAGCGCAGCAGCCTGCCGTATTTCGTGAAGCCGCCGCCCTTTATCGGATATCCTCCTAGGTCGCGGCAGTTCTGTATGTTTTCAAGAGGCATATGTCTGAAGCTTTCCATAGTCAGTCCTCCTCATAGATTCTATATCTATTTTAATGCATTTTCACATAATTTTCAACCGTGAAAACGCAGAAACGGACCGAAAAGCCTCAATTATTTTTCCCATTATATATTATTGTGGAAATAATACAGCGTTGTCGTCTGCGAATCGAAGAAGTAGACATTATAGCTGTCGTACTTTGAATAGACGCCGTCGCCTATCGCCTTGCCGAGCGAGGCTATGACCGTCTTCTACTGCGCCGCCATCTCTTTTCGGCTTATAAGCGTGCCGAGATGGGTGACGAGCAGACCGCAGGCGACTTTGAACAGCGCATCAGACACGCCCGCGTCGTCTATAATGGTCTTCGGGAAAATCCCGGTCGAAAAGCTGACGAGCATAAGTATCATGATGACAAGCACTGACGGAATCCAGCCCTTTGTCACCTTTGCCATTATCTCCTAAATGGCGAAAACCAGCAACAGCGCGGTGAACGCGCCGAAAGTTGAAACGATTATCGGACTCATTTTACATCTATCCCCTCATTAAAACGGTATTAAAGGAACTTGTCGAGCTCGCGCTCAACGTTCTCATATTTCTTGACCTTGGGCTCGCGGATAAGGTGTCCCCTCGCCATGACCATCTTCACGTTGCGAAGAGTCTTGAGATCGTCGATCGGGTTCGCGTCGGTGACGATAAGATCGGCGCACTTGCCAGGCTCGACGGTGCCGGTGATATTATCAATATGCGCTATCTCCGCGTTTCTCTTCGTTGCGGTGTAGAGTGCGAATTTATTCGACACGCCGCAGTACTTGTGGAAATAGACAAGCTCTCTCCACATATCGTAGTGAGTGATGAACGGGCAGCCGGTGTCGGTTCCGAGTCCGACGGGGATACCGTTTGCAAGGCACTTCTCGGAGCAGTCGATTATGCCCTCAAAGACGACCTCGCCGTTGAACTGCGAAAGCTCGGTTGCGTGGCTGACGGAGCGATCGAACAGCGCATAGGGAAGCGCGGGAGAAAGGGTCGTTATGAGCGCCGCGTGCTTCTCTTTGAAGAGCGAGATTATTTTGTCATCCGCCTTTGCGCCGTGCTCGATGGTGTCGACGCCGTTTTCAAGCGCAACGCGTACGCCCTCGGGACTCTCGACATGGGCGGCGACCATAAGTCCGCGCTTGTGCGCCTCGTCGCAAGCCGCCTTGACATACTCGGGGGGCATCTTCAGCACGCCGGGCTCACCCTTGACCTTTGCATCAAGCACGCCGCCGGTTATCATGAGCTTTATCAGATCCGGCTTATCCTCGGCAATCTTCGCGACGAAGTCTCTCGCCTGCTCTGCGCTCTCGGCGACATAGGCAAGCGAACCCGCCATGTGTCCGTCCGGGACGGAGACAGCCATGTTAGCCGCGAGTATTCTCGGACCGACGGTTTTTCCGGCGTTTATATCGTCGCGGATGCTCGAATCGGCGTTTTCAACTCCGCCGACGGTTCTGATGGTTGTAACGCCGCTGTTGAGCTGCATCTGAGCCGCGCTGCGGCAGACAGCCTTGATTATCTTGCGGAAAAGATTGTTGCTCGTCATAATCTTGACAAGCTTCTTCGGGTCGGATTCCTTCTTCTTCGGCTTTCCGCTCGAGGGAAGATGGATATGCATATTGATAAGGCCGGGCATTATGTACTTTCCGCCGAGGTCTATCTTCTCATATCCGGAGATATCCGCGCCCGCGTCGACTATGGCGGTTATCTTCTCGCCGTCGACAAGAATTATCTTACTGGACTGGGGCTCCATATCTTGAGTGCCGTCGAGAATAACGCCGTTTACGAATGCGTATTTCATTTCCGTTTCCTCCTTGAAATTACCTGCATTTTCTCCCCCTGTCGGCGATTCGCCGAGGCGGATATTCATGCGGGAGTTATGCTTAGATTATAAAGCCTGCGCTTTGATTTTGCAAGTTTTTTCCGTTTAAATCGCTGATAGTTTTCAATTTTTGTCACCAGTGAACGGAGAATGGGATATTTTAGCAAAATATTATGTTATCGTCATATAAAAAACCGCCGCATCCGAAGACACGGCGGAATTTTGTTATGTTTTCTCTTACTGGATGAATCCGGCGACGGTGAGCATATACTCGCCGATCTGAGCGCCGAACTCGGGTGCGCCTTCCATGATAAGCTTGCCCTTCTTCGCGGAGTCAAGCATATCGTCAAGACCGAGCAGGATGCCCAGCGCGCTGTCGAGAGAATCGAAGCGGAGGGTGAAGAAAGGCATAGCTCTCTTGTAAACGCCTCTGCCGGCTCTCGATTTGCCCGCCTTTATGCGCAGATAAGCCGAAAGCTCATCGTGGCCGTTGACAGCCCACGCATAGACACGGTCGGGGCTCTTGAGCGCCCAATCGTGAACATCGGGATGGCCGAGCTTGTTGAGCTGGCTGATGCCGCTCGAAAGCAGATAGAAGTAGCACTTGACGAGCAGAGCCTTGGTGTCCTCGTCCTCCGGGATGCCCTTTGCCGTAAGCAGCGAGGACATCTTCAGAAGCACTGCCATGAACGAGGCGAACAGGCCGGGATGCTTCGCAATACCCTTCATCTTGGGCAGGGTCGCGAGGCTCATCTTGCCCTTGAAGAATGCGTTCATCGCCTCGATGCTCTTGAACTCAAGCTCGATGTGGGGAGCGGTGTCCACCTTGTCGTTGTGAACGAGCCACTCGCCGCAGTTGACTACGAAATGGGTAGCCACCTTGCCGTCCGGGCTGTCGGGATCGAGAGCACTGACCTGCATAACGCCGTGCGCGTGCTCAAACTTCTTTGCAAGCGAGGGAACATCGTTTGCAATCACCTTGATGAGCGGAAGGACAGCGTTGAGAAAAAGTTTATTAGTAAAAATCTCATCTCTTGATGCCATATAATCATTCCTTTCCTTATCGGGATACGGGCGAAGCTATTACACCTCGTCGTCCCAATCGTCATCAAGCTCGAAGTCCTTGCCCATGACCTCACGGACAGCGTCAACGATACCGTTGGAGTCGATACCGAGCATGGACATGATGTCCTCATGCAGTCCGATGGGAGCAAACTTATCCTGGATACCGAGCTGCTTGAATGCGCAGCCCTTACCGGACTCAACAACAACCTCTGCAACCGCGCTGCCGAGACCGCCGATGACATTGTGATCCTCAACGGTGATTATGCGGCGGGTCTCCATAACAGCCTTGAGGATAGCCTCACGGTCGATGGGCTTGATGGTGTGCATATCAAGAACTCTGACTTTAAGACCGTCCGAATTCTCAAGGAAGTTAGCCGCCTGGAGAGCCTGGAATGCGCAGGAGCCGCAAGCGATAACGGTGATGTCGGTGCCCTCTTTAAGAGTGACTGCCTTGCCGAGCTCGAAGCCGTAATCGGTGTCCTTATAGAGGACGCGGTCGAAGCCTCTGTTGATTCTGATATAGAACGGGCCGGGGGTCTCATATGCCGCACGGACTGCGTTGACAGTCTCCATACCGTCTGCGGGGCAGATAACGGTGAGGTTGGGCATAGCACGGGTAACTGCGAGATCGCAGATAGCGTGATGGGTCGAGCCTGCCTGACCGAACGAAGTACCCGAATGGGTAGCGATTATTTTAGCGTTGACATTCTGATAGCAAATGTCGGTGTGGAGCTGGTCGGCGCTTCTCAGAGAAGCGAAGACCGAGAAGGTCGAAAGGAAAGGAACGAGTCCTGCTCTCGCCATGCCTGCGGCGACGCCGAACATGTTCTGCTCTGCGATACCGACGTTGAAGAATCTGTCCGGATAAGCCTCACCGAACATACCGATCTTTGTTGATTTGCCGAGGTCAGCGGTCAGCGCGACAACTTCGGGATGCTCTGCGCCGAGCTCAACAAGGGTCTTGCCGTAATATTCCGCGGTGGAAAGAGCGGTTGATTCAACGGCTGTATAGGTCATTCCGCCTGCCATATTATTCGCCCTCCTTTTCAGCTCTTGCCTTGCGTGCCTCATAGTAGGCGTCAAGGCTGTCTATAGCTTTCTTATACTTCTCTTCGTCAATAGCGCCGTAGTGCCACTGATAGTTATCCTCCATGAAGTTGATGCCGGCGCCCTTTATCGTGTCGGCAATTATCATGACGGGAGAATCGGTCTTGTTCTCAAGAGCGAAGTCGATAGCGTCGCACAGCTCCTTGAAGTTGTGTCCGTCGACTTCCTTGACGATGAAGCCGAAGGAACGCCACTTGTCGGCGAAGGGCTCGAGCTTCATGACATCTTCTGTTCTGCCGTCGATCATGCACTTGTTGCGGTCGACGAAGGAGATCATATTGGTGACTTTGAAGGTGGAAGCAGACATAGCGGCTTCCCAGTTTGAACCCTCGTCGCACTCGCCGTCGCCGAGGATGCAGTATGTTTTGTAATCCTTGCCGAGAACTCTTGCGGCAAGAGCGGTGCCGACAGCTATCGGAAGTCCGTGGCCGAGAGAACCGGTGGAGGCGTCAACGCCGACGACCTTGTTCGAATCGAGGTGGATGCCCATCTTCGAGTTCGTGTGGTTGAAGGTCTTGAGCTGCTCGGGATCGTTCCAGCCGAAATCGACGAGCACGGGAGCGTAAGCTATACCCGCGTGACCCTTACTGAGGATAAAACGGTCTCTGTCCTCCCACTTGGGGTTCTTGACGTCGAGTCTCATGTACTTGTGATAGAGAACGGTAAGCATATCCATGACGCTCATGCCGCCGCCGATATGACCGCTGCCCGCCCAGTAAGTGGTGTCGAGGCAAAGTCTGCGTAGCTCGTGAGCCTTCTTTTCGAGCGCTAACCATTCCTGCTTTGATAATGGCATTTACATTTCCTCCTTACAGAAAACATTTTTATCGTCTGAGTGAATGAACGGGTGCCCCCGCAAATCACAAAGCTTCCGTTTTTTGTCCGGGAATATCCGCCGGATGAAATATATGTCCCGCGCACGGCAAAAATTACTCAAAAGGGCAAAATATCCAAACCCATGAGCGCGCGCGAAACTATTTTTATATATGATAACATAAAAAACCCCGTCTTGTAAAGACAGGACGGGATTTTTTTTCATAATTTTATCAGGCAAGCTCGGGGTGATTCTTGCGCAGGGTGTTGAACGCATCCTCCGCAACATCAACGGTGTGAGCTATATCCTCGTCGGTCAGGGACGCGTTGAGGAAATGGTTGTGGTGGCTCGTTATAAATATGCCGCGCTTGACCATCTCTGCGACCCACTCCTGATGGAGCATGAGGGAATCGTCATCCGCAAGGCGCAGATAGAACAGGGACGGCTCGCCGGAGACTACAAGATGGAAGCCGTTGTTCGCGGCAGCAGCCTTGAGACCCTCGCCGACCTTGAGACCCTTCTCGCGGAAGAGGGCGGGAGTGTTGAGCTTCTTCATCTTGTTGATGCAGGCGATACCTGCGGCGAACGGGATTGCGCTGAGCCAGTAGCTGCCGGTATAGGACAGGCTACTGATGGAGCTCTTGAGGAACTCTTTACCGCAGAGGGCGGAGACATTCCAGCCGTTTGCAAGAGCCTTGCAGAAGCAGATGAGGTCTGCCTCGAAGCCGTAGAAGTGGTCACTGCCGGCGAGGTCAAGACGGAAGCCTGCGCGGACATCGTCGACGATGAGGACAATGCCGTTCTTTGTGCAGAGCTCGCGAACCTTCTGCCAGTAACCGTCTGCGGGAAGCTGGTTGTCGAAGAAGTTGCCGTGGAGATAGGGAGTTGAGATAAACGCAGCTATCTCGCCCTCGTTCTCGGCGATAGCTCTCTCGAGAGCCGGGATATCGTTCCAATCGATATAGATATTGTTCGCAACGTCCTCTTCAAGAACGCCGGGATAGTCGACCTTCTGGGTCCAGGGCGAAATACCGTGATAGAAGCCGTTGATGAAGATTATCTTCTTGCGATGGGTGTGGGCTCTTGCGGTCATGATAGCGGCGGTGGTGACATCGTTGCCGTTCTTTGCGAAAAAAGCCCAGTCTGCGCAGTTGACGGTGTCAACAAGCAGCTCTGCGAACTCGACCGCCTTGTAGGACGGAGAGGTGGTGCAGTTGCACTTCTTTGCCTGCTCGAGAGCGGCGGCGTCAACGTCGGGGTCATTGTAACCGAGGACATTGGGGCCATAAGCGCACATATAGTCGATGAATTTGTTGCCGTCAACATCCCAGAAATAGGAGCCCTGCGCTCTGTCGCCGAAAAGCGGGAACGCGCTAACGGGGATGAAGCAGCCTTCTGCCGGGCCGAGGTGGCCGTAAACGCCGGAAGGAATAACCTTTTCGGCTCTTTCGAACATCTCTCTGCTCTTTGTGTAATCGTTAATCTTGAAGCTCATTAAAGTTCCCCTCCCTTATGCCAAGTACAGAGCAACTCTGTCGAGCAGTCTGTTCATATTGTCGATCATCGAGATCATGCCCTTCATGGTGATAGCGCCCATGCCGATGCAGGCAACGGCGTTTATCTTTCCGTCGAAGAGGTCTCTTGCAAGATCCATTGAAGCGAACTCCATCTCGGCGCGCGGATTCTCGCAGCGCTTCTTGATGGTAACGAGGCGGCCGTTCTTCGCGCGGATAGTGACCGCGGGGCCGTCCTTTATGCCGAAGCCTATCTCGCCGTCAACGATATGGGATGCCGAGAACTGACCTATCTTGTCGTTATTGGCTATCTGGGAGATAGCGACGGCAATGGTATAGAGCATGAGCGTGGTGCTCTGCTCGAAGAAGGTTCTGTCCTGAAGATCCTCGGGCGAGGGACGCATATATTTTGCAAGCAGGTCGGTCAAGGGGGTAAAGGTCTTGAGGAGGAACTTGATGTGCTGGAATCCCTTCGAGGGGATGGGGGTTACGGTTCCGTCGATAAGACCGTTGAATTTTTCGCAGGAAGAGAAAGGCAGCTTGACGTCGCACTTGTTGACGCCCTGCTCCATCCTGCATCTGCCGTTTTTGAAGGTTATTGTGGCGCTCGGGCCGTCCTTCACTTCAAAGCCGATGGAGATGGGTTTGGTGTTGGTGAGCATTGCGCTCGCCTCCGGAACTATCTCGCAGAGATTCTCCAAAGTTCCCAAGACAGCATAAAGGTTAATGTACGCCATTGTTTTCTGATCAGTCAACCTTCATTCCTCCTTTTTAATATTGATAAAAATATTCAGAGCCGGTGTCCCGCACCGGTTATCCTCTTGCACTGTATTCTACCACATTCTATGCCGCAAAGTCAATTGCATACCGGAGATACGGCAAAAAATTCACAAAATCGGCCGATTTTTTCGGGCTTTTATACTTATTTTTTCGGCGTTCTTCGATAAATCCGTAAATTTTTCTCCGTGCTACTGCCGACCCTCCGAATACTTCTTTTTCGGAAAGTAATAATAAAACAATATTTCAGCTCTTATAAACGCAAACCCGCCGGCCGGCAGATAACTGCCGGCTGACGGTAGATTTCAGATTCTTCTGTCGTTGCGCGATTCGTGCTTTATCAGGCTTATAACTATGACATACATCAGCGCCACGAACGCGATGAATATCACGGTCGAGAGGGTGTTGCCTATCATGGCGCAGGAGTCATAGAACCCGTGCAGGAACACTGCGGAGAGATAAGAGGCGAGGAGATTCATCACCTTTTTGCCCTTGCAGCCGAGGTCGGAGAAGAGCTTGGCGCGCCCATAGAACAGACCCATAAAGACCGCAAATCCCATATGACCGGGAACGGCGAGCACCGCGCGCGGGAGCGCAACGGACAGGCCGAAGTTCATGACATATTTTATATTTTCGAACGCGGCGAAGCCCAGCGAGACGGAGACGGCGTAAACTATCCCGTCAAAGCTGTAGTTGAAATTCGGATTCTTCCATGTCTTGAGCTTCATCAGCAGGAACTTTGTTCCCTCTTCGACGACCGCAACGACTGCGAACGCAAGAATGATTTTATAATATTTGTCATCCTGACTTATCTGATCGTTGAGTATCTTCTCGCCGACTATTTCGAGCACTATCGACATCAGCGCCGCAACGATACCCATGAGAATCAGCGACAACAGCAGCCCGGGCGGCTCCTTGTCGACCGTGTCGTGCTTATAGATATAGCGCAGCAGGAATATCGCGGGCAGAACTGCCGCGAGAATATATATGGCGAATATCGCCGCTGTCGGTAAAACAAAAAACATTTAATCAGCTCCTGTGTTTCAGAGTGTGGCGAACCGCGCGGTCAGAGCGTCGCTGCGCGTGCGCCAAAAGCTGTTTGCAACTATTTTTATTTTGTACTCCGTGCCGGCTTTCAGTCCGCCTATGTGCTCGGTAAGAGCCGCGGGCATATCGGAGAGATAGTAGCGCGAAGTAATATTCATATGCTTTTTTATCAGCCCGTCAGAATCTAAAATGTAGATATCATAGCTGTCCGGGCGTTCTTTTCCGGTCGCCTGAGTGAAGGTTATATCGCAGCCGTCCGCCGTTATGTTTTCGACGGATATCCCGGCATTTTCAAAATACGGCTTCTCCGCCGTGACATAGCGTGCGTCGGTATATTTGAACGAATCTATGTTCCACGGCTCGTCTATCTCCCATGTGTACGGGAAGAAGCGGCTGCCGAGCACATCGTAGGGATATACCCTCACCCTGCCCTGCGCGTCCGCCTCAACTATAAGGAACTGAGCGGCGCTGCTGTCCTCGGGCGGAATAGTCCCGTGGGTCTTGTCGAACTCGTCGAGCTCGAAATAGCTCAGCGTACCGGTGCCGAACGCGCTGAAGTGGCGCTGATGCGCCGAGCGCGGATCGTTTATCGGCGCGTGGGAGTGGCCGGAGAAATCGACTATCTGCGGGTAGTTTATAAGAATATCCGTTATCTCGTCCTCGCCCCAGTTGATGCTTCCGTAGACAGTATCTGTGATATGCGGATGCTGGAAGAAGAATATCGGCTTTTTACCGTCCCGCTCTGCCGCTTTTTCAAGCTCTGCGGAGATGAACCCGCGCTTTTTTTCGTCGAAGTGGCAGCCGCCCGTCGTTGTGACGGCGATGAAATCAAAGCCGTTTATCACCGCGTGGGTGTCGGGAGTAAGACCGAATATTTCATCGAAGCGGTGCAGGGCGTTCTCCTCGCCGTCGGTCATATATTCGTGGCTCGCCATGGTCATTATCAGCCTAACATCGGCGGGCAGACCTGCGTCGAGAATCTTCTTGACCTTGCGCATCTGAATCTCCGACCCGCGCGAAGCAAAGTCGCCGACGATGACGAGCGCGTCAAAGCCGCTGTATCTCTCATCGGACGAGCACAGATTTTTGAGGTCGTCAAGCGCTTTTGCAAACCGCTGTTCCTCGATGCAGTCCTCGTCGTCGATATGTATGTCGCTCATGACTGCGAAGCGCAGCGTGGGAACAAAGTTTTTATCAAAAGGCATTATTTTTCTCTCTTTCATCAAAGTATCTTGTCGAACGCTTCAAGCCAGTAGCGGGCTATCAGAGCCGCGCCGTCGGGTGATGGATGGACTCCGTCGGGCGCCCACTGCTCAGGGCAGGTGTCAATAGCGGCGGCGTTGAGCAGACCGTCAAGCGGGATAAACGCATCGGCGTAATCTTTTGCCACTCTGCGCACCGCCTGAATCCTCGGGTCGAGATCCTCGCGCCAGCTCGCACGCTCTTCGGAAACATGGAGCACAAAGGGTTCCATTATAATTATTTTGATATCCGGGTTTTCGCGCCTCGCATCCTCGAGCAATGAACGGTAGATGCTCTCGAACTCGCCGAATTCTGAAGGTAGGTTGCTGTCATATTTTCGCCATGTGTCGTTTATTCCGATGAGCACGGAGAGCACATCGGGGTGGAGATCGAGGCAGTCGGTCTGCCAGCGGTCGCGCAGATCGCTGACCCTGTTTCCGCTGATGCCGAGATCGAAAAAGTCGATATCAAACTTCGGATTATCCGCGCGGAAATTCGACGCGACGAACAGCGGATAGCCGTTGCCCATGTTGCGGATATTCGAGCGGTCCCTGTCCATATCGGTTATGCTGTCGCCCTGAAAGAGCACTCTGAGTTTTTCCATTATATATTCCTCCGCCGGCGCAGAGCCGTAAATGATTCTTTAGATAATTATATATTTATTTCTCTTCTCTTGCAACAGTTTGGGACAAATTTCGGCGATGTGTGTATATACAAAATTTCATGCCCGTTTTTGTGATATAATACAAATTGAGGTGTTTATATGGAAACTAAAATCTATAATCAGCTCCCGGACGAGGCGAAAGAGATAAGACTCGAGGTGTTCGTAAAAGAACAGGGCTTCGAGGAGGAGTTCGACGATATCGACGAAACGGCTGCGCATATCGTGCTGTTTGACGGCAGTCACCCCGTCGGAGTCTGCCGCATTTTCACAGACCCCGGGAGCGGCAGGGTCATGATAGGCAGAGTCGCAGTCAGAAAGGCTTTTCGCGGCAGAGGGCTCGGCGCGGACATAATAAAAGCCGCCGAAGAGTACGCCGCAGAAAACGGAGTCAATGAAATATGGATACATTCGCAGGAGCAGGCTGCCGGATTCTACTCAGCGCTCGGCTACAAGGACACCGGGATCCACGATGTTGAAGAGGGCTGTCCGCATATATTAATGAAAAAGGTATTATAAATTATCCACAAAGAGCATATGCTAACTCGCTTGACTTTTGTGCGAATCGGATGTAGAATAACTATACCAAAATTTGGGAGGAATATGCGATGAACAAAAAACTGATGAGGATAATCAGCGCGGTCATGGCAATCTGCCTGCTCGCTTGCATGATAGTCCCCGCCGCCTCCGCCATGCCTCAGGAGAGCGCAGACGGATCGATAAAGCGCATCAGCGTTGTTATCAACGGCGACGCCAAAACAAGACGCGGCATCTGCTGGTACACGACCGAGAAATGCGGCAGCGATGTTGAAGTAATGCCCCTTGCAAAATACAACGGCAGCTTCGACGGCGCGCTCAAATTTTCCGGCACCTGCACGAAGTGGAAAGAGAACTACTGCCACAAGGTGCTCGCCGAAAATCTTGAGCCCGACACAAAGTATGTTTACAGAGTCGGCGACGCTTCGACCGGCATCTGGAGCAACAACGGCACATTTGAGACAGCCTGCGACGGCGAAGAGCCGTTTTCGTTCATAGCCCTTGCCGATGTTCAGGCGGGCAATGAAATAAACTTCACGAAGAGCGGCGCCGTTCAGCGCACCGCGATGCAGGTCTGCCCCGACGCGAAGTTCCTCATGAACGCGGGCGACTTCGTCAACGACTGCAACGATCAGGAGTGGGACTGGTTCTATGAGAAGAGCTGCGACACACTCATGAACATCACCATGGCGCCGACCGCCGGCAACCACGAGGGCAACCTTCGTTGGGGCTGGTTCGACAATATGTTCAACCTCGACAAGAGCGCAGGCTGGAATCATATCACCGGCGTCTACTATTCGTTCGACTACTCGAACGCACATATCGCCGTGCTCAACACAAACGATATGTATCCCATCAGCGAGGAGCAGATAAACTGGCTTCAGAACGACATGAACTCTTCTGACGCGCAGTGGAAGATAATCCTCATGCACCGCGCCTGCTACTCCGCGGGCAAGAACATAAACAAGCCCGACACCATCATCATGCGCAAGCGCCTGCTGCCCATAATAGACAGCCTTGATATCGACGTTGTCATCAACGGCCACGACCACATGTATCTGCGTACCTATCAGGTCAAGGACGACAAGATTCAACCCACCGAGTACATCACGGAGAACTACAAGGGCGAGGAGATAACCTACGCGCTCAATCCCGAGGGCACGGTTCATATCCTGCCCAACACCGCCGGCACGAAGCGCTACAGCGTTCACGAGGACGCCATGGAGCCTATCCTCAAAAATTCCGCCGTTGCCGCGCAGCCCTACAAGTCGATGTTCAGCACCTTCACCATCGACGGCGACAGACTTATCTACCGCGCATACACCGTTGATGTTGACGATGAGACCTGCGAGGCAACCGGCTACGAGAAGTTCGACGAATACGCGATAAAGAAGACCACCAAGGGCGAAGCCAAGGAGCATGAAGAGCTGCCCACCGACTTCCTTTCAAACTTCACGAAGAATGTCGTGAATGTCCCGGTCGCAATAGTCTATATGCTCGTCAAATATATTCTCATCCTGCCCCACATCATAAAGAACAGATAAATTAAATTCCGCCCGTGCTGAAAAATCGGCACGGGCGGTTTTCATGCAGTGAACAAAATTTATAAAAACAGCCGCCGCAAAGTTTATTCTCTGCGGCGGTTAGTTTATTTTATCTTATCTTTTGTTATCTTATTGTTTTGTAATGACTCGGATCGCGCGGCTTCTGCTCCGGCACTTCATCCGGCACGCCTATCGCAACGCCTATCATATACTGAAGATCAATGGGAATGTCGATCTCCCCGCGCCAATAATCGCCCTTGTCGGCGTCATCAAACAGCGCGCCCGCGCTGCCGACTATACATGTACCGAGTCCGAGTCCCTTTGCGGCGATGCATATGTTCTCGACCATGATTCCGGCATCCATCTGACTGCCGGGCTTTGCGAATATTGCGGCAAACACCGGCGCATTGTGATAGAACGGGTTCTTGTCGCTTCGCGTGTGAACGGGAGTGTCCCAACCGACGATATTCTTGAAATCTATCTGCATCTGGCGCAGCATAGCGTCGTTGCATATGAATCTGACATGGCAGGGCTGGCAGTTGCGCCCGCTCGGAGCCATCATCGCCGCCGCAGTCAGCGTGTCGAGCTGAGCGTCGGTGAGCATTATTGGCTTATATTCTCTTATCGTCTGGCGTGTGAGTACGGCATCGATGACCTCATTTCTGATTATATCAGCCATCTTTGAGAACCTCCTTGACAGCCTTGTTTATGACCCTGTCGTTGCGCTCGACCGAAAGCTCGGAGGCGTAGCCCTCGACTATTGTCTTGAACTCGTCCCCGCGCAGGCTCTTGAGGCAGTCGTCGCGGTAGCGGTCGTAGTATTGCTTCGCCTCGTCCTCCGAGGGATTCTCTCTGAGAATGAGGAAAATATAGTTGTCCATGATAAGCACGGTGTTCGAGCCGACGGAGAGCTGCTGAACCTTTTCAAAGAAGCCCTCGGGATAGGAATCCGTGCCTTTTTTTATAAACTGGAGCTGATCGGAAACTGTGGAATCCGGATGCTTCTTGGAATAGAGCTCAACTATCTCGTTCATCGTCTGCCCGTTGCCCAGGCGCGTCGAGAGCTCCATGAACTCCTTGTTCATTGCCGCTTTCTGATCTGCAGTCATAACTACGATGTCGCCATTCGCATCGGTAGTCGTAAGATAGCCGGTTATGGCGCGGAAGGAGATATAATTCTCGTTATAGTATTTCTTTATATCGTCCTCGCTGACCGCCTTTTCGCCGCCCTCGTCATAGATATAATAGAAAAGTCTGTTACGCGAGGTGTCGGCGGTCTCTATTTTCATGAGCGTCTGCTTCGACACGCCGAGCTTCTCATAGTAGCCCGAGAAAACGTGCCACAGGTCTTCAAGATTATTCGAAGCCGAGCGCTTTTCGGAGGCGGAGAGAGTCAGCCCGTATTCGGAGAGTTTCGTATTGACCGCAACATATTCGCAGCACAGCTCAATCGCGGCATCGATCATCTGCTCGTTCGTCGCATCGGCGGCAAGCTCATATTTTTCGGGGAACGCGTGAACCTGGTCGAAATAATATAAAAATGTCTCATAGTCTATCTGCGCGCCCGAGATATTCAGCGCGCTCTTTTTTGATGCCGAACAGCCCGCAGTGCAGAATACGGCGGCAAGGCAGAGCAGAACGGCGATAAAGCTTTTGAACTTCTTCATTTTCGTTTATCCTTTCATCAGAGATCGAGCCATGCGGAGGAATCCGCGTCGGAGGGCATACGCCAGTCGCCGCGAGGCGAGAGGCTGACAGATCCGACCTTCGGACCGTCCGGTATGCAGGATCGTTTGAACTGCTGGGAGAAGAATCTCTTCATAAATAACCTGAGCCATTTTTCAATCTGCTCGCGGCTGTATACTCCGTCAAACGCGCGGCACGCCATGAACATGAGCTTGTCGGGTGAAGCGCCGAAGCGCTGGAAGTGATAGAGGAAGAAATCGTGAACCTCATAGGGGCCGAGGGTATCCTCGGTCTTTTGCGCTATCTTTCCGTTTTTGTCGGGCGGGAGCAGTTCGGGGCTAACAGGAGTCGCGAGTATCTCGCGGAGCACCTCGCCGAGCTTGCCTCCCCTCTCGTCCGCAACGAAATCGACGAGATATCGCACGAGCGTCTTGGGAACGGAGCAGTTGACTCCGTACATGCTCATGTGGTCGGCGTTATAGGTGCACCAGCCGAGCGCAAGCTCGGACAAATCGCCCGTGCCTACGAGCAGCGCACCCTCTTTGTTCGCGATGTCCATGAGTATCTGCGTGCGCTCGCGCGCCTGAACATTTTCATAAGTCACATCTAGTATGCTCATATCGTGACCTATGTCCCGCATATGCTGAGTACACGCGGGGACAATATCTATATCCCTGAGCTGAGCTCCGATGCACTCGATGAGCGTGACGGCGCTCGACTTCGTGCGCTTCGTCGTGCCGAAGCCCGGCATCGTGATGCAGATTATATTTTCTTTCGGCAGGGCGAGAAGGTCAAACGCCTTGTCCGCAACGAGCAGAGCAAGCGCCGAATCAAGTCCGCCCGAGATGCCGATGACCGCTTTCTTGAGCCCGATATGCTCGATTCTCTTCGCGAGTCCCGCCGCCTGGATATTGAATATCTCGGCACAGCGCGCGCGTCTGACTTTTTCATCCGAGGGCACGAACGGGTGTGCGTCGAAGTTTCTGTCAATATCGCTCTCTTTGAGCTCCGGCAGGGTTATATCAACGCGCCTTATATCGCGGTCGGCATAGCGAGCCGCGTTGTCATAAAATTCGCTGTTTCGGCGCAGAGCTTCGAGCTTTTTGACATCAATGCAGGCGTAAATCGCCGCGCCGTTTCGCTCAAAGCGCTCGTTTCTCGCGAGTATGCCGCCGTTTTCGGCTATCGTACATGCGCCGGAGAACACAAGGTCAGTCGTGCTCTCGCCGATGCCGGCGGATGAATAGACATAGCCGCAGTAGCACCGCGCGCTCGTCTGCTCAATAAGACTCAGCCTGAAATCATTCTTTGTGACCATCTCGTCGGAGGCGGAGATGTTCACTATTATATCCGCGCCGCTGAGCGCAAGGACGGTTCCGGGCGACACAGGCACCCACATATCCTCGCACAGCTCAATTCCGACCGCCGCGCCGTTGTCCGCGCAGAAGAGCATGTTGCCGAACGGCACCTCCTGCCCACAGAGCGTGACGGTATCGCACGGGGTATCAAGTCCCGAGACGAAGTGGCGCTTTTCATAGAACTCGTTGTAATTCGGCAGATAGCTCTTCGGGACAACGCCCACGAGCCTGCCGTTCTGGAATGCGGCGGCGCAGTTGAAGAGCCTGCCGCGCACGCGCACCGGGAGTCCGACTATCACGAGCGCGCCGATATCGGCACATTCAAGAACGAGTCTGCCGAGCGCGGCCTCCGCGCTTTCAATGAGCCTGTCCTGCGAAAAAAGGTCGGAGCAGGTATAGCCTGTTATGCACAGCTCCGGCAGGGCAATTATCTGCGCGCCGGACGAAGCCGCCCCTTTTATCAGCGGCAGCATATTATCAACATTTTTATCAGCCGCGCCGACCGTCACCCTCGGGCAGACCGCCGCGGTCTTGACAAATCCGAAATCCTTCAAGATATCACGTTCCCTTTCGCGAATCTTATTATACAGATTATAGTATATACTAATCCGCGCTTTAAATCAATCCTTTTCATTTTTCGGAGGTGATCCCACGGACTCGTTTTGTTCGCTCGTTTCTTCGATAAATTCGGCGGTCTGGGGAGTCCCGCTGCTCGTCGCTTTCACGGGCACGGGGCTTCTGCTGAGCGTGCGGTCGGGATTTTTCCAGATAACGCACGTCGGCACATGGATGAAAACGACGCTCGGCAGTATATTCAGCAAAAAGAGCCGGGAATCCGGCAAAGGCTCGATATCGCAGACGCAGGCGCTCTCCGCCGCACTCGCCGCGTGCATGGGCACGGGCAACATAGTCGGCGTGGCGGCGGCGATAGCCTCCGGCGGCGCGGGCGCGGTTTTCTGGATGGTGATAAGCGCGATAATCGGCATGATGAGCGCGTGCTGTGAAAATATACTCGGCATAAAATACAGATACCGCGACGAAAACGGCGAATGGATGGGCGGCGCGTTCGTCTATATGGAGCGCGGACTGGGATTCAGGCACATGGCAAAAATTTTCTGCGTTCTGTTGGTCATTGAAATGACCGCCGTGAGGCATTTGTAAATGATCCTGCCCGCCAGCTGCACCGGCTCCCACCGCAAAAAGGGCAGCACCCCGGCCAGCGGCGCACTGGTGAGCAGTGCGCCCACCACCAGCAGCAGGCCCGCCGCCGAAAGATAGCTCAGCGGTGCCAGCATTGCGCGGGAGAACCGCTCCAATGCGGCTGTGATACGGTGCTTCATGGGCGTTTCCCTCCTTTCCGGCTAACGTGGGCAGACACTATACTTGTAGTCAACCGATTTTTGCAAAAAATGTCAAGAATGCAAAGTTCCCAAAAATGCATCCCTTCTTTGTGCAGAGTGCATATTTCCCGCTTGAAATTCGTTCTGCGCTGTCC
>OKSE01000534.1_pt1 | contig 22198 bp, 16 predicted proteins | sample 1633631 | NCBI WGS metagenome assembly OKSE01 (sample SAMEA3541555, study PRJEB24748) | human gut metagenome | biome: human gut; feature: human-associated habitat; material: faeces | place: China | collected 2012 | reverse complement strand
GACAAGCTCGGCACCTCTCCCCGAGGAGAGGCTCGGTCTGCCGATGCACGTCATATGAGAGGCTCTTTAAGATAGGCTCTATTTTTGTTCTAAAATATTTTTCCCCAACATCATTAGGAGGTATCCCCATGCAAGCAAAAGTAAAAAAACTAATCTTCATCGCCATTCTCCTCACAGGCTGCATCATCACCAGTCTTATAAGCACCAACGATAAGGAGAAAACGCTACCCGGCAGCAGCCTGCCGCAGTCCGCGCAAGGCGCTGTCGCATCCAAAGCAGCGCAGGTAAAAACAGTACGCGTGCAGGTGAGCGGCGCCGTGCTGGAGCCGGGAATTTACGACCTGCCTACCAACTGCAGAGTGGAAGAAGCCATTGCTGCTGCCGGCGGCTTGACGGAAAATGCCGACAGCGAACGTGTCAACTTGGTGCGTAAGGTGCGCGATGGCATGCAGATACGAGTGCCTGTGCAGAAGGCTGTACGGACAAGCAGCACGCAGAGGAAAAACGCTCAGGCAAAGTCCGGTTTAGGTGAGAGTACGTCAGGAAATTCTGGCAGTGCTAAAGCAGGCTCAGGCAGAAACAGCAGCATGATGCAGAGTGTGCGCATTAATAGCGCAAGCGCCGGTGAGCTGCAGCAGCTGCCGGGCATAGGTCCTGCGCTGGCGCAGCGTATTGTAGAAACAAGAAACAGCGGGCGTTTTACCAGCGCGGATGATTTGCTGCGTGTGCCGGGAATAGGCAAAGCCAAGCTGGCAAAGCTGCGTGATTATGTGGAGGTAGATTAGTGCTGCAGAAAACACGTTATCTACGATTATTTTTGCCCTTCATGCTGCTTTGCGTACTGTTTTTTCGTCTGCTTACCGTGCCGCCGTCCGCCGAGCAGCAGCTTGCTGCCTGCTTTGGGCGGCAGCTGGTTGTGTATGGCGCGGTGGAACCTTTGAGCGTGCGCAGGCAGGATGGCTTTAGTAGTGCGGTTCTGCGCTGCTACAAGGTGTATAGCGACACGGAGCTTGCTTACAGCGGACGTTTGCGCGTGAGCGTGAAGGGCGAGCTGCCGCAGGCAGGCTGTGTGGTGCTTAAGGGGACGCTGGAGCAGCTGGACAGCTTGCGTAATCCCGGCGGCTTTGATGCTGCGAGCTACAACAGAGTGCAGGAGCTTGGCGGACGTTTGAGCAAGGCGAAGCTGCTAAAGACAGAGCCGCAGGTTTTGTGGTGGCAGCATTTTGCTTTGTTGAACAAAAAGCTGAGCGAGCGCATGGAAGCAGCAGCCGGCGCTGAATATGGGGCGCTGCTGAGCGGCATGGTGCTTGGCGGCAGCGGCAGGCTGGACGAAGAAACACGTGAGCTGTTTACGGATAACGGCTTGGCGCATCTTCTTTCTGTTTCGGGTACGCATATTGTGCTCCTGACAGGTTTGCTGCTTGCTTTGCTGCAGTGGGTACCGCTGCCCTGGCGCAAGGTTATAGTTATAACTTTACTTACTGCCTATGCGCTGCTCTGCGGCTTGCGTCCGCCGGTGCTGCGGGCGCTGGCTATGAGCAGCGTCCTGCTGCTTGGCGGCAGTGGTGCGGAGCGCGGGCGTTTGCTGTGCTTGGTGGCGGCGCTGCTGTTGTGTCTGCAGCCGTTATGGCTGGCAGATATCGGTTTTCAGCTATCGTTCGGGGCGGCAGCCGGTCTTTTGTGGCTGCTGCCTGCATGCCAAAGGCTGCTGCCGCAGGCTTTGCCTGCGCCGATAGGCGAAGCGGCAGCGGTTTCACTGGCAGCACAGCTGGCTGTACTGCCGCTGGAGGTTTACTATTTTCAACAATTTTCGCTGATTGCCTTGGTAAGCAATATCGTACTGGTGCCGGTGTTGGAAATCGCGGCGCAGTTGGCACTCGTGGGTGCACTGTTGCCTGTCTGCGGCGAGTATCTGTTGCAGCTTGCTGCCTGGCTGACGGCGCAGGTGCTGACGCAGGCGCGTTTTTTTGCCGACCTGCCGTACAGCACGGTGGTTATCGGCAAGTTGCCTGCCTATTGTTTGGTGCTTTATTATGCAGCGCTGTTTGTGTGGGCGGATTTTCCATGGCTACAATTTTGGAGCAATAGGGAACGGCGCTGCATCCTGCTTTTGCATGCCTTGCTGCTTGCCGGGATGCTTGCTTATCAGCAGTATCGCACGCTGCCGTTGGCCTGCTATTTTCTGGATGTGGGACAGGGGGACTGCGCTGTTATCGTCACGCCGTCGCAGCGGGTGGCAATTATTGATACCGGCGGCTTGAAAAATATCTCGACTGCTACGCGCGTGATTACTCCGTTTTTGCGTTATCTTGGCAAGCGTGAGGCTGATATCCTGCTTTTAAGCCACTATGATTTTGACCACGTCGGTGCTGCAGCGGACCTATTGCGACAGCTGCGGGTGAAAAAGCTACTTTTGCCTAACGAAGCACTGACAGAGGAAAGCAAAAGAGTGCAGCAGGAAATTTTGTCGCAGGCCGGCAGGACGCAGGCGCATGTGGTGCAGGGCGGTGAACGCTATGCGTTGGATGATAATGCGGAGATTGTTTTAGTTGATGTACCGCAGCAGGACGTGCCGGGAAATGAAGCCAGCACGCTGGCGGCGCTGCAGAGTGTTCAGGGCAGCGTGCTGTTTACAGGCGACATGGGGGAAGAACGCGAGCAGAGGCTGCAGCTGCAGCAGTACACTGTGTTGAAGGCAGGACACCACGGTTCGCACTATAGCAGCAGTATGGAATTTCTGGAGCAGGTGCGGCCAAGGCTGACAGTTATTTCCTGCGGGCGCGGTAACCGCTATGGCCATCCGCATCAGGAAACGCTGGAGCGTTTGCAGGCAATAGGCAGTGCTGTTGTCCGAACGGATGAGCTTGGCTGTATTAAAGTTGTTTTTGACGCAGAGGGAATAAAATGCTATGGCTACGCTGATTTACAGTGAAGCTGTTGTCAAAATATAACTCATAAGTTATAATTAAAGGAGAGAAATTAAGGAGTGAGGAAAGTGAAAAATAGTGCAGTAGGCTATGAATGGCAGGATGTCAGAAAGAATATTTTTACACTGGAAGAAATCTCCGCAAGTGATTTGCGAGTTGCCTTAATCGGTGAACTTATCAAGGCACGTCAGGATAAGGGAATAACTCAAAAGCAATTGGAGCTTTTGAGCGGAGTAAAGCAGCCTGTAATTGCGAGAATGGAAAACGGTACCTCTATTCCTAAAATCAGTACAATCTTAAAAATACTTGCACCTTTAGGCAAGACATTAGCCATTGTACCGTTAGAAAAATAATAAGAGGGAATACAGATGGATATTAAACCGGAAAACCTGATTTCACTATTACAACAGCATAAGCCGCTGCCGCAGGCGCAGGTACTGCTTTTGTGCGGCGAGGAGGATTACTACCGCAACAGCATTATTGCCGCGCTGCCGGAATATGTTTTTGGCGATACGCCGGAGGCTGACCGCGAAATAACGGTCTTTGACAAAGATACCAACCTGTCCGGGCTGCAGGCAGCCGTCAACAGCTATCCCTTCTTCTGCGGCAAATCGCTGATTTTCCTGAAGGATGAAAAGCTTTGGGCAGCAAAGCCTGCCAAAGCAAACAGTGCCGCTGATGCGCAGGATGATACCGATTCCAAGAAAATGGAGCAGCTGGCGGCGATAGTCAGCGACGTACCGGATTATTGTCTGTTGGTTATCAGCAGCAAAAAAATGGATAAGCGGACCAAGCTGTATAAGCAGCTCAAAGCAAGTGCTCTGATTTGCCCGTGTGAGCGCATTAAGGAAAGAGATCTTGATGATTGGCTATATGCGCAGGCAGCAGCATACGGCGCGCATTTTACCAGAGATGCGCTGGCTGCTATCAGCGAATATATTGAGCCGGTGAAGGAAGAAATTCCGCTGGATTTGCTGCAGCAGGAAATCGGCAAGCTGGCAATTTATGCCTCAGGACGTAGGGAATGGACGGAAGATGATGTGCTGAATGTGTTCGCACTGCTGCCCAACGCCTCATCTTTTGCGCTGACCAATTATATTATGGCAGGCAAGCTGAAGCAGTGTCTGGAGCTGTTGGCGAGCGAACGCAAGCACGGAACCTATATCCTGCCTTTGAGCGCAACAGTAGCATTCAAGCTGCGTCAGGTGCTGCGTTATCTGGAGCTGAAGCGCAGAGGCTACGACCAGAAGGGTATTATGGAGGAGCTGGGGATGCGCAGCCCATATGCCTACAGATTTTTGGAGCGCGACAGCAGGCGCTTTGATGAAAAGCGCCTGACGGAAGCCTTGCTGGGACTATCGGATATGAATATCAAACTGCGTCAGGGCGGACGCGGCTACGAAAAGCTGGAGGAAATACTTGTCCGCCTGCTCGCCTGATATCTTATCCTCAGAAATTAAAGCTGGACAAAAGCACTTAATATCTGCTATAATAATGGAACAGTCAACGAGGACTTTTTTGAGTAAGGAAGTAGTGTGTCCATGCTTAAAAAGGTCCTTTTTCGTTTATCTTGCGGAAAATATGTAGGGAGCATTTTTCTGCAGCATGATAATTAGGGAGTATTGAGAAAGGAGGCAGCCTTATGGCTGCACTGATCATGAACAACAAAGATTTACTGTACGTAATTAAACCTGAAGAACAAAACGAAAGCACTCTGCGTGAGCTTCTGACTCTGCATCCGGAGATTCAGTTCGTATCTCTGATGGGTGTGGATTTTGCCGGTAATGATACCGACGAAAAAATCCCGATGAAGATTTTCCTTGAGGATATCGATGGCTTTTTGGCAGGCAGCGCAGCACAGACTGACGGCTCCTCCGTTGTGCTGACCGGTATCGCTACTCTGAACGATGCCCGCGTTGATATGAAGGTTGATAAAACCGTTAACTGGTTTGTTGATTATAACTATGAGCATTTTGATGCAGAAAGCGGTCGCATGATCGGTACTCTGCGCATTCCCTGCTATCTGATTCACAACGGCAATCATGTTGATTCCCGTTCTATTTTGAATGATACTCTGGCTTATGTAGAAAAAGAGATTATGGATTTGTTTGCTAAGCATCCGGTAATTGCCGGCCTGGAGCATGTAAATCCTGCTGAGATTGAAAAGCTGCTCTTCACCAGTGCTACCGAGCTGGAATTTTGGGTAAAAACTCCGCGTGAGGACGCACCGCTGGAGGCTCTGAGCTCTTCTCAGGTAATGCAGGAGCAATATTGGCAGCGTACCCGCGGCAATGTGCGTACTGCATTGGAGCAGACTATTCAGACTTTGGAGCTGTACGGCCTGGAGCCTGAAATGGGCCACAAGGAATGTGGCGGCGTTAAAGGTCAGATTGATGCCGCAGGCCATATGACTCACGTTATGGAGCAGCTGGAGGTTGACTGGAAGTTCAGCAGCGGCGTTCAGACTGCGGATAACGAACTGCTGGCACGTATCATCGTTAAAGAAGTTTTCCGCATGAACGGCTTGGAGGTTTCCTTCCAGGCTAAACCGATTCCCGGTGTTGCAGGCAGCGGTGAGCATACACATGTAGGCATTGCCGCAAAAATGAAAAACGGCAAAATCGTCAACCTGTTCTCGCCGAAGGATATGCACAAGGACTTCCTTTCCGCTGTCGGCTATGGCGCTCTCATGGGCCTTTTGAAAAACTACGAGGTAACCAATCCGTTTATCTCCTGCACCATTGACTCTCTGAACCGTCTGAAACCCGGCTTTGAAGCTCCTGTCTGCATCGTTACCAGCCTTGGTCTGAGCCCGGATAATCCGTCCCGTAACAGAACCATTCTTGCAGGCCTGATCCGCGATTTGGACAACGATAAAGCTACCCGTATCGAAATGCGTTCTCCGAACCCGTACACCAATACCTACATCGCCATTGCTGCCTTCTACCTGTCCTGCCTCGACGGCATCAAGGCTTGCGTAGAATCCGGCAAGGACCTGAAGGCTCTGGAAAAAGAAATTTCCAAGAAGGCCGGCGAAGAGGGCTTCTATCTGGATACCGACCGTCAATACCGCACTGAGGAAGACGTGTTTGAAGATTTCACTGCGGAAGAACGCAGCAAGCTGTTCGGCGAACCGCCTGCTACCGTTTGGGAAAATCTCTGCGCCTTCGAAAAATATCCGGAAAAGGTTGCCGTGCTCACCCAAGGCAATATCCTGAAGAAGGAATATATCGACTCCTTCATGCAGGGTGCGCTGATTCGTTGGAAGACCGAGCTTTTGACTCGTCTGATTCCGGAAAACTATCAGGCTGTTATCGACATGAAGCGCTTGCATAACCAGGAAACCTGCACCGACTGCGACCTGGCAATGTGGCGTAAAATCCAGAACCTGCGTGCTAAGCTGGCCAAGGATTCCTTTGAGGAGAAGAGCATCTTCACTGCTATCCGCAGAGCTGTTGCCGAAGGCGACTATGATACTGTTTCCAAGCTCAAGGTTGAGATGGGTGCAACTATGGAAGAGCTCAAGACTCTGTATCACGATTATAAACAAAATATTATCGATTAATTTATATGCTTCCTGCATGGCTGCTGTACTCAAAGTGCGGCAGCCATTTTATCTTTACCGCTTATATCAAAGTGCGATTATTGAAAAAATTATCCCTAAAACTTTCCTTTCAGCTTATTTTTTTGCATGAAACTGTTGAGTTAAGCGCTGTTTTGTGGTAAAATATCAAAGATATATTGACAGTAATATTTTCTGCTGTCCGAAGAAAGGCGATGATAGCTGTGGAGCAGGTCAAGGATGTTCCTGCCTATATTCGCCAGATGTACACAGATAATAATTTTATGACTCAATTCGGTGTGCATATTGGTGAGATAAAGTGTGGCAGTGCTGAAGTCAGCATTGACGTTGATCCGGCAAAGCATTTTAATCATCGTGACATATGTCACGGCGGAGTAATGTTGGCCTTGGCAGACTCCGTTCTGGGTGTTACCGGTGCAAGCGTGGGCGCTGTAGTGGCAACTCTTAATTTCAGCATGAATTTTATCAAAGGTGTCCATGAGCCGACAACCTTAACGGTACGAAGCCATATTAAGCATTCCGGACATTCTACGATGGTTATTGAGGCTGAAATGACTGACAGCAAAAAGAATTTAATTGGGACGATTTTAACAACAATGTTTGTCGTCGACAGATTTAAAGAAATACCCGCCAAATGGTGAGCTTGCCTGAGTTGATTTGGAAGGGAAATGACGCGGAAGACCGCTTGATATCAAGGAGGATATGATGGATTTTGCATTAAACGAGGAACAATTAGAATTACAGGAAATGGTAAGGGAGTTTGTTGAAAAAGAAATTACTCCTTATGCTGCTGAAATGGATGCAGAAAACCATATGCGTGACGGCCTGATTGACAAGGCTAACGAAATGGGCTTGCTGAACGTTATTGTTCCGGAAGAATTAGATGGCCCCGGCCTGGACAGCATTTCTGTTGCTACCATTTATGAAGAGCTGGGCAAAGGCTGCGCAGGTGTTGCAACCTCTCTGGCTGCCAACAGCCTGGCAACTGTACCTGTTCTGCTGGCAGGCACCGATGAGCAAAAGAAAATGTATTGCGATATCCTGAACAACGGCGGTCTGGCTGCTTTCGCTCTGACCGAACCCGGTGCAGGCAGTGATGCAGGCGGTGTTTCTACCCGTGCTGTACACAACAAGGAAGAGGGTACCTACACTCTGAACGGTACCAAAATGTTCATCACTAACGGTGGTCTGGCAGAAATTTTTCTGGTATTCGCTAACACTCGTAAAACCGGCGGTATCCGTGGTTTGACTGCTTTCATCGTTCCGAAAGACACTCCGGGCTTTTCCGTTGGCAAGAAAGAAAACAAAATGGGCATCCGTCCTTCCAATACTACCGAGCTGGTTCTGCAAGACGTTGTTATTCCTGAGTCCTATCGCGTAGGCCGCGAAGGCGAAGGCTTCCGTATTGCTATGAATACCTTAGACAGCGCTCGTCCGTTCGTTGGCGCTGTTTCCGTAGGTATCGCTCAGGCTGCTCTGGATTACGCTGTTAAATATGCTAAAGAGCGCCGTCAGTTCGGCCAACCGATTGCTTCCTTCCAAATGGTTCAAGGCATGCTGGCTGACATGGCTATGAAGGTTGAAACCGCTCGCCTCATGGTTCAAAAGGCTTGCTGGATGCGTGATCAGGGCATGGAATTCTCCAAAGAGGCTGCTATGGCTAAATGCTATGCTGCCGATACCGCTATGCAGGTAACCACCGACGCTGTTCAGGTAATGGGCGGCTACGGTTACACTAAAGAATACCCCGTAGAGAAGATGATGCGTGACGCTAAAATCATGCAAATCTACGAAGGTACCAACCAAATCCAACGTTTGGTTATTGCCAACAAGCTGTTATACTAATAGCTATCATAACGAAGATAAATTTATTGAGAGCTGCTGCACTTTTGTGCGGCAGCTCTTTGTTGTTTTTATTCGTGACAATGGTTTACACGTATGCTAAAATATAAAGATAAAGAGCTTTTAAAGCATAATAAAAAGCAGAATCTTTGCCACAAATCATTTTGCTGAGAATTGGGGGGCAAATACATTGTTAGCTGATAATTTAAAGCAGGTTCAGGAGCAGATAGCGTCTGCTTTGGACAAGCGTAAAAATAAAGACCTGCTCACAGGAGATAATGTAACGCTGGTGGCGGTGACGAAAAATCATCCGCCGGAAATTATTACAAATATCGAAGCCTTGGGCATTGCCAACGTAGGCGAAAACCGCGTGCAGGAGGCCAAGCATAAGCAGGAGGCCTTGGGCAAACACGGCTACTGGCACCTTATCGGACATCTGCAGACGAATAAGGCGCGTCAGGCTGTTGCTTTGTTTGACCTTATCGAATCGGTTGACAGTGAGCATTTGCTGGCTGCGATTGATAAGGAGGCGGAACGCATCGGTAAGGTGCAGGATATCCTTTTGCAGCTGAATATTGCCCATGAGGAGCAAAAGTCTGGCTTAGATAAGGAAGATTATCTGGCGCTGCTGCCGAAGCTGCCCGAATACAAGCATGTGCGTCTGCGCGGACTGATGGTTATTGCCCAGAAATGCGAAGATATCGAGCAGACAAGACCTGTATTTGCGGCAGGCTACCGTGCGTTCGCCCGCTTAAAGCAGCAGTATCCGCAGGCAGATATTCTGTCTATGGGTATGAGCAATGATTATACAGTTGCGATAGAAGAAGGTGCCAATATTGTGCGTGTAGGCACAGCCTTGTTCGGCCAGCGTGATTATAGCCTGAAATTTTAAGACATAGATAAGGTTGGTGACGTGATGAATATTATTGATAAAATCATGAATGCATTAAGTCTTTATGACGAGGAAGAAATCATCGAAGAAGAAGTTGAGCAGAAGCCTGCTAAGACCGAGCAGGAGCCGGCTAAACCCAAGAAGCGTTTCTTCGGCAGCAAGGAGCCTGCCGCTTCGGTACCGGCAGAGGAGCCTAAGCGTGAACGCAAATCCATTTTGAACTTTAAAAGTTCGGCAGCAACGCCTGAACCGGCAAAAAATGAAAAAATGGGCAGTAAAACCATTAACCTGCCTATTGCCGACAAGCTGATGACGGTTGTGCTGCTGGAGCCTGTCGATTTCAACGATTCTCCTAAGATTGCCGATTATCTGCGCGATAATCAGGCTGTAGTTGTTAATTATGATAAGACAGATAATGTTGTTGCCAAGCGTATGACCGATTTTATCAGCGGTACTGTTTATGCTATCGGCGGCAGCATGAAAAAGCTGGGACGCAATATTGTTATCTGCGCCCCGAAAAACGTAGATATAGATGCGGGCGAAGAGCACGAGCTTGACGAGAGGGGAAATAATCCATGGGACAAATAGCAGTAAAGAAAATTGCATTTATCGGCGGCGGCGCTATGGCCAAAGCCATTATTAAGGGAATTATCGGCGGCGGCCTGATTGCGCCGGAGATGATTACCGTAGGCGAGCCGACTGAGGCACATGCGCGCAGTCTGCATGAAGCCTTTGGCGTAAATGTTACTACGGATAATAAAGAGGCAGTAAAGGATGCTGACCTGGTAATCTTTGCCGTTAAGCCTCAGGTAGCACCGGTGGCACTGGTGCCCGAGCTGATGGCTGCGATGAAAAAGGATGCCTGGGTACTTTCTATCATGGGCAGTGTTACATTGGAACAGCTGCATGCCTATGCTCCGGGGTTCCCGGTAATCCGCACGATGCCGAACACTCCGCTAGCAGCAGGCGCCGGTATGACTGCCATCTGCTGCGATGAGGCTGTAACCGAGCCTATGAAGCAGACTGCGGCAGCAATTTTCAGCAGCTGCGGCGAAATAGAATTTGTAGATGAGAAAGCATTACAGGCGATTACCGCTATTTCCGGCTGCGGACCGGGCTATTGCTTTGTGATTATCGATGCACTGGCTGATGCAGGCGTGCGTGCCGGTTTGCCGCGTGCGCTGGCTATTAAGCTGGCAGCACAGACAATGGCAGGCAGCGGCAAGCTGTGCGTAGAAAGCGGCCTGCATCCGGCACAGCTGCGCGACCAGGTAACAAGCCCCGGCGGCACGACTATTGCCGGTATCCATGCATTGGAAAATCATGGCGTGCGCGGTGCTTTTTATGATGCGGTGCAGGCAGTGCTGCAAAGAGATAAGGAATTACAGGGGAAATAATTTATGGCAGACAGAGAAAAAATTCTGCGTTACTTTAAAGCCGGCGGTGACGAACAGCTGGCGGCCAAGCTGCTGGATTTGGCCGAGGGCGCCAATAAATCGCGCAAGTTCCGTGTGAGCGAGTTTCTTGATCCTCATGCCTATAACGTTGCGGAAATTATTGCGGCGAACTACGAAAATGTGCGTCTGGAAAGCGACGGCGGCTTCAGTAATGCCGAAAGGGTGAAGGCTGCCTTTGTTGCCGATGATTTTTACGGTCAGCCGGATTTCGGCATGGCCTATTTTCTGGCGGCTTGGGATAAGCGCTATTATGATTTGTCGCATCGCGATATTCTCGGTGCGTTTATGGGCACGGGCTGCAAGCGTGAGGCCTTGGGCGATATCGTTTTTGTGCCCGAGGGAGCGCAGTTCGTGGTAGAAAAATCACTGGTAAATTATCTTACCGGTAATCTGACGCAGATCGGTTCTGCGCCGGTAACGCTTACGGAAATTCCCCGCGAGGAATTGCTGCATAAGGAAGAAAAGGTTAAGCTGATTAACGCGACAGTCGCTGATTTGCGCCTTGATGCCGTGGCAGCGGCAGGCTATGGCGTAAGCCGCAGCCGTATGGCGGATGAAATCAAAAGCCTGAATGTCAAGGTAAACTGGAAAGAGGCCAAGAAGGCGGCACAGCCGGTGAACGAGGGCGATGTAATTTCCTTCCGCGGCCGTGGACGAGTAGAGATTGAGGAAATCCGCGGCACTACTAAAAAAGGACGCATCAGCGTAACGCTGAAGCGTTATATCTAGGAGGATAAACCATGCTTAATCCGGAGGATTTAAAGAAAAAAACTTTTACCAAGGGTTTTCGTGGCTATGAGGTAGAAGAGGTAGACAAGTTTCTTGCTAAGCTGATTAAGGAATACGAATACCTTTATCTGGATAACCTGGAGCAGAAGGAAACTATCGAGCGCGTCAGCTCCAAGCTGGAATATTATCAGCAGATGGAGGCTACCATGCAGAGTACACTGGCTGTAGCGCAGGAAACTGCTGACGAGGTAAAGAACGCCAGTGAAAAGAAGGCGGCGCTGCTGGAGAAGGAAACTGCAGTGAAGTGCGAGCAGCAGCTGAGAGAAGCGAAGGCTGCGGCGCAAAAGCTACATGATGATACCATGGCGCATGCTGAGGATTTGTATAATCAGACAAAGAACAAAACCGATAACATGCTGCAGGCAGCGATGGCTGAATGCAACAAGCTGCGCGAAGAGGCTAAGGCTTATGCAGATAAGCTGCGCAGCAGTGCTGAGGTAGATGCAGAAAAGCTGCGTGTTACTACCGAGGATGTCTGCAAAAAACGCGCTAACAGTGCTGCCAGCGAGGCTAACAAGCTGCTGGAGGATGCTCGCAGCGAAGCCGGCAGAATGATGCTGGATGCAAATACTAAATATCGTAAACTGGTGGGGGATGCAGAGGAACGCAGCCGTAAAATTATTTTTGAGGCTGATGCCAAGGCTGCTATGGCCGAACAGGCTTATAACGAGCAGGTGAAAAAGGCGGCGCTGCATCGAAAAAATATGCTGCATCTGTTGGAAACGCAGGTTGAGCTGCTCAAAAACTATGCCAGTCATAACGAAGAATAGTCGGAGGATGAATGATGATTATCTTAGTGAGGCATGGTGAAGCAACGCATCATACGCAAAGATTGACCGGCGGCTGGACGGATTCGCAGCTGACCGAAAAGGGAAGGGCGCAGATAAAGGCTGCTGCGGTAAAGCTGGCGAAGGATTTTGCCGGACGTAATTGCAAGCTGCGGATTCTGGCAAGTGATTTGCAGCGTGCTTCCGTATCGGCGCAGATTATTGCCGAGGAGCTTGGCTTTAAGGGCGAAATAGAGCATTGCCGATTCCTGAGGGAAAAGAATAACGGCATTGCTGCCGGCATGACCGAGGAAGAGGCTAAGAAGCATTTTTGCAAGCCGGCTTCCGAGCAGGAGCTGGATCACCGCAACTATCCCGGTGGTGAAACGCGCAATGAATTTTATCGCCGTAATGTACACGGCTTGTGGCATTGTGCGGATGTCGACAAGGAAAATCTGCTGATTGTTGCGCATAAGGGCACGATTCAGAATATTATTTTCCGTTGGCTGGGAATGGATATGCAGCAGGTGGCGGCGTTTAACTTTTCGGTTGATGTGCAGCCTGCCAGCGTAACTGTTCTGGGGATTAACAAATGGCATGAGCACGCTGTTTTCCGCTTGAATGACGTTAGTCATCTGACGCAGGGAAAGGGCTTTGGCGTGTTTGAGTTTAAGTACGAGAAGTGAATAAGGCTGTGAATGACCGCTTGGGTGCTTGGGGAAAGCGCTTAAGCGGTTGTTTTTGTGTTCTCACTCTATTACTCGTCTTTTCGCGATGAAAATTATTACACCTGAAAAAATAAATTTTAAAATTTTTTCTTAAACAGTGTAATAATTTTGCTTCGGTTTTCCCGAGTATAAGAGTGAATCTTCTTTTTCGTTCTTTCTTTTGTTGGTTTTCTTTCTCGCTTTTTCTTCTGCGTTGATAAAAGCTACTAGCGTAAGCTAGTAGTTACCTTGTTCTTTAGAGTACTACCTAAAGGATAGACGTAAAGTACGGTATAAGTAGAGCGTGTGGTATAGGGGGAATTTTATACTGTATATACTGTACCCATAAGTATGGGCGTGGGGGGGTATAATGTACCCATAGTCATGGACAGTTTGGTAGGTAGTATAGAAAGCGATATGGGCATTAAAGCAACATAGTCTACATGAATTATATTTGCATTTATGACTTAAGTGTCCCTTTAACTTATTGTTTAAATCTGGACACTAAGAGAGAACGAAAAGAGAGTTACTTTGGACAGTTTTCAAGAAAAATACTAGAATTGGACAGCTTTCTTTTGGTCAATCCCTAAAAATGGACACTTTTTTCTTTTCCTTGGTCTTAAATCGTTTTTGAGCGACTTTTTCCCAAACTGTATGTTATACTATGGATAAAAGGCGGAGGTGCTCAAAATGGCTGTAAAGCGCTTTACTGAAGAGGAAATGGAGCTGTTACGTAAGAATCCATACACCTACAGAGTAACTTATAACATGTTATTATTGACGGTAGAGTTTAAGGAGAAATTTTGGAAACTTTACCTTCAAGGTTTTTCACCAGTGTCTATTTTTAAGGAGTTAGGATATGACCCTAATATTTTAGGTGCTTACAGAATAAACAACTTCACTTTTAAGCTAAAGAAGGCAATGGAATCTGGAAAACCTCTCACTCAGGGAGTTGGTGGTGAAGTAAAGCCTCCACCTAAGAATAAAAATTATAGCGATTTGCCATTCGAGGCAGCGATAGCATCTATGCAGTACGAACTCTCATATCTTAGACAGGAGGTAGATTTCTTAAAAAAGCTGTGCTCTTTGGACAAATCAGACTAGCACGTGAAATATCTCTTGGGTTGTCGAATAGAAAATTTCAATTGATTCATGATTTAGTATCTAAGCCAGATAATCAATTGAAAGTGTCCCATTTATGTAAACTCGCTCATGTTACTAGATCTGGATACTATAATTGGTTAAGCAATATGGATTCCCGTAATGAACATGAACAGAAGGATAGAGCAGATTTTAGTAAAATTCTTGAGGCATATAAATTTAAGGGCTATGACAAAGGCATTCGCGGCATCCATATGAGGTTGTTACATTTGGAGAAGCCAGTGCTGATGAATCTTAAAAAGATAAGGCGGCTAATGGTAAAGTACAATTTGAGATGCCCAATTAGAAAGCCAAATCCATACAGGCAAATGGTAAGAGCTTTGAGAACCAATAAGGTTGCTCCTAATCTTTTGAACCGGGAATTTAAAGAACATGGACCTAGAAAAGTATTGTTAACAGATATAACTTACATACCATTAAATGATAAATACTGTTATTTATCTACAATTCTAGACTCCTATACAATGCAAGTATTAGGATATTGTCTGAGTGATTCTCTGGCAATAGATTTTGTGTTGGAAACTGTTAATATGGTACTAGCAAAGCATGGTAATGAAATCTCTAGTGAAACTATAATTCATTCCGACCAGGGTTCACACTATACAAGTTATAAATTTATGCAGTTAGTCCATGATGCTAATCTTAGGCAATCCATGTCAAGAAGAGGAAATTGTTGGGATAACGCACCACAAGAGAGCTTTTATGGACACATGAAGGACGAAATACATATATCTAAATGCAAAGACTTTGAGGCCTTAAGAGCTGAAATAGATAGGTGGATGGATTACTACAATAACGATAGGTACCAGTGGAAGTTAGCCAAGCTATCCCCAAACGAGTATTATGAGTATGTAAAAACAGGCCTTTACCCATTGAGGATATTTTAATAAAAACTAAGAAGCAGCGGTTCCGGCAGGAACTGCTGCTTCTCTCTTTCTCTTAAAAATGTCCTTGACAAAGGGTACGGTTTAGGGAGAACTGAAGTATTGTTGCTAATTATCCTAAAGAATGTTAAGATAAAGGTGATTAGAGGCAAAGAGCTGAGAGCGTATCATTAGCTTGTTTTTAGGATTTTATGTTGTTGTAATAACATATACATGGATGATGAGGAGCGGATTGTTATGCAATGCAAGTACTGTGGACAAACGATACCTGATAACGCCAACTATTGTTCCGGTTGTGGGAGAGCGGTTCGTGAAGAAGCAACTGAGGTAAAGCGGGAAAGTAAATTTTGGGAACAGGGCTGGTTTGCTGTTTTAATGCTTTTTATCTTCTGGCCGGTAGGATTATATTTGCTGTGGCGGTATCACGGAGTTTTTGCCAAAGCGATAGTTGGTATTTTTCTTTTAATAATTTTGCTGACTTTTATTACAGCTTTAGAAAGTAGCTTACATATCGGAAAATCAGATAATTCATTTGTTAAAATTACTGATAGTGTAGTTGCTGAAAGTATTCCCAGCCAGAAAAAGTTCAATGAAATACAGGCCCGCTATAATCAAAACGAGAAAAAATCCATGACAGAGCTTGAGAAAGCGGAATTCAATAAATCATACGAAAAGGAATTCAATGAATTTTTTAAAGACGGTTATGTGAAAAAATGGTGTGCCAAGGTTGATAGAATTGAATCGGTAAACTCAGGTATGGCTGCTTATGTAAGGCTAAGCTGTGATTTTCCTGAAGCGGAATATGCTGTTGAAACAAAAAGATATGCCGCAGATGAAATGTTAATCCCTGCCGACAGCGAGCTTTATAAAAAGATTATGCCTTTGAAAAGTGGCGACGTTGTAGTTTTTTCCGGCAAGCTGGTGAGTGGTGATTATAGTAAAAAAATAGTAGATTTGACAACTTCTTACGGATATAAGAATAAAAAACTCTATATTGATTTTACGGATATAGAAAAAATGTCTACTAAAGAGTAAATTTGAGAAGCAAGAAAAACTCATTGACTTCTTGCTACAGCTAATGTATAATATTAGCGTTTATTGATATTTGCTAACGCGATGAAAAAGACAGTAGCTTGCGGCGCAGGTTAAGCGAGCCGGGGTATGGTGCAAGCCCGGACGAAGTAAAGCAGGTGAAAATCACTTTGGAGTGGATGCGGCGAACCTGAGTAGCTGCATACGGGAGCGCCCGATATTGCGCACACGAGTGGCGTGCGGCAAAGGCTGTCGTCATGAGGGTGGTACCACGGAGTACACGTTTTGTTAATGATGCATGATACGCATGCGTATTAATCGTTGTTAGTCTACAGCTTCGTCCCTTATCTGAGGGACGAAGCTTTTTTTATTATTGCTATATTTTTTTGTTTAATAAAATTGGAGGTTATTAGTAATGGACTATGGTAAAACACTGAATCTGCCCGAAACAGAGTTCCCTATGCGTGCCGGTCTGCCGCAGCGCGAACCTGATTTTCTGAAATTCTGGGAAGAAAACGATATTTATGGCAAAAAGCAGGCTCTGCATGCAGGCCACAAGAAATTTGTTCTGCATGATGGCCCTCCGTATGCGAACGGCAAAATCCACATGGGTCATGCCCTGAACAAAATCTTAAAAGATATCATCATGAAATACAAATATGCTCGCGGCTTCGATACCCCGTATGTTCCCGGCTGGGATACTCACGGCATGCCGATTGAGCACGCTGCTATCAAAGAGCTGGGACTGAACCGCAATGAGCTGGATCCGCTGACTCTGCGCCGCAAATGCCACGACTTCGCTCTGCAATGGGTTGATATCCAGCGCGAAGACTTCAAACGTCTGGGCGTTCTGGGTGATTGGGAAAATCCGTACATCACTCTGCATCACAGCTTTGAAGCTGAGCAGATCCGTGTATTCGGTACTATGGCTAACAAAGGCTATATCTATAAAGGCAAAAAGACCGTTTACTGGTGCCCGCACTGCGAAACCGCTCTGGCTGAAGCAGAAATCGAATATGGCGAGCAAAAAACTCCTACTATCTTCGTAAAAATGCCGCTGGTAAAAGACAACGGCCAAACTCCGGAAGCTGCTAAAGGCAAAAAGGCTTACATGGTAATTTGGACAACCACTCCTTGGACCATGCCTGCCAACGTTGCTGTTGCTCTGAACCCTGCTCTGGAATATGCCTGGGTTGAATGCGAAGGCGAAGTTCTCTTCATGGCAAAGGACCTGCTGGCTCAGGTTGGCGCTGTCTGCCATAAGGACCTCAGCAATATCCTCGGCACTACTCTTGGTAAAGATATGGAATTCGCTGAATGCGTGCATCCGTTCCCTGAATACAACAACCGCCGTTCTCTCGTAGTTATGGCTGACTATGTAACTACCGAAGCCGGTACCGGCTGCGTACATACCGCTCCCGGTCATGGCGATGTCGACTTTGAAACCGGCCTGAAATACAAGCTGCCGATTCTCTGCCCGGTTGATTCCCAAGGCAAGCTGACCGAAGAAGCCGGCGAACGCTTCAAGGGCATGTTTGTATTCGACGCTAATATCCCGGTACTGAAATATCTGGCTGAGCTGAACTGCTTGCTGGGCAAAGAAAACATTAAGCACCAATACGCACACTGCTGGCGCTGCAAAAACCCGATTATTTTCCGCGCAACCCCTCAATGGTTCGCTTCTATCGACGGCTTCCGTGATGAAGCACTGAAATCTATCGACGATGTACAGTGGATTCCTTCCTGGGGCCAACAACGTATCCACAACATGGTAAGCGACCGTCACGACTGGTGCATCAGCCGTCAGCGCGTATGGGGCGTTCCTATCCCGGTATTCTACTGCGATAACTGCGGCGAGCATCTGATCAACGAAGCTACCATCGATTCCGTTGCCAACTGGTTCGAAAAAGAAGGCAGTGATGCATGGTGGGCTCACACTGCAGAAGAGCTGCTGCCGGAAGGCACTGTCTGCCCGAAATGCGGCGGTAAGCACTTCCATAAGGAAAGCGATATCATGGACGTATGGTTCGACAGCGGTTCCTCTCACATGGCTGTTGCCGCAAAACGTCCGGAGCTGTCCTGGCCGGTTGCTATGTACCTCGAAGGCAGTGACCAGCATCGTGGCTGGTTCCAGTCCTCTCTGCTGACTTCCGTTGCTGTTGCAGGCCGTGCTCCGTACGAATCCGTACTGACTCATGGTTATGTAGTTGACGGCGATGGCCGCAAGATGTCTAAATCCGTAGGTAACGTTATCGTTCCGCAGGACGTAATCAAACAATACGGCGCTGATATCATCCGCCTGTGGACTGCTTCCTCCGATTACAAGGCAGATATCCGTATCTCCCCGAAAATCCTGAAGCAGCTGGCTGAGGTATACCGCAAAATCCGTAACACCATCCGTTACATCCTGGGCAACACCAACGATTTCAACTACGAAACAGATGCAGTTCCGTTCAACGAAATGCTGGAGCTTGACCAATGGGCTCTGATGCATCTGCAGCTGCTGAAGAAGGAAGTTACCGCTGCTTACGAAAGCTATGATTTCCATGTACTGTATCATGCAATCCACAACTTCTGCACCGTTGAAATGTCCAGCTTCTATCTGGATATCCTCAAAGACCGCCTGTATGCTTACAAGGCTGACAGCAAAGAGCGTCGCAGTGCACAAACCGCTATGCATGAAATCCTCATGGACCTCATCGTTATGCTGTCCCCGGTACTGAGCTTCACTATGGAAGAAGTATGGCAGTTCATGAAGAAACCTGCTAATGCTCCGGAATCCGTACAAATGCTGCCCTGGCCGGAAGTTAAGGAAGAATACATCAACGAAGAGCTGGAAACTAAATGGGATAACTTCATTGAAATTCGTAGCGAAATCACCAAGGTGCTGGAGCTGGCTCGTCGTAACAAACAAATCGGTCACTCCCTGGACGCTAAGGTTGAGCTGCACGCCGAAGGCGAAGCTCTTGCTATCCTGAAATCCGTAGAAAAAGACCTGGCAACTCTGCTGATTGTTTCTCAGGCTATTATTGTTGAAGGCGCTGCCGAAGGTGCCGAAGCAACCGGCCGCGAGGACCTGAAGGTTACCGTTGCTGCTGCCGAAGGCCACAAGTGCGAGCGTTGCTGGATTTACAGTGACGAGGTTGGTCAGGACGCTGAGCATCCGACTCTGTGCAAACGCTGCGCTGAAGCAGTTAAAGATTGAGTATAAGGCATCGTCTTTGCATAAAGTTGTAGCTGACATAAAATAAATACTTAAAGCCGTCGTATCATGTGAATTTTGCGGTTCTTTGTCAAGTTTTGGGGTATTCAAGACTTTAACATCATAGACCTAGACAACACATAATTATTTTTGCAATTCAACTAGCCTCTAGTATATTTATATTGGAGGCTGGTTTTATTTTTCTAAAATAAGACATAGTTATCCTAATGCATTTTAACAATATTTTATTGCAGATACAGTATTCTGTTACGAAACCTATCGAAATTCTGCACACCATAGCTGATTCGCTTCAATACTTTGATTTTATTATTGCTTCCTTCGATAAACCCGTTAGAAACTCTTTCGCCAATTATATTTGCAATTTCAGTCTTACAATTACTAAAAGTCGTAATGCAATGCTGAAATTCAGGAAGTGATAAATCCGCAGCCAACAATAACCACTTTCCCAGTTCTTTTTTTGCTTCAGTTCTTGTCTGTTTCCTGAACACTTCATAAAAACGTTCTTTCAAAACATATGCTTTTTCTAGATCGTAGGATGAGTTAAGCATCCTAGCTAACTCTGTTTTATCTTCAGATGTCAGTTTGTATTCCGGCTTAAGCAAAAGATAACGACTTCGCTTGAACCATTTCCTTTTTGTTGCATGAAATTCTTTCTGGATGCGTTTTCTAACGTTTTCCAGGCTGTTTATGACTACTCTGATAACATGAAACTTATCTGCTACTATCTTGGCTTCTGGAAACATGGACTTGGCAACAGACCTGAACAAAGTACTTAAGTCCATAATTATCTTCTTGACCGCAGCACGTTCTTTATATGGATATTCCAAGAAATGTTTACAAAGATTCTCCGTATTGCGACTCGGCAGGATATCTATTACTTGATGTTTTACAGGATCTGCAATATTGCACTGGAATTTTTCACCACCGGCATTACCTCTTAATTCATCTATTGCTATGCATTCCGGTAACTTAGGATGAGGGTAATTGGGATTGTCGAACCATCTTATTATACTGGTTACAGATACGCCAAATCTCTTAGCTATTGATGAAAAGCTCTGCAAGCAGAAAGTTTCTTTGATTGATTCAAGATAAAGCCTGTCTGGAAAATGGCAATATCTTTTTATATATGGATTTTCTTCAGTAAAAGTAGTATTGCAGTTTTTACAAATATAACGTCTTTTTCTTATTGTGACAATTAACGGCTTGCCTAAAACAACTAAATCTCTAACCGTTTGAAGTCTGTAATCCTTAATATAAGTAGTACTATTACCGCAGTGAGGACAACGATGTTCTTTCACAGGCATCTCTATAAAGGCTTTATATGATCCTGTTGATTAATCTTCCTCAAAGTATTTTGTGTTTACCCCTTTAAAAAAAGGAATGGATTGTGTATAATTGTCATGAAGCATAAGGTGTCTGGTCTCCTTTGTAGATTGTATTGTTTTGGTCGATGATATTTTACTACAATTCCAGCATTTTATGCTTTATTTTTTTGCCTAAAAAATAAGTGTTGGAAGTATTGACTTAATTCAAGTCAATACCCCAACACTTATTATAGAACCAATTTTGCTGATACGGCGGCTTTTTTGCTACAAATTTTACAAAAAAATATTTTGCTTTATCGCCTATGTATGGTACAATACTGTTAATATTATATATTTTACGGAGGTGAAACTGTTTTTCTGCAATCTGCAGGATTACAGAGATTTTTGGACTATCTCATATGTTTGTTTAATGTTATAGCGATTTTATTTTTGGTGGCGCTGAACGGCTTTTTCGTTGCTTCGGAGTTTTCTATTGTCAAGGTGCGTCCTTCGCGTCTTGATGCGCTGATTAAAGAAGGCAATACTAGGGCAGAAAGCGCTAAGCAGGTAACGGAGCATCTTGATGCCTATCTTTCGGTTACGCAGCTTGGTATAACTATTGCTTCGCTGGGCTTAGGCTGGATCGGTGAACCGACAGTGGCTAAGCTGATGCATCCTGTATTTAATCTGCTGCAGCTGCCGCCGCAAGTTGAGCATACAATAGCCTTTGTTGTCGGCTTTGGTGTTATCACTGCTTTGCATATTGTTTTAGGCGAGCTGGTGCCTAAATCATTGTCTATTCAAAAGACAGAGCAGATTGTTCTGTTTGTGGCAGCTCCGCTGATTCTGTTTGATAAGCTGATGTATCCGGCAGTATGGTTCCTCAATCACGTTGCCAACTGGGTACTGCACAAATTGGGCGTTGAGGCTGCAAGCGAAGCAGAAGAGGCACACAATGAGGACGAAATCCGCATACTGATGGAAGAAAGCCATAAGCATGGCTATATTGATAAAACAGAGCTTACTTATCTGGACAATGTCTTTGACTTTTCCGACCGTCGTGCCAGCGATATCATGGTGCCGCGTACCGATATGATCTGCCTGTATCTGGAGGATTCCTGGGAGGATAACATCAAGACGGCGCTGGAGGAGCGCATGACACGTTATCCTATATGTGATGAGGACAAGGACCACATTATCGGCTTTTTGCATATCAAGGATTTGCTGCGCAGCTTAAATGCCGGCGAGCGTCCTGATTTGCGCAGTCTGGCGCGTAAGGTGCTGCTGGTGCCGGAATCTCTGCCTATCAGCAAGCTGCTGCGCATTTTGCAGAAGCATCGCAGCCAGCTGGCAATTCTGGTTGACGAGTACGGCGGTACTGCAGGTATGGTTACCGTTGAGGATATTCTGGAGGAAATCGTAGGCGAAATCCAGGACGAGTTTGACGAGGAACGTCCGGAGGTAGAAGAAAAGGGCAGTAAAACCTATTCTGTCGATGGCAAAATGCTGCTGGAGGATGTTAACGATACCTTTGAGCTGGCCTTAGATACCGAAAACTGTGATACTATCGGCGGCTGGGTTTACTCTCAGCTTGATTATCCGCCTAAGGTGGGGCAGAAGGTGCAGACAC
>OKSE01000525.1_pt1 | contig 22340 bp, 12 predicted proteins | sample 1633631 | NCBI WGS metagenome assembly OKSE01 (sample SAMEA3541555, study PRJEB24748) | human gut metagenome | biome: human gut; feature: human-associated habitat; material: faeces | place: China | collected 2012 | reverse complement strand
GGGGGCGGCGGCGACTGGCCGCCCCCTGTGCGCTCCCTGCGCCATAAGAGACATAGCGCAGAAGAAATATCGGGAGCGCAATCTGCCGGGAATTAACATAGAAGTTGTAGCCCTGCTAAGCGTAGCGCGAGCAGGGAAAATCCCGGATGGCGGCGCGTGGCGCCTTATCCGGGCTACAAAAGCATTTGCCGGGCGGCGGCTGCGCTTAACCCCCGACGCCGTGGCCCATCAACGCCAGCGCGTGGCTGACGATGGTCTGGCGGTTGACCGCCTGTAAACGCGGATCGCTGTGGATGCGCGAAAACGGCACCAGCACCAGGCTAATCACCGTGGTAAACAGCAGCTCCGGCGCCAGCGCCGGGTTAATTTTCCCCTCCTGCTGCCAGCGACGCACCGTCCCCAGCATCACCTGAAAACGCTCCTCGCCGAAGCGGGCATCCATATGCTGGCGCAGAATCGGCATCTCGCCGATGATCTCCTGCATCCACAGCGGCGCGAACCAGGCGTTTTTCTCCGCCATATGCCCCAGCGTTTCGACCATCATCGTCAGCGCCAGCACCGGGTCCTGTGGATGATCGACAAAGATGCGGCTGATGTGATTGCGCAGCGGCATAAAGCGCTCCTCAATCAGCTGAGTCACCAGCGCATCCCGCGAGCTGAAGTAGTAATGCAGCATCGCCGGCGTCACCCCGGCCTCTTTGGCGATGGCGTTCAACGATACGCGGCCCGCCCCGTCGCGGGCAAACAGCGTCAGGGCGATGTCCATCAACTGTTCGCGGTTGGCGGTACCCGGTTTTTTACCGCGCGGCCGACCCGGGCGGCGGGGAGCATCCTGATCCTTTTGTGCTGTCATGATATGGCGATCTCTTGACCCGACTCATTCTTTCACTAAATATTAATTATGCATTTAATTAATTTCAAGCGAGCGTTGCAATGACTTCTCAAGTCGCTAACCCACCGGTGCAGTCGATACGCCTGCTATTCAGCGCATTGCTGCTGGTGATGCTGCTTTCAGCGCTGGATCAGACCATTGTCTCCACCGCGCTGCCGACGATTGTCGGCGAACTGGGCGGGCTGGACAAGCTTTCCTGGGTGGTCACCGCCTATATCCTCAGCTCCACCATCGCGGTGCCGCTGTACGGTAAATTTGGCGATCTGTTCGGCCGCAAAATCGTGCTGCAGGTGGCGATTGGGCTGTTTCTCGTCGGCTCCGCGCTCTGCGGGCTGGCGCAGAATATGACCCAACTGGTGCTGATGCGCGGCCTGCAGGGGCTCGGCGGCGGCGGCCTGATGGTGATCAGCATGGCGGCGGTCGCCGACGTCATCCCGCCCGCCAACCGCGGCCGCTATCAGGGGCTGTTCGGCGGCGTTTTCGGCCTGGCGACGGTGATCGGCCCGCTGATCGGCGGTTTTCTGGTGCAGCACGCCTCCTGGCGCTGGATCTTCTATATCAATCTGCCGCTCGGCCTGTTCGCGCTGCTGGTGATCGGCGCGGTATTCCACAGCAGCAATAAACGCAGCCAGCATCAGATTGACTGGCTGGGGGCGATTTATCTCAGCATGGCGCTGCTGTGCATCATCCTGTTTACCTCGGAAGGGGGCAGCGTCCATGCGTGGAATGACCCGCAGCTGTGGTGCATTCTGGCCTTCGGCATCGTGGGGATCATCGGCTTTATTTACGAAGAACGGATGGCCGCCGAGCCGATTATTCCGCTGGCGCTGTTCCGCAACCGCAGCTTCCTGCTGTGCAGCCTGATCGGCTTCGTCATCGGCATGTCGCTGTTCGGGTCAGTCACCTTCCTGCCGCTCTATCTGCAGGTGGTGAAGGAGGCGACGCCCACCGAAGCCGGGCTACAGCTGATCCCTCTGATGGGCGGCCTGCTGCTGACCTCGATTATCAGCGGGCGGATTATCAGCCGTACCGGTAAATATCGCCTGTTTCCGATCCTCGGCACCCTGCTCGGCGTGACCGGCATGGTACTGCTGACCCGCATCACCATTCACTCGCCGCTGTGGCAGCTGTACCTGTTTACCGGCGTGCTGGGAGCGGGTCTGGGGCTGGTGATGCAGGTGCTGGTCCTGGCGGTGCAGAATGCGATGCCGGCGCAGATGTACGGCGTCGCCACCTCCGGCGTGACCCTGTTCCGCTCGATTGGCGGCTCCATCGGCGTGGCGCTGTTTGGCGCGGTGTTCACGCACGTGCTGCAGAGCAACCTGCAACAACTGCTGCCGGAAGGCGCGGTGCTGCCGCCGGGAATGAATCCGGTGGCGGTCCAGCACCTGCCCGCGGATATCCGCCTCGACTACCTCGACGCCTTCGGCGCGGCGATCCACGCGGCGTTTCTGATGGCGGCCGGCATTATGGCGGTGGCGTTTGTCCTCTCATGGCTGTTAAAGGAGGCGCCGCTGAAGACCGCGACGCATTAAGCGGCCCCGGCGATGCGCAGCAGTGCCTGACGCAGCGCCGGTGCGGCAAAATCGATAAATTTGCGCAGCTTAAGCGGCGCCAGATCCCGAGCGGTATACAGCAAATGGACCGGCGCCGGATCCGGCTCGACGTTTTCCAGCAGCAGACGGAGCTCCTCCGGGCGCAGCGGCACACGGACACGGTAATCCGCCTCCGTGGCAAAATATACATCCCGCGGCGTGCCGAAATGCTCCACGAGCGCGAGCTTCATCTTCGGGCGCACGCCAAAGCGCATGGACAGCCAAACCCAGTATTGCAGCTGCGACATTTGCGCGCCTCCTCACATCCCGGTGCGGGCGATCTCCCACATGACGACCGCCGCGGCCACCGCCGCATTGAGCGACTCCGCCCCCGGCTGCATGGGGATGATGATCTGCCCGTCGCACTGTGCGAGCAGCTGCGCGCTCAGGCCGCGCCCCTCGCTGCCGATCGCCACGGCGGCCGGCGAGAGCGGCACGCACCGCAGATCCTGCGCCGCATCCGTCAGCGCCGCGCCGTAGAGCTTCAGCCCGCGGGCATGCAGCAGCTGCAGCAGCTCGTCCGTCGTGCACGTCAGCACCGGCTGGCGGAAGAGCGCGCCCATCGCAGCGCGCACGGTCTTGGGGCTGTAGAGATCGGCGCACGCGCCGGTGAGCACCACGGCATCCATGCCAAGGGCGTTCGCCGTGCGGATGACCGTTCCGACGTTGCCGGGATCCTGCACGCCCTCGAGCACGATGACGTGCCGCAGCGGCTGCGGCAGGCGCATCTCCGGGAGGCGCACGGTAAAGACCGGGCCGGGCGAATGCATGAGCGGCGAGGCATAGGCGACGAGCTCCGCGTCGGCCGTATACTGCGCAGCGCCGTCCGGCAGCGGGAACGCCGCCGCATCGCGCCAGAGCACGGACGTGACCTCCGCGCCGAACTGCAGCGCCTCGCGCAGCAGCTTTTCACCGTCGCAGACGTACTCCCCCGCGTCCCGGCGCACATCCTTATCCCTGGCCAGCGCGCGCAGGTGCAGGATATATTGATTTTTCCGCGACCGAATCTGCTCCATAAACCTGTTCTCCGCATATTCCATTACAATGTAATTCAAATATGTTCTTCATCTTATAACATCGCTCCACAATTTTCAAGTCCCGAGTTTCAGGAATTTGCAAAGCGCTGCAAATTTTCCGCCGCATACCCCAGCAGCGCGGCCCTGTCGTTCGGCAGCGTCTCATCCATGACCGCGTCCAGACACGCCTGCAGCGCCGCGCCGACCGCCCGGCCGCGCAGGCCGAGCGTGAGCAGATCATCCCCGTTGACCGCGAGGTCTTTGAGCGAGAAGCAGGCATCCGCCGCGAGCAGCTCGTCGAGCACGCGCTCCGCCTGCCGGTACGTCTCAACCCGGCCGGCACAGATGGCCGACTGGCCGCAGGTATCGGCAATGTGCAGCTCAAAAAGCTGCCGCACAGTCTCAACGCCGAGCTTGTTTATCAGCCGCCGGATGGGCTTTGCCTCCGGCGCGATGGGCAGGTCGTGATAGCGGATGAGCTGCATGATGCGCGTGCGCCCGGCCGTGTCAAAGCGCAGGCGCGTGAGAATGCTCTCCGCCAGCTCGGTGCTCTTGGCCGCGTGGCCGTAAAAATGGCCGACACCATCCGGCCCGAGGGAAAAGCACGGCGGCTTGCCGACATCGTGCAACAGCGCCGCCCAGCGCAGCACCGGCTCCGGCGGGATGTGCTCCACGACCGCGGCCGTGTGCAGCCAGACGTCCCGGTCGTGGTGCGGGTTATGCTGCGCAAAGCCGAACATCGGCCGCAGCTCCGGGATCGGGACGGCCAGCACATCGGCAAATTCCCGCAGCACTGCGTCCACGTTCTGCCCGCAGAGGAGCTTTGTCAGCTCGCTGCGCACGCGCTCCGCCGCGAGATACTGCAGCAGCGCGCGATTGCGATGGATGGCCGCCGCCGTCTCCGGTGCGATCTGAAAGCCGAGCACGGACGAAAAGCGCAGCGCGCGCAGGATGCGCAGCCCATCCTCCTGAAAGCGGCGGTCCGACTCGCCCACGCCGCGCACAACGCCGCGCGCAATGTCCTCCGCCCCGCCGCAGACGTCGACCAGCCCCGTGCGCGGATGGTAGGCCAGCGCGTTCATCGTGAAATCGCGGCGCAGCAGATCCTCGCGCAGGCTGCGCGTAAAGCGCACGGCGTCCGGCCGCCGGGGGTCGGTATAGTCCCCGTCGACGCGGTAGGTCGTGATCTCAAGCGGCAGGCCGTCGAGCAGGACGGTCACGGTGCCGTGCCTGAGCCCCGTCTCGATGAGCCGCTCGCCGGCAAAGACGCGCTCGACCTGCGCGGGCTCGGCATTGGTCGTGATGTCCCAATCCCCCGCCGCGCAGCCACGCAGCGCGTCGCGCACAGCCCCGCCGACGACATAGGCCTCCCAGCCCGCCGCCGTGAGACGATCGAGCGCCGTATGCACTTGTGACGGCAGGGTCAGCATGGGCAGCCTCCTCAGTTGTGGTGATAGATCTTCTTTTCCAGCGCAAAAATGCGGGCACTGAAGCTGCCGGCCGGCACGGTCGGCAGCGTTTCCGCATAGATCTCCATGCGGCTGTCGATCTGGTCGACGAGCGACAAAAGCTCTGCCTCCGCGCACTGGGGCAGCACCGCCGCGCCGAATTCCGGTTGGCCGTGATGCGAGAGAATCAGGTGCTCCAAAAGCGTCGCCTTTTCCTCGGGCAGGTCGAGCTCGGCGGCAATCGCCGCGACCTCCTGCGCGCCCATGACGAGGTGACCGAGCAGCTGGCCCTTCGTCGAGTAATCCGTCACAAGGCCGAGCTCGGAGAACGTGAACTCCTGCTCCTTGGCGAAGTCGTGCAGCAGCGTGCCGGTGAGAAGCAGGCTGCGGTTCACGGTGTCCGCGTACTGCGCAGACAGAAAATCGGCAAGGCGCAGCATGTTGAGCGTGTGCATCAGAAGGCCGGACAAAAAGCCGTGGTGAACGCTCTTGGCGGCGGGAATGGTGCGGAACGCTGCCTCGTGGCGGCGCAGCATTTCCTCGCACACGGCACGGTAGTCTGCGTCCTCGATGGTCGAAACGAGTGCCTTGACCTCGTCATAGCCGGCCTCGCGGTCGATGGGCGCGACGCTCACGAGCTTCGAGACGTCGACGCGGTCATTGTCTTCGGCGAGGCGCAGCTTGTCGACTGTGAGCTGGGGCATGCCGCGGTAGTCCGATACGCTCCCACGCACCTTGAGCACCTTGCCTACGTCGCGCTCGCCGATGGGGCCGCTGTAGTCCCAGACCTTTGCTTCAATCGTGCCGCTCGTGTCGGCGAGCACTGCGCTCAAAAACGGCTTGCCGCTGGCTGTCGCCTTGGCAAAGGCGGCCTTGAGCAGATAAAAGCCTTCCACGTCCATGCCGCGCTGCATCTGCGCGATGGAAAGACCAACTTCCATGATAAAAACCTCTTTCTGCCCGCGCGCAGCGGGCGAATCTTTCTTCTTTCGTTAACGAACAGCATTATAGCATGCCTGCGCGGAAAGCGCACGGAAAATTTAGTGTGCAGCCTTTTCCCTCTGCGCACGCTCAAGCCAGTCTTTTCCCTCGGTGAAGCGCGCGACGAGAAATGTAACAACATAGTCGCCCGCGGCGTTGATCATTGTGGCAGGCGGGTCGACTAGGTTGCCGATCGTCACGGCGATGGGGTAGGCAATGGCCATCTGCGCGGGGAAGAAGAGCGTACAGATGATGTACTCGCCGATGTACCCGCCGCCGGGGATGCCGCTCATCGCGACCGAGCTGAACACGGCGACAAGCAGAATTTTGACGATGAGCCCCGCGCCCTCAAACGGGATGCCGAACACGCCGAAGAGGAACGCGATCTTCAGCACGCAGCTGAAGCACGAGCCGTCCATGTGCATCGTCGCGCCCAGCGGCAGGACGAGGTCGGAGATGTCACGCGGGACACCGCTGTCCTCTGCGGCCTCTAAATTCGTCGGGATCGTCGCGACGGACGAGCAGGTGCCGAGCGCCGTGACCGCAGGGCGCAGGATGTGCCGCCGCATGACGCGCACGCCCTCCTTTCCGCCGCCGAGATAGGCGTAGAGCGGAAACGCGACGAGCGCGTAGACAAAGCAGAGCGGATAGTAGACGAGCATCGCGCGGCCATAGGCCGCGGTGATCTGTGCACCGTAGGTCGCGACGAGTGAGGCGAAAAAACCGAAAAACGCGACGGGCGCGTAGTAGGAGATAAGCGAGACGACCTTCAAAAGGCAGTTCGTCATGTCCTGCAGGACTTTTGCCGTCAGGCAGTCCGCGCCGCCGCTCAAATTGACGCCAAAGCCGATGAGGATGGAGAAGACGATGAGCGGCAGCATCGCGCGGCGGGACAGCAGCGCCGCGAAATCCTCGACCGTGAAGAAGTTGACGAGCAGCTGTGCGACGCTCGCCTGTTCATCGACCTCGCCCGCCGCCGCGTCCGCCCACGGCTCGAGGACCGGGGGATAGAGGCGCATCGCAAAGAGCATGATGACTGCGGCGATAAGGCCCGTGACGATGAAGACCAAAAGCGTCGTGCCCATGATCTTCCCCGCGCGCTTCGGGCTTTTCATGCAGGCGATGGAGCTACTCAGCGAGCAGAACACGAGCGGCACGACGATGCAGAACATCAGGTTAATGAAGATCGTGCCGAGCGGGGCGAGACACGTCGCCCCCGGCCACAGCGCGCCCAGCACGCATCCGAGTACGATGGCGAGCAGCATCGCGCTCAGAAAGCCGTAGGTGCGGAAAAAGGAACAAGACATAGAATTCCTCCCTTAAAAATTGCGTTCAACACAATATAGCGGGAGGACTTGGACGATATGCGAAATCAAAAAAGGACACATCCGTACGGATGTGTCCTTTTTTGAGTTATTCAAGCTCGAATGCGCCGGTGTAGAGTTGGTAATAGGTTCCTTTTTCCGCAATCAGCTTTTCGTGGCTGCCGCGTTCGATGATGCGGCCGTGGTCGAGGACCATGATGACATCGGAATTCTTGACGGTGGACAGGCGGTGCGCGATGACGAACACCGTGCGGCCCTCCATCAGCTGATCCATGCCGCGCTGGACGATGGCCTCGGTGCGTGTGTCGATGGACGAGGTCGCCTCGTCGAGGATCATGACCGGCGGGTCGGCGACCGCCGCGCGGGCGATGGAGATGAGCTGGCGCTGACCCTGCGAGAGGTTTGCGCCGTTGTTGGCGAGCTCCGTCGCGTAGCCCTGCGGAAGGCGCGTAATGAAATCGTCCGCGCCGGCGAGCTTTGCCGCGGCAATGCACTCATCATCCGTCGCGTTGAGTTTACCATAACGGATGTTGTCCATCACCGTGCCGGTGAAGAGGTTGACGTCCTGCAGGACGATGCCGAGCGAGCGGCGCAGGTCGGCCTTTTTGATCTTGCTGACGTCGATGCCGTCGTAGAGAATCTGGCCGTCGGCAATGTCGTAAAAGCGGTTGATGAGGTTCGTGATGGTCGTCTTGCCCGCGCCGGTCGCGCCGACAAAGGCGACCTTCTGGCCGGGCTCTGCGTAGACGGAGACGTCGTGCAGGACCTCTTTATTCGGCTCGTAGCCGAAGTCCACGTTGATGAGGCGCACGTCGCCGCGCAGCTCGCGGTAAGAGACCTTGCCGTTGTCGTTCGGGTTCTTCCACGCCCAGTGGCCGGTGTGATGGTCGCTCTCGGTGATCGTGCCGTCGGGGGCGATGTCCGCGTCGACGAGCGTGACGAAGCCGTCGTCCGTCTCGGCCTTTTCATCGATGAGGGAGAAGACGCGCTGCGCGCCTGCACCCGCCATGACGATGGAATTGATCTGCTGGGAGAGCTGGTTGATATTGCCCGTGAACTGCTTGGTCATGTTGAGGAACGGGACGAGGATCGAGATATCCAGCGCCTTGCCGGAAAGGCTCAGGTTCGGAACGCCGATAAGCAGCAGCACGCCGCCCACGAGCGCCAGAGCCGCATAGAGGAAGTTGCCGATGTTGCCGATGATGGGGCCGAGCACGCTGGCATAGGCGTGGGCGCGGTAGCTGTTTTCAAAGAGGGCGTCGTTGATCTTGTCGAACTCCTCAATGGAGCGCTGCTCGTGGCAGAAGACCTTGACGACCTTCTGGCCGGTCATCGTCTCCTGAATATAGCCCTCGGTTTTGGCGACGGCCTGCTGCTGGCGCAGGAAGAATTTGGCGCTGCCGCCGCCGACGCGCTTGGTGACGACGATCATCAGAATCACGCCGAGCACCGAAATAAGCGTCAGCCAGATGCTGAAATAGAGCATAATGCCGAACACGGCCAGCACGATCGCGCCAGACTGGATGAAGGCGGGGATGGCTTCGGACACGAGCTGGCGCAACGTGTCGATATCGTTGGTGTAGAAGCTCATGATATCGCCGTGCTGGTGGGTGTCGAAGTAGCGGATGGGAAGATCCTGCATGCCGCCGAACATCTCCTGACGGAGCTTGTCGAGAAAGCCCTGCGTCATATAGGCCATGAGCTGCTTGTAGACCAGGATCGCGATGATCGAGAGCACATAGAGCGAGATGAGCAGCGACAGGATGGGGATGAGCTCTGCTTTGGCGGAGACCCAGTCGCGCGAGACGTACCACTTTTCGATGACCTGAATGACATTCTGCACGAAAAGCGACGGGATCGACGTGACGATGGCCGAGAACAGGATGCACGCGAACGTGACGGGCGCGAGCACAGGATAGTAGGAAAAGAGCTTTTTCACCGTGCGCTTAAGCATGGCGAGGTTCGCCGCGCCGTCGTTTGGGCGGCGGGAATTCTTGGGATCACGCTTCATCCTGCTCACCTCCGTTCGTCTGGGATTCGTAGACCTCGCGGTAAATTTCACTCGAAGCGAGGAGCTGATCGTGCGTGCCCATGTCCGCAATATGGCCGTTGTCCATCACGAGAATGAGGTCGGCATCCTGCACGGACGCGACGCGCTGGGCAATGATGATCTTCGTCGTCTCGGGGATATAGGTGCGGAAGCCCTCGCGGATCAGCGCGTCGGTGCGCGTGTCGACCGCGGAGGTCGAGTCGTCGAGGATCAGAATCTTCGGCTTTTTGAGAAGCGCCCGGGCGATGCAGAGACGCTGCTTCTGTCCGCCGGAGACGTTCGAGCCGCCCTGCTCGATATAGGTGTCATACCCGTCGGGGAAGGAGCGGACGAATTCGTCCGCCTGCGCGAGCCTGCACGCCTCGATCATCTCGTCGTCGGTGGCGTTTTCGTTGCCCCAGCGCAGGTTATCCTTGACCGTGCCGGAAAACAGCACATTCTTTTGCAGCACGACGCTGACCGCGCCGCGCAGCGCCTCAAGGTCGTATTCGCGCACATCTCTGCCGCCGACCTTGACGCAGCCCTCGCTCACATCGTAAAGGCGCGGGATGAGCTGCACGAGGGTCGACTTGCTCGAGCCCGTACCGCCGAGGATGCCGACGGTCATGCCCGAGTCGATGTGCAGGTTGATGTCCTGCAGCGCGAATTTCTTCGCCTGTGCGGAGTACTTGAAGCTGACGTTTTCAAAGTCGATGGAGCCGTCCTTCACGTCCATCGCGGGAGATGCGGGATCGGTGAGCGCGGGCTTTTCCTCGAGTACCTCGCAGATACGGACGAAGGACTCATACGACATCGTCATCATCACGTAGATCATCGAGATCATCATCAGCGACATTAAGATCTGCATGCCGTAGGTCAGCATGGCCGAGAGCTGGCCAACGTCGATGGTCGTGCCGCCGTTCGTGATGATGATCCGCGAGCCGACAAATAGCACGAAGATCATGTTGAAGTATACGCAGAACTGCATCAGCGGCGCGTTGAGCGCGACGACGCGCTCGGCGAAGGTGAAGTCCTTGGCGATATCGTGCGAGGCCGCGGCGAACTTCTGCTTTTCATACCCTTCGCGGGCAAAGCCCTTGACCACGCGCATCGCGCGCACATTTTCCTCGACCGATTCATTGAGCTTATCGTACTTGCGGAACACCGCGCGGAACGCGGGCATTGCCTTACGTGCGATCAGAAGAAGTCCGATTACCAGCACGGGAATGATAATGAGGAATGTCGTCGCCAGCGCGCCGCCCATGATATAGGCCATGATGACGGCGAAGAGGAACATCAGCGGTGCGCGTACCGCGATGCGGATGCACATCATAAAGGACATCTGCACATTGTTGATATCGGTCGTCATGCGCGTGACGAGCGAGGCGGAGGAGAATTTGTCGATATTTTCAAACGCGAAGCTCTGCACGCGGGTGAAAACATCGTGGCGGACGTTTTTGGCAAAGCCGGCGCTCGCGCGCGAGCCGTAAAGCCCGCCGAGCGCGCCGCAGCCGAGCGACACGAGCGACATCAGGATGAGCCCAAGGCCCACGCGCACAACGCCGCTGAGCTCCGCGCCGCCCTTGATTTCGTTGACGAGATTGGCGGTGAAAAACGGGATCAGCACTTCGATCGCGACCTCGCCGACCATGCACAAGAGCGTCAGGATCGTGGGCTTTTTATACTCGCGGATGCAGCCCATGAAGCGATGGATCATATTCATCGGCAGTGGCCTCCTTTCTTAGTTTGTGGGGGACAGTCGGGCAGCTTGCCCTGCTCGATCATGCGCTTGCGTTTGGCCTCAAAGGTGTCGTGGATGGTGCGAAGCGCCGTGCAGAAGGTCTCGCGCTCTTCGCCTTCGAGCTGGTCGAAAAACGCGCGGAACTCCGCCGCATCCTTCTCTAAAAAGCTCGCCACGTATTCGTCGGCCTTCTCAGTCGCCCGCAGGCGGATGACGCGGCGGTCGTCGGGGTCGCTCAGCCGCTCGGCAAAGCCGCCCTCGACCAGCTTGTCGACGAGCTTGCTCATCTGCTGCTTGGGCATGCGGGCAAAGTTTGCAAGCTCTGTCATCGTCATCGTGCGGCCGCTGCGGCGCATCGACTGGATGCAGTAGTACATGTCAAGGCTGACGCCGTCGTTCAGCATGCGCTTGAACGGACGGGCAAACCAGTAGTGCCATGCGGGGATCGTGTCGAGCAGCAGCTCCTGGATCTCGTTGGTCTGCATGTGGTTCTCCTTTCTTAAAAATACTTAGATAGTCAACCTGAATTGACTATCACTTTGAATTGACAGTGCTTAGGATACAACAATTAAAAACGAATTGCAAGAGGAAAATGCACTCATTTTTCGACAAAAAAACGGTGGCCGGAAGCCACCGCTTTTTGACTGAATTATTGCTTGAGCTTTACGTTGTTTCTGATGGTGCGTTCGCTGCGCGGACGGTTCGTCAGGCGTTGCAGCACGGCGCTGATCTGCCCCTCGGCGGCTTCGACCTCGGCATGGAACGCGCGGGCAGAGACGCGCAGCGCCCCGTGGCCGAGGATGATGATCTGCTCAGGGCCGTCGGATGTCGCCACGCGCACGCGGCGTTCGCGGCGCAGCTCGTAGGTCGCGCGCTCGATGTAGGTGCCGGAAGGCGTTCTGCCGGGAATATCGATAGACCCCGTCTCTTTCTGATAGCAGCCCATGACTGCTGTGGTCATGGCAAAGAGAAGGACGGCCATGCAGATGATCGGACGAATGATTCTTGTGATTCTTTTCATAATGCTGTCTCCTTGCCGCGCTGGAGCAGCGGCATGGCTCAAAGTGTTGTGTGTTCGGACAAAATGTTTCCTGTAGCAAAAAAGGAACAGCGCAGCTTCGGGGCGAGATGCCCGTCCGCTGCGCTGTCCGATGTTCGCTTATGGGGTCATGCCAGCGGCTTTGATGTTTAGCCATATGTCAGCCGTTCACTTCTTGCAGCGCCAGAGGAAGGTCACGATCTGACCGCGGGTGCAGTCGTTGTCGGCGCCGAACAGTCCGCCGCCGATGCCGGTGGTGATGCCCTTCTTCGCTGCCCATGCCACTGCGTCGGCATAATAGGCGTTGGTTGCCACATCGCTGAACTCGGCGCTGCCGCTGACTGCGGGGCTGCCGGAGGCACGATAGAGGAAGGTCACGCTCTGCGCACGGGTGCAGGTAGCGTTGGGGCTGAACTTGCTCTCGCCTGTGCCGCTGGTAATGCCGTTTTCGACAGCCCAGGCAACAGCCTTGGCATAGAAGGCGTCAGCGGGAACATCCGTGAAGCTGCTCATGCTCTTGGGGGCGGGAGAACCGGCCGCGCGCCACAGGAAGGTGACGATCTGCGCGCGGGTGCAGGGATCGTTGGGGGCGAACATATTACTGCTCACGCCGTTGGTGATGCCCTTCTCCACTGCCCAATCAATCGCTTCCTCATAGTAGCTGCCTTCCGCTACATCGACGAATACGCCGGTCTGGGGGTTGCCGTTGGCTTTCATAAAGATGACCTCGATGGTATGGGTTCTGCGGACATTCTCAAAGGTGTAGGACTTCACCGCGCCGATGCTCTTGCCGTCGATCTTGACGTTGGCGACGGCATAGCCCTTATCCGGGGTGATGGTGAAGGTCTGATCGGCTCCCTCGCGGACGCTGACATTGCCGGAGGGAGAGAGGGAACCGCCAGTTCCGGCAGTCGCCTGGATGGTGTAGTAGCTGTAGCCGCTGCTTCCACCGCCATTGTAGCGCCACTGAGCCGTGACGGTCAGGTTTTCGGCGGGCATGGTGGTGGGGATGGCCGGGGTCCAGCCCGCAAACGTGTAGCCAGTCTTGGTGGGATCGGCGGGGGCGGTGATGGCAGTGCCGTAGTCCTGAGTGATGGGCGCGATGGTACTTCCGCCGTTGGTGTCGAAGGTGAGGGTGTACTGGTTCACGGTCCACTTAGCCTTGATGGTCATATTCTCGGCGGGCATGGTGGTGGGGATGGCCGGGGTCCAGCCCGCAAACGTGTAGCCGGTCTTGGTGGGATCGGCGGGGGCGGTGATGGTGGTGCCGTAGTCCTGGGTGATGGGCGCGATGGTACTTCCGCCGTTGGTGTCGAAGGTCAGCGTGTAGCTGGTCGCTTCGCCGCCTGTGCCGCTATTGCGCAGAATCGTCAGCGTGTAGGTTTTAGTGCCGATCTCCACGACAATGTCGGTTGTGCCGCTGTTGGGGATGGCAACGGTTGCGCTGCCGCCGGTGGACAGAGCCTGTCCGTTGATGCTCACGGGCTCTCCGTTTCCAGACACCGCTGTGACTAGCGTAGATGTTGCTCCGCTATCATTTTGCAGCGTATAGGTATAGTTCGTTCCGTTGGCGGTAAAATCGCCGAGCCCCACTGCCAGACCTTCAAAGGTCAGAAGGTCATTACCGGGCACTGCGGCTCGCACCACTACGCGGGTGCCAAGCCGGGAGAAGGTGACGTTTTCCGCCTGGAAGGTTTCCCCGGAGATGGCACCGCCAATACTGGTCTTTTTCGTTTCCAGAACGGCCCCGGCAGCATCCAGCAGCGTGGCCACCAGCTCTGCGCTAGTCTGAGGCTGCAGGCAGTTGTTGCGCAGGGTAATGGCGGCGGTGCTGTGACCGTTGCCGTCGTTCCCCTGTGTCACATCCATCGTCAGCTGCTCTCCGGTGCGGGCCAGTGCGCCGGTCATATGGACGCTGGCCTCGCTGTCACTGCCGTCATACTCCGGGAGGCGCTGATTGCCTCCCGTTCCACCGATCTGGCCTTCCGCCCACGCCTCGGCGTACAGATAGGTACCCACATTGGGGATCTCGGTTTTGCCAATGGATGTCATATATCTGCCCAGATCATAGGTCAGGTCCAGTGTAAAGGTCCCCTGATCGATGCGGGCGAGGGCGCTGTCTCCGGAAACGGTGATTTCATTACCGCTAACCGATACGCCGTTTGTGGTGCAGGCTACCTCTGCAGGCTTGGTATGCAGATCATCCGCATAGAACGCAAGCTTCACCTCGCGGTTCTTTCCGTCGGCCAGCGTGGCGGCAGAGGAATTATAGAGGGTCATGCGCACCGTGCGCTTGCCGGCGCTCTCCGCAATCACTTCCATTTGCGAGATGCCAATGTCGGGATAATCCAGATACACTGTGCCGTTTTCGTTGATGCCGCCGGCGGCGGTGATGGTATAGCTCGGGTCGGTCACGCGGTCTCTCACATGGTGCCAGACGGTAAGGGTGGTGCTTTCATTGGGCAGCAGTTTTTCCGTAAGGGTGGCGGTTTCCCCGCTGCCAAGCTTGACCGTTAGGTTTGTCACATCGTTCAGCCCGGTGTTGCGGATGGTAAAGCGAATGGGTGTCAGGCTGTTCAGCGCCAGCGTTGCATAATCCACACCGATCTGTTCCACTGCCACCGCATCGGTGATAAAATTAGAAGTAGCGGTATAGAGGATCGTTTCCTCACCCGGAACGGTCACGCCGCCGATTACCTCCGGTTTTTCATCGTCATACCGGGTGGCCTGAATGGCAGCCTGCACCTGATTGCTGCCGCTGACATAGGCATCAAAGTGGTCAGCCAGCGTGCGATCCGGCAGCTCTGCCAGTTCCAATGGTGCGGAGAGAGTGTAGGTATTTGCGGCATAGCGCAGCTTGGCCGCCTTCAAAATGCCGTGATCTACCGCGCCGTTGGCGTCATTGACAGTCTCATTCCAGACGATGGTAAGATCATTGAGGCTGCGATGATCCCCGCTGAGGGAAGCGAAGCGGAAGTCTCCGCCCACGGCGGCGTTGCCGCTGCTGGTCAGGGCAGACAGAGAGCCGGGGAAACTGTTGGACATGGTGCCTCCGCCGTCCACAGCCAACAGCTGGATATCGCTGCTGCCGTCTCGGACACTATGCCAACCGATGACAAATCGGTCATCCCCGCCGCCGAAGTTGGCTGCAACGACCTGGGGGTTTTCGTCAAGATTGCTGTCACGGGTCGCCAGCATGGCTGTACCGGGAGTTCCGTTAGCAGCCACGGTACAATAGGCGATCTCGTAGGCGGAGGTATCTCCGGTTTCGCTGCGGTCCAGCGAGTAAACCGCCATAGCGGTTCCGTCGGGCAGCATGGCCGCCTGCAACGCCTTCACGCTGCCAGTAGCACCGTTATAAAGCATTTTGGCCTCGCTCCAGGTGCCGCTGTCATAGCAACGGTACATGATACAATCTCTGGTCGTGAAGTTCAGCAGGTTGTTGCTGCCCTGCGTACCGGGATCGGGGGTGTAGACGCTGCGCCAGAACACGATGGCCTTGCCGTCGCCCACTGCCGTGGCTGGGGCCAGATCCGGTGTGCCGTCTTTGGTTAGGCGGGTGGAAGTCCAGGTTGTGCCGTCATAGACGGACGCTACGATCTCCGTGCTGTTCATCAGCAGGTTTTGCTCTTCCAATGTCACGGGATCACCGGCATTTTTACCCGGCAGGTCGGTGCCCATGCGAACCCAAGCCGCCGCCGCGAAGCTGTCAGTGCCGGACAGAGAAACGCTCGTGTCGCCGTAGCCGGGGAACCCTGTGGGATCGGCAATTTGGCTGGAGACAGAATAGACGCCGCCATTAAGGGTGGAGAAATGTGCCCGGCTGGCGTAAATATTGCCGATGTTGCCGTCGTTGATGTAGGCCAATACCTTCCCGTCATCGCTGAGCTGTGGATAGGATGTGGGGTTGGCATTGGACTGGATGTTTTGCAGCCCATTGGTGGAGTTCAGAGAGAACAGCATCATCCGCCGCTGGGGCTGGCCCCAAGTACGGGCATATTGCTCCAGATAGTCACGGCTTTGGAGCGTCGCACTGGCAGAAGCCACCTGCATTCCGCTCTGGGCCGCCGCCATCCGCAGCGAGGCAAGGCTCAGCCCACTGGTGGCGCTATTCCAGTAGTCGTCGATTGTTTTCCAGTTATTAAAAGTCTTGGTGGCTCCAAAGGTTCCGGAGGCGATCACCGCCTCGTAGGAGATAAACAGGAAGGCGGCCACGAATTTGATTCCCACTTCGCTTTGGATCCCCAGGGCCTGACCGTTGATCTGGCGCTTTGTCTCGTCGGCAAGATAGGTGCGGGAAAGGAACTTATTCTGACTGTCCACATCCAAATTGCCGAATAGGCCGATCTTCAGCGCCACGATCGAATAGTCAAAGCCAATGCCGCCAAACGCGTGGACATAGGCGTTGATACGCAGCGTGGTCAAAAAGTCATTCACTGCCGTGGCCGTGGGATCGCTCCAGGCAAGCTCTGTGCCCTGTCCCTGCTGGCCGTAGCGCACTGCGGTACGGAAATCCAGCTGAATGGCACCGCCCAGCTCAAAGGTTGCTGTCAACGGCACGGGGCCAGCCATGGCGTTCACGCTGAAGGAGAAGCCCACGCCAACGCCGGAGGTAAAGCCGCCGCCTACGGTGAAAACCTCCCACTCCTTTTTTTCGGCGTTATAGCGGATCTCCGCTTCGTAAAAGCCCTCCAACTGCAAGTTGAGATCCGTGCTGGTGACATTGTCGGCCAAGGAGTTGGTTTTGTAGTCCCCCTTGGGATCATAGGTTCCCTGGGCCATCTGGCTCAGGTCCCCGGTACTGGGCACGCCCACCTCCAGGTTCTGCGTCAGCACATTCGCACCCAACGCCACGCCGTCCTCGGAATAGTCCATGTCCTCCATCTCCAGCGTGTTGTACCCGGCCCAAATCATGGCACGGAACACGGAGGGATCTTCGCTGGGGGTGATGATCATTTTGAACACGGAAGTGTCCACCGGACCGCTCAGATCATCCAGCCGTCCGGTCAGCACCTTGAGAATGTTACTGTCGCCCACTCCGCCAAAGTCGACTCCCTTCACTATACTGGAGGCTCCCATCGTCGCCAGAATACCGGTGACGCGGTCATCCTCTGTCACCTTGGGCACTCGGGTCAAATCAACGACCCGGAAGGGCATTATTTTCTCCTGCAGCAGGCTGCCGTTCAGGCTCAGCTGCGTTTTCATACCCACATCCTTGCCGTCGGCGATCCATCCAGAGGTGGTCATGGTGGCCTCGGTGAGGGTCAGATCGTTTTCCGCTACAGGGATGGATGAGAAGGGATACTGCTTGGTACTGCTGCTCTGGGCGGCAGGAAGAACGCCGTATTCGTCCGCCAGCTTGAGACTGTAATTCTTCGCGTCGGCAATCTTCTCGCCCCAGAGGAACATGGTGGTGTGCAGGGTTGCTGTTTTAAAGCTGCTGTTAGGGCCAATCTTCCCGGTCGAGTTGCGGACATCCACTTTCTGACCGTTGGCAAGACCGTAATCAACGCTTTGCGCCACAATGAAGGGCTTGTTTTCCTCCCCCGTCGGCACGCGCTCCAGAGAGACAACGCCCTCTGCGGTGCGCATTACATCGTCCACGCCCAGCTTGCCGTTGACAGTCAGCAGCAGTGGATAGTACTTGTCGCCGTCAATTGCGCTGATCTCCAGAATGTACTCCAGCTGATCCAGAGCGGAAAGCGCCGTGGTGCTGCTCTCACCCTTTTCGGCCGACCAGAACTGGGTGGAATCCAGATGGACGGTTATATTTCCCGCCGCATCCGTGGTATAGGTGTCGCCGGTGATGCCGCTGACAAGTGCTCCTGCCCTGGAGCCCAGCAGAGCTGTCTGGCAGTAGCCTCCGTTTTTATAAACGCCGCCGCGAACGGTCACCGTCTTGTTCGCCAGCGGATCGCCGCCCGGCGTGATGAGCGTCACAGATGCCCGGGCGACTCGCCGAAGGCTGAAGGTATTCAAGGGATAAAGCTGCAGTTTTGTGGCATCCCGCTCGCCGGAACGCAGATTTTCTTTATAGATGGTGCCCAGATAAATATCCGCGCCGGAGCCGGACCGCAGTGACACCTCACTGGCGATCCCGTTGGGTTCGTAAAGCGCCAGCACGCCATCACTGTTGGTCGTGACCGTTTTGGGAACACCTTTGCCGTCGGTGTATTGCAGCGTAGTTTCCGCTGCAGGCGTCAGCTGGAAGAGATAGAACTTATTTTGCAGCGTTTTCGCTGTCACCTGTACGGCGGCGCTCATGCCCGTGGCGGCATGGGTAGCCGTGACGGTTGCGGTGCCGTTGGCCAAGCCGGACAGCGCCATTTTGGTTTCGGGAAGGTAGGAATCAAAGGATAAGTTTCTGATGTCCTCATACAGTCCGCCCTGCTTGTAGTTGACGGAAATGGCATTGTTGTTACTGGAGAGCCACCGGATGCCGTCTTTAAAGGAGTTCCATCCGTACTCGTCATAGTTGATGCCTATGTACTCGATCAGCCCAAGCTCCTGGCGCAGCTGCAAAATTTTAGCTGTATCGGTGGGCAGGGTGCCGCTGACCTTGGAGGTGTTGTCCATGGTCAGCGCAGAAATCGTGTCTCCTTTGTCGTCTTGCACCTTCAGTGCGTCGGCATCGTAGACATACAGGGGGAAGGAGTCGGTGCTGGGAGATTCCTCACCAGGGTTCTCCACGCTCAAAACCACTTGATAGGTGTCCTTTAGATTGCCGGCTTTCACACTCTGTAATGGCAGGGAGTAGCTTCCGGAGGTACCGGATAGGCGCTCACTGGCCACCTCATGGGTGCTGTTGTCCTCTGTGACCCGGGTAATGGTCAGCGTGGGCTGTTGAGAGGCGCCGGTAGTGGCATTTTCCACCGACCAGCCGATATTGACGGCGCCGTCGGTATCCTTGAGGTAAATGCTCTGGGGCGGTGTCAGCTTGGCCGTGGCAGGTGGTGCCTGCACGATGATCCAGGCAAGTGCCGACAGGCGGACGTCCTCACCCCCGGCGTTGGGGTGCGGCATGGAGACCAATACCGTGTAGGCAGGGATATTGCCGTTGGAGAGCTTGGAGAGCACATTCTCCTCGATCCGCACGCTGTTTTCATCCTTGCCGACGGTATAAGTCGCAACGGGATTGAGGCCGCTCAACGCCGCCTCATTCGCGTAGTTGCCCTCATACAGGTCGATCCTGTAATCGAACTCTTTGTTCGGTGCCATCAGCGCGGCATTGGAGCTCCACAGCACGGTGGCGGGCTGATTTACCCGCGTCACGATGGACGAGCCGCCGGGAATCACCAGTGCCAGGGAATCGCCTGCCGTCACGGTATAGGGCTGTGACTGGCCCGTCACATCATCGGCAGGGTCCTCAGTCCCGTTGTCCGCCGTAAAGGTAAAGGTGACGGTTCCCACCTTGGTTCCTGTGGTGGCAACAAGGCCGGTATCCTCGTCGATGGTGGCAATGTCCAGGTCATTGCTGCTCCATTTACCGGTGGTGTAGCTGGCCTGCTCACCGTTTTCCCCCAAAACCTTGGCCTGAAGCGTGGGGCGGGCGACTTCGGCGAGGGAAATCGTATAGTCGGCGTCATTCGCTTCCGGGACGATGGTCACCGTGTGCGCGGAAACTTTCTTTGCCACCGTGAACTGCCGGGTCAGGGGAAGAACATTCACCCAGTTAGGAGAGTCTTTCGTGCCCTCGTTGGCCTGCAGCGTCACCGTATAGGTGCGGGTGTAAGCTGCGGGTGCGATTGCATAGTCGCTCATGGTGAAGGCTTCCTTCTCTGTGTCCAGATAGACCTGCAGATGGATTGCTTCATCCGTGGAGTTGTCCCTCAGTTCGAGGCGGAAAGGGGCTTCCTTCGGCTCTGTGCCTTCCGGGGTGTGATAATCGCTGTATACGGTCTTGTAGGCCTGCGCCATGTTGGCCTGCATCGTGAACGATGCATTGCCGTTGTCGTAGTCGGCGGTCAGTGCGGTGGGGGCGTTGCGCATCAAGACGCTCTCCAGCGCAACGCCGGTAATCGGCTCGCTTAGATAGTGTGTGGGATCCAGCGTATGATCAAAAACATCCTTCACGCCGGTCATACCATTGACGGTGACCGTGGTGGCATCTGTATCCTGCACTGGGTACCAGAGCATTGCCGTGACACCGTAGTTGTTCATGGAAAGATCAGCGGCGCTATACTCTTTGCCGTTGATGGTCACGCTGGCGTTTCTAAGATCCACGAACTCGCTAAAGGTAACTGTGATGGGCACGTGCTGTCCGCTGGCATAGGTTCCCGCCGGGGCCGTGACGCTTTGAATGGTGGGGGCGTCCGTGTCCAACAGCTCGGCGTGGACGCCGCTGTTCTTGGTGGTGGCCCAGGAATTTTGGATTTCGCCCTGTACACTTTTCATATACAGTCGGAAGGGCAGCCAGTACTGCTGATCCCCTCTGTTTTGCGTGGTAGACTGCAGGGAGATGCTGACTGTTTCGCCCTTGTTGATCGTACAGTTCAGCGCTTTTGTTCTGTTGTTGCTGAGCCCCAGAGATTCTTCATTGAACTTGTACTCCGTCAGATAGAACGGGGCAAAGGGCTGGTTTTTATACCAGCCATACGGCGCATCGCCAGTATAGGCAGCTTTTTCGGTACTCCAGTTAAACTCGATGCTGGCGTCGATTTGGTATGGTTGATAAAATGGGTCGGAGCCGACGGGAAGCACCGAGTTGCGAGCGCTATCCAGAATTCTGATGGTATCGCTTAGCGCAACGAAGTCCGGATTGTTGGCACCGAGGGCTGTAGTGTATTCATCTGCCAGCAAAGGAATATACATATCCCCCTGTATTGTGTCTGTACTTTCGTATCTTTCCTCATAGTTCGGCGCGGTCATTGATGTTTGTATTGTGGGGACGCCAACCGTCTTTATTAGCTTGAGCTGACAGTGGTCGGCATAGCTGGCGCCGTCATAGAACACCAGATTTTCCGCATCGTAAAATTCAATCATCCCCAGCAGGTCGCCATAGGAATAAGAATTCTCGAGCCAGGCTGAGGTTCTTCCTTTGGTTTGAACCTTGACAGTGATTTTCTGACCACCTAAACTGTAGCCGTCTACCGCATAGGTCAGCTTGTAGGACCCGTCGCTTTGCTCGACCCCACTCACCCCGCCTATCGAGACCTCCACATTGGTGATATAATCGCTGAGCTGGCCTTTTTGAATGCGGTAGGAAAAGCCGGCCGGTTTTCCTCTGTATACAGTAAAAGGCCCGGAGTTCCAGGTGTTGTTTGCGAGATTCCCCAGCGTTTGGCTCATCATGCTGCTCATATCCACCGTCTCAACGCCCACAGGCGCTGTGGCGGAATACCGCAAGCTGATGCCCTGCAGCTCCAGCTGCTCCATCAGGCTATTGAGATTCTCCAGTGCTTCCCCGGCAAACTCCCTGCCGGAGAAATAGGTGTCCTTGATCCGCTGCAGCTCCTGTTCGATTTGGATCATGGTCTTCAAATCGCCCAGCGCCACCGGAGTCCCATCCACGTCGGCTATGCGGGTGAGATCCGTGGCGGGATTTTCCAGCAGCTCTATGACAGCCGCCAGTGTCAACACCTGGCCGTCCAGCGTGATGGTTTGATCCACCTTGAAATTGCCGTCTTCATCCAGCAGCCCCAAAGCGTTCAGCATGGAAAGCACCTGGTCGCTGCTGCCGCCAGTCAGGGCGGAGAGCTGCTCCAAAATCGCCTGATTTTCCTTGGGTGTGTTGCCCAGCGAATCGCTCACCGCTGCAAACGCCGCTGTCGGCAGCATGGTCAGCAGCATGCAGCAGACGAGCAGTATGCTAAGTATTCGTTTTTTCATTGGCTTTTCTCCTCCTGTTCGTGTCGGTTCGGTTTGTCCGCCCCGCCTTTTTTCTGGTTTTCTCTGTTTCTGAGCCGGAAGCACAGCGCGGTGAACGCTGCCGCCGCGGCAAAGGAGACAACGCCTACCAGCACATAACCGCCCGCGTCCTCCCGCAGCAGCATCGCGCCGAACACGCCCCATGCTTCCGGTTGCCCCGGCCCGACGACCGTGCCCGCCGCCTGCATCAGTGCCGCGAACAGCAGCATACACATAGCGCTCAGTCCATAGATGCCGCGCCGCTGCCTCCGGCGGGTGTTTTCCCGCACCCGCTGCTTGACGAGTGCGACCCGTCTTGCGGTATCGTACATTTCGTTTGAATCCCCTTTCCGGTTTGTCTGAAACTGTGGCCTAAAAACCCTTTCACTTATATAGGTACAAAAAATCGAAAAAACTCTCACCCAAAA
>OKSE01000513.1_pt1 | contig 22731 bp, 19 predicted proteins | sample 1633631 | NCBI WGS metagenome assembly OKSE01 (sample SAMEA3541555, study PRJEB24748) | human gut metagenome | biome: human gut; feature: human-associated habitat; material: faeces | place: China | collected 2012 | reverse complement strand
ATATCCTGTCCAGAGTTTCTTGATTCTTTGTTCTCATATCAGCACCTCTGTTTCTGTGTGGGATTTCATATCCCATAATGCTATTATACCCGGAGAATTGCAAATTGCAAGAGGGCAGCCGAAAATCGAAAAGTAGGTGCAACCAATTGGCTGCACCTACTTGTTTGGAAAGAGAACAGGTTCTTATTCGATTAGGGCTTGTGCCGCTTGTTTTACCATGATTGCATAGGATTTTTTGACATCGTTGGGGGATTTGATAGTGACCTTTCCTGCGAATCCAAACACCCAGCTGTAGAAAACATGGCCAACAGCGGTATTCACTACTGCTCTGAAAGATTGCATATCATTTGCCAAAACAGTGACATCCTTTCCAAACTTATCGATGATGGCATCCATGACATCGTTACTGCAGACCAATTCGATCTGCTTTCTCTGCCCATTATACATCGGCTCGAACTTTAATGCACACTGTTCTGCGAATTTCGCGGCGGTGCTCCCTTTCGGGGCGTGAACCACAAGTTGCCCTTGACCGATGGTAGGGAGAAATTTTTCTCTGGCAGAGCGGATGACAGAGGCATCGTTGATAGATGTAATATTCCAACCAATAAATGTAATAATCAAGGATGGGTTATCGACATAAATATCCTTCAGGTTTGTGCAGCCGGCAATGGAAAACAGGTCAAGATCCTTGATTTTTGCATGGAGACGCAGCTCTGTCAACGATGTGCAGTCTGCAAATGCGTAGCTACCGATTTGCGTCACATTTGGCCCGAGATGGATACTTGTCAAAGCTCTGCATCCCAGGAAGGAATAGTTTGCATATCCCCCCACAAAGGACGGCGTGTCAAACGGCCCGCTTTTGCCGGAGGGATAAGCTAACAGGCAATCATTTTCCTTGGAGTACAGAACGCCGTCGATGCTGAAATATTTCAGATTAGCCGGGTCGACGGTAATTGATTGCAGTTTGGGACAGTCTGCCACGGGAGAATCCCAATCTGGCTGATCTCCGATGCACGTTACGCTAGCCGGAAAAGACAGGCTTTCCAGATTCGGGCAGTCCTCAAATGCCAACTCATCGATTGTACAAAGAGTATCCGGGAGGGTAATTTGGGTAAGCGCCGACCGAAAAAATGCGTGCATTCGGAGTGCGTCAACCCCCGAGGGCACTGCGAAGACGCCTTCCATTTTGGGTGGGACACGATACAGCTCTAATCCGGATCGACAGTACAACACACCATCTTTGACACACAGGGAATATTCGTCATCGCTATCGACGATTCTGACGCGCAGGAGGCTCTCATCATCGCTGTCGATGATGCAGTATTCGTCTACATTTGAGCAGAGGTCAAGAAACTTATCGGTCTCATCGGTCTCGAAACAGCTCTGACCCGGAATCAATTTAATCTTTTTCACACACTGAAAGGTTTGCTTCTCTAGAACATCTTTGATGCTCTTGTACTCCCCGTAAGGGACAAAGTCCTCGTCATCGCAAAGATAGGCGTGGACGGGAATCCCGTGCTGTTCCGCATAGTATCTTGCATAGGACCAGATGGGAGTTTCGATAATAATCCCCGGTTCAAAGATGTTTTCAGGAATTCTACTTTCGGTTGCTGGAATATAAACAAAATCAAAATCTTTCTTTTGAATTTTATCAACAAGACCAGGGGATATAAGTTCTAACCGGCGCTCATTGGGGTGCAATCTGCCGATTGGCCGACAAGCCCGCGGCGTATGCGCCGGGAAATATGGGTGAAAAAAAACGAAGATATTTCCCACTTGCCAGCAATATTTCCCTAAATCGACAGGATAGGTGGTCGCAATGCCGCCGTTACGTTTGGCTTTCCCGATATCTTCCTGCTCCCATTTGGCATAACAATCTTCTTTTGCTTCTGCCGCGCCAGTTTGCGTTGTGTTTCTTGAAAGTACCTCCCGTCTGGCGGTCGCGTTGAGAGTCATGCGAGTGTTAAGAGCATCTTCCGCGATAGGAGCGTCCAAAGCCTGACGCATGAGGCGGTAGACCAGTGGATTGGGCATATAGTTTGGATCGAGCCAAATGGCGAGGTCGGGGTTGCGGAAGTAAGGATTACCATCGGCGCAGCGGATTGCGGCAGCCAGCGCGGCACTTCTCGACACGCCGCAGTCGCAGCAGACGAATAGCTTCGGCCGAGCATCCGGTCGCCGGAGAAACGAGGCGACCTCGGCAGCCAATTGCGCAGAAAACGCCGCCGGGTCATCTGCATCGACGGTATCTCCGAAATCCAGCTGCATTACATTTGAGGGCAGCGGCTTGGAGAGATTGTCCTTCGAGACACAGAGAATGAAATCCATTGTGGAATTGTCCAGGAAATCCAGCACGGCTTTAATCGGACCAATATAGACATCTCTCATTTTATATTCCTCCTAGGTAATACAACTTTATTGACCAACGGCATCAATTCCGGCAAAAGCTCCTCTGGCGGGCGCAGCGAGGGCAGTTGCTGTGGGGCAGAAGTCTCCCTCTGTGCCTTCTTATCAGCGTCCAAGGGCTTTAGAATTCGAGTTACTAGGGAAAAACTAATCCTGTCCGAATATGGTGTAGGAGCTCCTGCACCGCAGTTTTGCTCACTTGATATCTTCAATTGTAGCAGAGAAACCCTCGTTTTTCAAGCATCCTCATCTTTGCACAGTAAATTTTGCGGTTGCTATCCCGGGTACATCTCTGTGTTTGTTTTGCTTTTCTCCATTTCACGCAGTCCAGTCTCTTCAGTTTTCGCTACGGCCAAGCTCTCTCTTCTGCAATAGTAAGATATGGCGCTCTGCGCAGCACCGTCAGCAGCTATAAGGGCGAGCTGACCGGCAGCGACAAGCACTTCTCTTTTTTCTTGGAGGGAAAGCCGAATGCGGAGCACATTCATGTATTTGAATCCGCCATTGACCTGCTGAGCTTCGCAACCTTGGCACTGCTTGCCGGGCACGACTGGAAAAGTGAAACCTATTTGTCTTTAGCCGGTGTGTTTCAGACTAAACGAGAGAATGTTGTGCCGGTGGCCTTGAGTAGATTTCTTGACGAGCACCCATCCGTCCGCAAAATCCATCTTCATTTGGATAACGATGCCGTCGGTCGAGGCGCTGTGAAAGGAATTGTTGGCGGACTGCAAGGAAGGTATCAGGTCTATGACGAGCCGCCCTCCCGTGGGAAAGATGTGAATGACGAGCTGAAAATCCGTGTAGGACTTAAGCTCTCCAAGCAGAATGTGATTCTTTATCTTTGCGGCATAATTCCGGTTGTGTGGCTCGGCCTGTTGATTGCTCCCTGCTTAAAGGATGGATTGCCCGGACTGGTTCAGCAGTTCGGATCGGTGATGCAAAACCCATTCAAAATACAGCTTTGTGAGGACAGTGTAAAAACTGTCCTCACTTTCCCCCTCCGAGTACGCGGAGGACAAAATCCGCTATGCCGCTGAGGATGTGACCGATCAGGTTTGGCACGAGGTTTCCGGCCAAACGAAAAAAGCCATTGAAAAAGGCAAGGAGGCGCACCGGGAGCACCGCAATGAAAAGCGCATCCACAAAAATGAAGAACGGGTTCGCCGCTATGAGGAGGAGCTGCGTAGGGGCGCGCCAAGCAGAACGCCGCGAGAGGATGCTGCACGGCAGGCAGCGCGGCAAAATACGGAGGCCACACGGACAAGCATCCGGAGCAGACGAAACCAGACCATCAAATCTGCGGAGCGTACCGAACGCACCATCAAGCAGTCTGCTCGCTCTGCCGGGAAACAGACAGTAAAAGCCGGTGCAAAGGGTACGGTAAAGTCAACAGAGAGGGCCGTAAAGACTGCGGAGAAAACCGCCAAGGCTGCCATCAAAACCGCAGAGGCAACGGCGAAGGCAACGCAAAAGGCAGCGGCTGCGGCTGCAAAGGCCGCTCAGAAAGCGGCGGAGATTGCCCGCCAGACGGCCATAGCCGCCTACAAAGCGGCTGTTGCGGCGGCAAAAGCCATTGCGGCGGCAATCAAGGCCATCGCAGCGGCGACGAAAGCACTGGTTGCAGCCATCGCTGCCGGGGGCTGGGTTGCGGTCGTGGTCATTGTTGTTATCTGTCTCATTGCGCTGATTGTCGGCTCTTGCTTCGGCATTTTCTTCTCCAGCGAAGATACCGGCTCAGAAAAGACGATGCGGCAGGTCATTCAGGAAATCAACCTGGATTACCAGAACGAGCTGGATGCCATTAAGGATTCCGTTGAATACGATGCGCTTGAAATGTCCGGTTCTCGGGCCGTGTGGCCAGAGGTGCTGTCGATCTATGCCGTCAAGACGACCTCCGATCCGGATAATCCCCAGGAGGTAGCAACGATCACTCCGGAAAAGGAACAGCTTCTGAAGGACCTGTTTTGGGAGATGAATGAGATCACCCATTGGACGGAAACAAGGACAGAGACGGTCATTGTGGAGACGGACGACGGCAACGGCAATATTCTTGAGGAAGAGGTACAGGAGACGATTACGACGCTCTATATCACCGTCGGCCACAGAACCTCAGATGAGATGGCTGGGCAGTACGGCTTCAACGAGGATCAAAAGCAGCAGCTTGCAGAACTGCTTGCACAGGACAGCAACATGTGGGCAGCGGTGCTTTACGGAATCTACGGAGTGGATGACCAAATCGTTGCCGTGGCGCTGTCACAGGTGGGCAATGTAGGCGGAGAGCCCTATTGGTCATGGTACGGTTTCGGCAGCCGCGTGGAGTGGTGCGCCTGCTTCGTCAGCTGGTGCGCGAACGAATGCGGCTATATCGACACCGGTGTCATTCCTAAGTTCGCAGGCTGTGTCAACGGTGTCCAATGGTTCCGGGAGCGTGGGCAGTGGGCGGATAACGCCATGGAGCCCTCGCCCGGCATGATTATCTTCTTCGATTGGGACAACAAGGGCAGCTCCGGCCCACAGGACGGTCAGTCCGATCATGTCGGTATCGTCCAGAAGGTCGAAAACGGCGTTGTCTACACCATCGAGGGCAACTCCGGCGATAGCTGTCGCGTCAATCAGTACCCGGTTGGCCATTATGAAATTCTCGGCTACGGCGTAGTCGCCTACTAAGCAGAACACGGTGTCATCCTTCGTCGGGTGGCACCGTGTTTTTTTCATTTTCGCAGGCCCTTCGCCAGTGCGATCAAATTATCCAGTTGCTCATTGCTCAACCCTTTTGCGATAGAGTAAAGCTCGTTTGCTTTTGACGGACTGGCTGCATCTATATCAAAGAAGTCTTTGGGCGTTATCCCAAGATATTCGCAAATGTAAAATATCCCGGAAAGTGACGGCATTGATTTTCCGCTTTCAATGTTGTTGATATAACCGGGATTTTGTCCCATGGATAGGCTCATATCACGGGCAGAAACGCCCTTTTCCTCCCGGAGCTTTGCCAAACGCAAGGAGAAATCTTTCTCAGTCATTAACCACTCACCGCCCTTTATTATATTGTAGCCTATAAATGCAGAAATAATATTTGCTCACAGGCTGCAATTATGTTGCGGTAATGGTTTGTGGATGTTATTATATTGATAGGTGGTGGTTATCAGATGATAGACATGAAATCCAGAACGGCTTGTTTCACCGGACATCGGGAATTGCCGACAGATGATCTGCCCGAAATTTCCAAGCGCTTGGAGGATACCTTGGCCACGCTGATCGAGCAGGGCTATCGCTATTTCGGCGCAGGCGGTGCCCTGGGGTTCGATACCCTGGCAGCGCAGGCAGTCCTACGCTTGCGGGAGCGTTATTCGCAGATCCGGTTGATTCCTGTGCTGCCATGCCTTAATCAAACTCGTGGCTGGCCACAAGCGGATATCGACACTTACGAAGAAATCAAGCGCTGCGCAGATAAGGTGACTTACACCTCGGAGCACTATTTTGGGGGCTGTATGCAAAAACGCAATCGACATCTTGTGGATAACAGCAGCGTCTGCATTTGCTATCTGACGAAACCCACCGGCGGCACGGCCTATACCGTGAACTATGCCCGCCGTAGCGGCCTGCGGATCATCAATATCGCAGGCCCAGATAGCTTGTAAGAGTGCCTTGTACGCAAATAAGCCTCCCGAATTGCCTTTCCATAGGTGAACGGTTCGGGAGGCCTTTTCAGGTGATGGCCAAAATCGACACCATAGCTGCTGTTTTTGCAGAATTTGTTCGTATTCTGTTGTAATTTCGGAGGCGTTATGGTAGAATATACTCTGTAAAGTTATAAGCACTTTTGGAGATTTTATTTTCAACAGGAGGAACCCCATGACGGTCCGTTATGACAAACTTTGGATTTTGCTAATCAAGAACAAAATGAAAAAAGGCGAGCTGGCCAAGGCTGCGCACCTGTCATCCCATACCATGACCCAGTTGAACAATAACCGCCTCGTCTCCATGTCTGTCATGCTCCGATTGTGTAAGGTGTTCCATTGTGACATTGGAGACTTGATGGAAGTAGTAGAGGATGAAACAAACTAAGCAGTAATTTTACCATGTATGCGTGAGGTATAACCAATGGACAACAATGCAAAGCTCCGCCCGCTATATCTGGCGAAGATTCTATATGAGCGCACCGATGAAGACCACTATCTGACCACGATGCAGCTGGCGCAGATTCTTGAAGAGGAATACGGTATCCCGGCGCACCGGCAGACCATCAAGACGGACATTGAGCTTCTGCAGCAGTTCGGAATGGACATCCAAGAAGTAAAGTCCACTCAGAACCGTTATAACCTCATTAGCCGTCAATTTGAAATCGCTGAGCTGAAGCTGCTGATCGATGCTGTGCAGTCCTCCAAGTTCATCTCCAAAGAACGCAGCGAGCAGATGGTCTCCAAGATTGTCACGCTGGCCGGACAGCATAAGGCCGAGGAACTGAAGCGCAACGCTTCCGTGGAGGGAAGGGTGAAGTCGGAAAATCGACAGGATTTGCTGATCGTGGATGCAATCAATGAGGCCATCAATGCCAGAAAGAAGATTGCCTTCCAATACTTTGCCTACAACATCCGAAAGCAGAAGAAGCTGCGCCACGACGGCGAACGGTACATCTTCAGCCCCTATCGTCTGATCTGGAACGGCGATTATTACTATGTTCTGGGCTATTCGGACAAGCATCAAGCCATCGGAAGCTTCCGTGTGGACCGTATCAGCGCCCGTCCTGACATTCTTTCGGAGGAAGCCGTACCGGTCCCGGTGGACTTCGGTGTCGATGATTTTCTTGCGACCACCTTCCGGATGTACGGCAGCGAGTGTCGGGAGGTAGAACTGATTTGTGACAACTCCGTGATCGATGCAATCATCGACCGCTTCGGGACAGATGTGACCATCTACGCCTGCGATATGAGCACCTTCCGCGTGATCGTCCGGGTGGCCATCAGTCATATCTTCTTCAGCTGGATTTTCGGCTTCGGCGGGAAAGTAAGAATCAAAGGGCCTGAAAAGATAAAAACGGATTATAAAGAAATGGTCTCAAGGGCACTATCCAGTCTGTGACATAACAACATCGGGATAAGTAGGTCCAAAATATATACCAAAGAGGTGAAAACAATGCAGGAAAGAAATATGCCGCCATTTGCACCGGTGCTGATGCAATCGACGAGAGCAATCGGCTATAGTTTGGAAGCTGCAATTGCAGATATTATTGACAACAGTATTGCTGCAAAAGCTGGGAAAGTTCAGCTGTCATTCTTTCCAGTAGGCGATGCATATGTCTCAATTCTGGATAATGGCACCGGTATGGATGATGCTCAAATGAATATCGCTATGCAGTATGGGAGTAAGAGCCCGACTGAGACACGAGACTCGTCTGACTTGGGACGATATGGCTTAGGTCTGAAGACTGCATCTTTGTCTCAGTGCCGTGTTTTGACCGTAATCAGCAAACAGGGAGATCAGGTAATTGGACGGCGCTGGGATCTTGATTACGTCATTAAAACAGGTGCATGGTCACTGTTGATCCTTGATAAAGAAGACTTCGCCTCAGTTCCTCATATTTCTGATTTGTACGAGCAGGATAGCGGTACATTGGTTGTATGGCAGAACCTCGACCGTTTGCTGATGGGCGAAGTAGATTATGAAAAATCGCTTGGCCGAAAAATGGACGAGGTAAGGCAGCACCTTGAACTGGTATTTCACAGGTACTTATCCGGAGAATCCGGAATAAAAAAGTTAGAAATAGTCTTCAATGGAGTAAAGCTTAAAGCGGCAGATCCGTTTTTGATAAAGAAGAGCACGCAAGCCATGGACACAGAAACGCTGGTGATTCGAGGCAAACGCATTCTGGTAACACCATATATTCTGCCTCATATTTCTAAAATGACTGAAGAGGAAAAGAACCAACTTGGCGGCAAAGATGGAATTCGCAAACGGCAGGGCTTTTATGTATATCGAAGCAAGCGGCTTCTAATTTGGGGAACGTGGTTCCGTATGATGCGGCAGGGTGATCTTTCAAAGCTGGCTCGTGTTATGGTCGATATCCCAAATGACTTGGACGATTTATGGACTCTGGATATTAAGAAATCTCATGCAATTCCACCTGCCGAGGTGAGGAATAGCCTTCAGACTGTAATTGATCGTATTGCAGATAAAAGTAAGCGGACATGGACGTTCAGAGGGAAAAAGGAAACTTTGGATTCGGTTGAGCATATGTGGACCCGATTAAAAACGCCGGAAAACGGCATCGTATATGAGATCAACCGAGACCATGTGTTGGTAGATCAGATCGTTGCCGAAGCTCCGGAAATTCGAGGCAAGCTTGAAACATTACTGAAATACATAGAACGAGGAATCCCTCTGAATCAACTTTACATTGATCTTAATAATGACGAAAAGATTGAGAATGATGCGGATATGGGCGAGCAGGAGATGTTCAAAACGCTGGAACAGATGCTGTCCGTTCTGCCCAGCAGCATTATGCGGCGTGAAATGCTTGAAAAGATAGAGCATACTGATCCTTTCTGCGGATATCCGGATGTGATTCGCGCTCTAAAAGCAAAGGAGGACGGCAATGTTAAACCCTAATATTGAAATGTTGGAAAATCTCATTTCCGCAGCGGTTAGTACTCGGTACAAGGAAGTTCCGCCTACAGAGGAAGAATTTCTTACGCTTGCACAAAGCATGCGTGCAACGCTGAGCACACTTCCAGTAACGGATGAGGAATTTGCAGAGATTCTTGTCCGGCTACGTGCGTCGATTGTTATACAGATGGATGTCGGCGTGTACATCAATGATCGAAATACACCTCATAAATCATGGCTTCCGTCCAGAAGAGCAGATTTGGACTTTTTCTTCTGGAATCGATATAAAAAATATCTAGAGGAAATTAAACATTGGAATCCAAGGGTTACCGCAACGCTGGATAAGGTTTCTGACGAGATCGTCGATCTGCTCGGAGATCCGCAAAGTAAAGAACCTTTTCAGCGCCGCGGATTGGTGTTGGGCGATGTCCAATCCGGCAAAACCGCAAATTACACCGCAATCAGCAACAAAGCTGCTGATACTGGATACAGAATTATTATTGTTCTTGCAGGAATGATGGAAAATCTGCGCCAGCAGACTCAGTCTCGCTTGGATGCAGAGTTCTCTGGCCGGAAGAGTGAGTATTATCTGGATCCAAAGGCTGAACAGGGAATCAAAAACCAGCCTGTTGGCGTAGGCAGGTACGGCGTACAGAAGCGTATCGCAGCCTTTACCTCTGTGACTAAGGATTTTGACATCAATGTGCTGAAAAGCAATGATTTGAACCTTCAAAGCGTTTCAGATCCGATTGTCTTAGTCGTAAAGAAAAACAAGCGGATATTGAACAATTTGATTAAATGGCTCTCCAATAGTCGTGATAACACCACAGGGAAAATAATGCTGCCCATGCTCTTGATTGATGATGAGGCAGATAATGCATCTGTTAATACAAAGAGTGAGGATGACAGCCCAGCCGCTATCAATGCCTGCATTCGCCAGTTGCTGCACGAGTTTAATCAGGCTTCCTATCTGGGAATTACTGCGACCCCCTTTGCCAATATTTTTATCAACCCCGAAACAGAAGATGAAATGATTGGCGATGACCTATTTCCCAGAGATTTTATCTACTCGTTGGCACCGCCTACGAACTACATTGGAGCTGATAAAATCTTCGGAGACACAACAGAGGAGTTTTCTGATGTATTGATTCCGCTGCGGCGCGAAGAAATGGATCTATTTTTCCCTTTCACACACAAAAAGACATTGGAAGTGGATGCGCTGCCGCCCAGCATGTATGAAGCAATCGCATACTTTCTGCTGTTTAATGCAATTCGTGATCTGCGCGGCGATTATACCGAGCACCGCTCCATGATGATTCATGTTAGCCGTTTTACAGATGTGCAGAACCGAATTGCAGAAGCTGTAAATGAATGGCTTGTTCAAGTAAAGTCCGACGTGCAGAATTATGCTGCTTTGGATGATGAAAAGCGCGAGCAAATTGCATCTCTGCGTTATCTGCATAAAGTGTGGATAAAACACCAACTAGAAAAGATAAGCCGGACAAATTGGAATGATATTTGCTCCAATTACTTAAACCGCGCTATTGCCCCTATTGCAGTGCGCGCAGTCAACCAAAGGACTGGCGCAACAAGTCTGGATTATTTCAACCACAAAGAAGATGGTCTGCGTGTTATTGCAGTTGGCGGCAACAGCTTGTCCAGAGGCCTGACGCTGGAGGGGCTGGGAGTCAGTTATTTCTATCGCAAATCTCAAATGTATGATACGCTGCTGCAGATGGGGCGCTGGTTTGGTTATCGCCCAAACTACGAAGACCTTTTCAGAATTTGGATGGCAGAAGAAGCGATTGACTGGTATGGATACATCACCAGAGCGGCCAATGAGCTTAAAGATGAAATTGCAAAGATGAAGCTGGCCAACCAAACACCGATGGAGTTCGGTCTGAAAGTGCGTCAGGATCCGAACTCACTTATTGCAACAGCCCGCAACAAAATGCGCTCGGCAACACAGGTAAGCCGCCCTGTAACTGTATCAGGAAAGCTGCTTGAAACGCCCAAGCTCAAGGCCAATCCCGAAATACTGAAAGCAAATGAAGCTGCATTCAAAGAATTTGTGGATCATTTGGGCAGTGCCGGGACCCGTGACTTCTCTGTGAAGCCATATTATTGGCGCGGTGTAAACAAAGAATTGGTTGTGCAGCTGCTTCTTGACTTTGAAACGCACCCGTGGCACCTTGCCTTCCAAGGCAGAGCACTTGCTGAGTATATCGATGAAAAAATGGACAATGAGACTTGGGATGTTGCCCTTATTACAGACGGTGAAGGCTCAGAATATGAGCCTGGTCTCAAATGCGGCAGCGAAGTACTCCCGATTAAGGCAACTGAGCGCCGTTCTGTGATAGCTGACGACAAAATGATTCGAATCAGCGGAACTAAAGTAAAGGTGGGTTCCGGCGGCTGCACAAGAGTTGGATTAACCAAAGAACAGATCGAAACAGCAAGGAAGCGCTTCAAAGAACAAAATGGGAACAAGCATATGTCTGACAGTGCCTATTTGATTCGAGAGCGAAGCCCGTTGCTGATGCTGCACATCATTGAAACAGATTTGGATAAAGTCGAATCTACCAACAGAGAAGTTCCTCCCTATTTATTTGCGCTTGGCGTTGGTTTCCCTGATACTGGTGCCGGTATCCGTACTGCGAATTACATGGTGAACATGGTTGAACTGAAAAACTGGATGGATCCTGACGAGGAAGAAGACGAATGAAAATTACTGCTGAATATCTTCATGAGAAGTGGAATGCCTTCAACTACTATGACGGAGGATACATACAGATTGAGGTGAAACACGCCCTTGAATGGCACGTTGGCTACAAGGAGATTGACCAGAAAGCCTTGGTGATTATTTCACAGAATGAGCCGGAACTTCTGCCGTCTTCCAAATCAATTGTTGTAACCAAGGGCCGCCGCACAGACGGACGATGGACTCTTTCCTTTGTGCTTATGCGCAATGAACAGGACAGCGTTTTTGAATTGCTGTGCGCGGATTTGATCTCTTATTCTCAAACAGCAGATAATGAGATTTCTGCTTTGAATTTAACAGTGCGGCGCTTTAAGCAATGGAACAAACTGCTTGAGCATCAAAGAAAAAGCCTGATGGATGAGAGTAACCGCAAAGGATTGCTTGGCGAGCTTATCTATCTGTGCGAAGTGATTGATGCCGGATATCCAATTCTGCCGGCGGTTCAAGGATGGGTCGGCCCGGATGGTGCTGATCAAGACTTTGTGTACGCAGACAACTGGCATGAGGTGAAATCTGTGGGTGTATCCGCAGATTCTGTGAAAATTTCTTCTTTGGAGCAGCTTGCAAATACCGATCCTGGAGAATTGGTTGTGATGCTTATTGATAAGTGTGCACCAGAACACAGCGGCGCAGTGTCACTTGGAGAGCAGGTAGATCACACTTTCAGACGGGTGCATGAAAACGATGACGCCTATTCCCTTTTGGAAAGCAAGCTGATGCGCTATGGCTTTATCGATCTTCCTGAGTATAGGGAGCAAAAATATGTATGCTCGGGGGAAATGCATTTCCGCGTAGACGCGGATTTCCCAAGGCTGACATCAGATAATGTCGTTCCGCAGATTATCGAGGTACAATATTCAATTAGTCTGGCCAGTATTGAAGACTGGCGGGTGGAGGGTTAACATGGATGCGCAGGAATTCAGAAAGGATTTTCTCGAAAATATAAAAGCAGAGGCTGCTGCCACTGGTGAGGGTTCCTGCGCAGCCTTTGTTGGCTCTGTGGCGCAGTATCTTGTTGAAGCGGAAGTCTTACCGGACTTCACTCCTGCTTTCTATACAAGTACAACATCCAAGAGAAAAATCTATCGTGTAGATGGGTACGTTTTTGACGAATTCGACTATACGATGAATTTAATCATTGCGGATTATGACGGCGTGGAAGAACGGACGATGGGTAAGGTTGTATCTTCAACGAATTTTCAACGCTTAGCCGTGTTTGTGGATCAAGCCCTAAACACGAATTTGTATAGAGAGATCGAGATGAGTACTCCATGTGCAGATTTGGTAGATCTGCTTCGGTTGGAAAAAGAGAGAATTCGAAAATACAGACTTCTCATTTTCACAGATGCAGATGTCAGCGATACGCTGAAGAATCTTGACAGTCTCGATATTGGAGGCATTCCTGCTGAATGTCAAATCTGGGACATCGACCGTGTGTTTCGTGTATGCTGCTCTGATCTGGGGCGTCAAAATATTGAGATTGATTTTCGAGAATATATCCCTGCAGGCATCCCTTGCCTGGAGGCCAGCAGCGCTGCGACGGCAGAATATAACAGCTATCTTTGCATTATTCCGGGAAAGGTTCTTGCAGATATTTATGATAAGTATGGCAGTCAATTGTTGGAGGGCAATGTTCGGTCATTTCTTTCTACAAAGGTCGCCGTAAATAAAAAAATCAGGGAAACTATTTTGAAATGCCCCTCAATGTTTTTTGCGTATAACAATGGCGTATCTGCAACCGCAATGGATGTCCAGCTTGAACGTACAGCAGGTGGAACACATATTGTCGGGGCAAGAGACTTTCAGATTATTAACGGCGGCCAGACGACAGCATCCCTTTCTAATACCCGTCATAAGGATAAAGCTGATTTAGAAGGCATCTACGTACAGATGAAACTGACTGAGATTGATGAAAGCGACATGGACCGTTCAACAGAGTTGGTGCGAAATATATCTCGGTCTTCAAATAGCCAAAACAAAGTTACAGATGCAGATTTCTTCTCTACTCACCCATTCCACATACGCATGGAGCAGCATTCCCGGAGAATTTTTGCTCCTGCAGAATCTGGTGCGCAGTATGAAACAAAATGGTTTTATGAGCGTGCCAAGGGCCAATTTCTGCAGGCTCAGATGCGCCTTACACCGGCCAAGAAGCGGCAATTTCTGCTGCAGAATCCCAAGAGCAAAGTCATCACTAAAACGGATTTGGCTAAAGTACGCAACACATGGAGTGAAATGCCCCACATCGTCAGCAAGGGTGCTCAGACAAACTTTATGAAGTTTGCTGAGTTGATTGATGAAGCTTGGACGACCAACGATTCGCAGTTTAATGAGCGATACTTTACAGAAAGCGTGGCGCTGGTTATCTTATTTAAGCATCTCGAAGCGTTGATACCGAGGCAGGAGTGGTATGAACAGGGCTACCGAGCGAACATCGTTACTTATTCATTGGCACTGCTTCATCAGTTAATTCGGAAGCAGTTCAAAAATATGGAGTTGGATTTGCAGAGTATTTGGCAGCGCCAAAGCGTTCCAGAAATCGTTACAAAAGCTTTGGAACAGATAGCTGAGCAGGTCTTCTATAGGATAACTGATCCAAATAGACCTACAATCAATGTCACGCAGTGGTGCAAGCGCGAGGGATGCTGGAACAGTGTTCAAGAAATTAATCTAATTCTGCCAGCAGAATTTTCTAGTGTATTGATTGGAAAAACTGAAGTGAGAGCAGCAGAAAAAGAAGCGAGGAAAGACCAAAAAGTGCTTTCCGAAACGGAGGCACAGGTTAAAGTACTTCAATATTCTGCAGATCAATGGAAAAAGCTGTCTGCGTTTGTGATGCAGAAACGCATGGCATCGCCCGATGAAAATGTGGCGCTTAAATATGCATGCCAAATCCCTAACAAAATGCCGAGTGGATACCAGAGTCAACGACTCCTTGCGCTCCTTGATCGAGCATTATCCGAGGGTTTTAACCTTTAACAAGAGAAAGAGGAATGTGTTGTGTACAAAGTTGTGGACTTGTTTGCAGGAGCAGGAGGCCTGAGCCTCGGCTTTATGCAGACGAGAAAATATGATATCAAGGTAGCGTTTGAGAACAGTCCTTATATGCAGGAAACATATCGCCTGAATCATCCCGGCGTTGAAGTACAGGGAGATGTCTGCGCTGCAAATTATGACGAGATTAAGGAAAAATATGGGGATATAGACGTGGTCATCGGCGGCCCGCCCTGTCAAGGCTTTTCTAATGCGAATCGCCAAAAGAACCATGCTATCAGTCAGAATAATATGCTGGTAAAACAGTATATCAGGGCTATTCTCGAACTCAAACCAAAAGCATTCGTTATGGAAAATGTCAGCATGCTGAAATCTGATGTTCACCGATTTTATATGGAAGAGAGTGATATTGAAACTGTCGCAAAATACAAGATTCCTGTTAAATCCACATATCTTCACTTGCTGGATCAGGCGTATGTATTTGACGGCGCACTGGAGATTGTTAAAGATCAGCAGAAGATTCAGCAGTATCTTTGGCCGGAACAGCATTACTTTGAGCTGAACGTTATCTATAAGGCCGCGAAGAATCTTGAAAAAATGAAATCTGCACTTGAAAAGCACAAAAAGAAGCTTTGTGCTGCGGCTGCTGACTATGCGAAATTGCATGATAGTAATCATATCGCCAGTGTCTCTGCGGAAGCATTTCAAGCGATCTCAGAATACTATTCTGGTGAGTTGGATGCGTCTGCGCTCAAAAGCAGGATTGAACCAGCGATTCTGATCCAGCGTATGCTCAGCAAGGCACAGGAGATACACGAAAATCACATAGTTGTGGATGCCTACTCTGTCGAAGATGGAATCGCAGCCGTGATTCGCTCTTTTGCTGTTTACGATTATCTGGAGCGCGTATTGCAGGCACCTGAAAATGGCTACGTTTTGGATAAAGATGTCCTTTGCGCTGCAGATTATGGCGCACCTCAGAAACGAATGCGTTTCGTTGTGATAGGCATTAAACGCAGTATTTCTTCTAAAATAGCCCTTCCTAAAGGCCGTTTTGATGCTGACGAATATCGAACCGTGCGAGACGCCATCACCGATTTGGAAGATGTCGAGCCGGTCGTTGAGCTTGAAGACGACAAAGAAGGGATTGCACTGCAACCAAAAGAGAACCTGGGTGAATTGGCTTCCTCACTCCGAGATTCTAAAATACTAAAAAACCATATGGTTACAAAAACAACCGATACAGCGATGCAGCGTTTTAAGGCACTCAAACAGGGAGAAAATTTCCACGCTTTAGATGATTCGCTGAAAACCAATACATATACGGACGCATCCCGAACACAGAATACGATTTATCTTAGATTAAACTACGACGAACCCTGCGGGACAGTGGTAAATGTCCGCAAATCTATGTGGATACATCCGACACGGGATCGAGCTATCAGTGTTAGAGAAGCAGCGCGTCTGCAAACTTTCCCAGATAGTTTTGTGTTCTGCGGCTCAAAGGACAAACAGTATCAGCAGGTGGGCAATGCGGTTCCGCCGATTATGGCTAAGTCGATTGCCAAGAAGTTAGCCAAAGTTTTGAAAGACAATTTGCCGGAAGGTGAACAGAATGGCGGATAACCATAGTAAGGAAGTCCGAAGTATAAACATGTCTCACATCCGCAGTACGAATTCGAAGCCTGAAGAAATTGTACGAAAGTATCTTTTTGCAGAAGGATTCCGTTATCGTAAGAATGTGAAGAAGCTGCCGGGATGTCCTGATATAGTTCTCCCCAAATATAAAGCTGTAATCTTTGTGAACGGCTGTTTCTGGCATAAGCATGATTGTCCTCGGTTTGTTTGGCCCTCATCCAATCAAGATTACTGGAGGCCAAAAATTCTTAGAAATGTTGAACGGGACAATCAAAGCCGCAAAGAATTAGAAACTCTGGGCTGGAAGGTAATCACTGTCTGGGAATGCGAGTTGAAAAAGAATGTACTTAACGAGACCCTTGGAAAACTGATTGCAGAACTGAAAGCCATTGACTTCAGTGCTGATAATAAGGAGACGACATGAAAAGAGAATATTACACCGCCTCTATCGCCTATTTTTTATCAGACGACCCTGAATATGTACTATTGGAAGCTCTCATGGAGGAGTGCACGGAATAACAAGATTTCGCAATCTTTTTTCCGTGAACTGTAAGCAAAAACAATATAAAATCCATTATCATGAAAGGGGTGTGTCTGCATGGCTTATAACGAGCTCATTAAAAACTTTGAAAAAGTCAGAGCTTATATGCGTGAGTTTTATGTGTATGGCTTTAAGAGCAGAACAGAATATGATGCCAAGAGTGCACGCTCCTATGATGATGAACGCCGCAGGCTGGAGAGCTGGTTGGGAGACTACATGCGGTTCACGCAGACGCCGGAAGGAAAGAACGTTTTCCTGTCGGTAGATAGCCGCGTGACCCGTAAGAACCCATTCTATAAGGCGTGGAAGGCCAAGAGCTTTACGGATGGAGATATCACACTGCATTTTGCGATTTTTGATATTCTCTATGATCCTGAAACAAAAATGACGCTTACAGAGCTGATTGAGGAGATCGATCAGCGGCTGTCATCCAGTATGGCCTTTGATGAGTCTACCTTGAGAAAGAAACTCAAGGAGTATGCCGAAGAGGGTATCATTCGGATGGAGAAGGATGGGCGGAAGGTCCTGTATAGCAGAGCTCCGGATACGGACATCACTGCCTTGCATGATGTGATCGACTTCTTCAGCGAGGTAGCCCCGTGCGGCGTTATCGGCTCATTCCTGCAGGACAGGCAGCCGAAGCACCCTGAGCTGTTTTCCTTTAAGCATCACTACATAACGCAGGCAATGGATAGTGATGTAATGGCCACACTGTTTGAGGCTATTCACGGCCATCGCTACATCACCGTTGACAATTTGGGCAAACATTCAAACGAAGTCAGAACGGTTCGGTTAGTCCCACTCAAGCTCTACATAAGCGCTCAAAACGGAAGACAAAACCTTTTGGCCTTTCACGAAAAAGCCAATCGCTTGAATTCCTATCGCTTGGACTATATGTCCAACATCAGGATTGAAGATGAGATTTGCGAAAAGTTCGATGCGCTGCGCGCCGCACTCAGCAAAGCTGAAGCCCATATGTGGGGCGTGAACTGCAGATGGAATGTCAAGCATACCGAGCATGTGGAGTTTGAAATAAAGATTGAAGACGATGAGCAGTTTATTGTCCGCCGGCTGGAGAGAGAAAAACGCTGTGGGTGTGTAGAGAAAATCGATGACAACCACTACCGGTACGTTGCAGAGGTTTTTGACACAACAGAAATGCTGCCGTGGATACGCACATTTATCTCCCGTATTACGAGAATGAGCTTCTCAAATCGAACGGCTGAAAACAAATTCAAGGCAGACATTCAGGAAATGTGCCGTATGTATGGGCTTGACGGAGGTGCTGCACAATGATTTTCAGTGAGTTATACTCCGCCTATTACAATACGGTCGCAAAAATCATGGAAGCAGCGTTTAACCCCGAAGCAACCGAGAAGGATTTGCAGCGCTGCGTTATGGAAGAAGCATTTTCTGAGAGTGTCCTGACCATACTTCCTGCGCTGAAGTCCGGGAAATGGCCGCTGCTTCACGAGGATCTTTCGCCGGTTCTGTTACATAAGCCCACCATGCCCTTGACCAATCTGGAAAAGCGGTGGCTGAAGGCAATAGCAGAAGATCCCCGTGTTAAGCTGTTCGGCGCCAAGTTCCCCGAGCTTGACGATGTGGAACCGCTCTTCACAAGGGATGACTATAAAATCTACGACCAATACAGTGACGGAGATCCTTTTGAGGACGAGGCGTACATAGAGCATTTCAGGCTGATGCTTTCCGCTATACGGAGTGAGTGCCCTGTTCAAATGACTATGGTGAACCGTCGCGGCAGGAAGGTGCGGGTACGCTTTTATCCCAAAGGATTTGAGTATTCGTTAAAGGACGACAAGATCCGCATATTGGCTGCCGGGTGTAAATTTAGGCAATTCAATCTCGGGAGAGTTGTAAGCTGCGACTTTTATAACGGGAATGGCCCGTGGAATGAGGAGCCTAAAGCAGAGCGTCGGAAGAATCTGACCTTGCTGATCACCGATGAGCGCAATGCGCTGGAGAGAGCCATGCTGCACTTTGCGCATTTTGAAAAGCAAGCAGAGCGAACAGACGATGGCAGGTATATCCTGCGGCTGAAGTATTACGAAAATGATGAGACCGAGATCGTGATCCGCGTGCTGTCTTTCGGTCCGTATGTCAAGGTTCTGGAGCCGGAAAGCTTTGTGAATTTAATAAAAGAACGACTCATTTCTCAAAAAAGCTGTGAACTCAAGTGAGTTCGCAGCTTTTTTTCCGTGAAAAGGCAGCTCGCAATTCGTATAATATGATCGTAAGGTGCGAACAGCAATGTCTTAGGAAAAAGAATTATACTTTTGATCCTCCGGGCTCATACCCCGTACCAAGCGCACCTTGTGAAGAAAAATGCATACAGCAACAGCAACCAAAAGACAATGATAACGCACCTCTCTTTGAGCTGGAGCGATGGCTTGCCGAAAAACTGCATCTTGAAAAGGCACCAACAGCAATGACGAATAGCTAAGTGGTTATAGCAGATGACTCATAATCATCGTTCGCGGGTCCGAATCCCGCTTCAAATGGTGCCTTGTTTTTGTGAAAGACGCGAACAGCGATTATATATCTTATGTTACCGAAACATTAACTGGATAACCGGAGCTTGCTGCCGGGCAAACATTGGTGAGGTGAAATCCCTCGCATGTATTAAAAAAAGCGCGTCTTGTATAAAGGCATCTACAGCAATGAAGTGGTACGATCTGACAGCCGGAACCTGTCGAAGGCAGGACACCGACTTCGATTTTACGGGTTCAATTCCCGGTGATGCCTTGTTAATTAAAATGAAAGGAGCGGCACGATGATTGAAATCAAAGGAAAGGTAAATACGGCGATCTGTTATGCAACGGTTGTAGAGGACGAAGCGATCGAACAGATCCGCAGAATGTGTGACCATGATTTCACAGCAGGATCTCAAATACGGATCATGCCCGATGTACATGCTGGAAAGGGCTGCACGATCGGCACCACAATGACGATCACCGATAAAGCGGTTCCCAATATCGTCGGCGTCGATATCGGCTGCGGCATGTATACTGCTGAGCTGGGTAAGGTGGATGTTGATTTTGAAAAGGTCGATGCTGCTGCTCATTATATTCCCAGTGGAAGAGATGTTTGGGAAGGGCGCATGGAGCGTTTTGACCTGACCGGACTTCGCTGCTATAGAAACCTGAAGCAGGCAAAGCGCTTGGAGAGAAGCTTGGGTACACTGGGCGGAGGGAACCATTTTATTGAGATTGATGCAGCTTCGGACGGCACAAAGTATTTGGTGATCCATTCTGGCAGCCGTAACCTGGGCAAGCAGGTTGCGGAGCTCTATCAGACTTTAGCCATCGACCTGAATGCCGGTAAGGCAGATTACTTCGAGCGTCGGGATGAGCTGATCCGTACATATAAGGAGCAGGGCCGCAGAGCTGAGATTCAGACCGCATTGAAGGCAATGGAGAAGGAATGGGCAGCAAAAGAGCCGACGATCCCCGCAGACCTTTGCTATCTGTACGGCACCTACTTAGAGGACTACCTCCACGATGTAGAAATCTGCCAGCAATTTGCAAGGCGCAGCCGTGAAAGAATGGCGGAGATCATTTTAGAAAAGACCGGAATGACTGCGCTTTCTTCTTTTCACACCATACACAATTATATTGATACGAAGGAAATGATCCTTCGCAAGGGTTCTATTGCAGCCCATGACGGAGAGCTTGTCTTGATTCCGATCAATATGCGGGATGGCAGTGTGTTGGCTCGCGGAAAAGGAAATCCGGAATGGAATTATTCTGCCCCGCATGGCGCCGGACGCCTTATGTCTCGTACAAAGGCAAGAGAAACGCTGGATTTAGAGGCGTATAGGAAGACGATGGAGGGTATCTACACGACATCCGTCAATGAGGCCACCATCGATGAAGCACCCATGGCATACAAGTCACTGAAGGACATTATCGATGTCATCCGAGAGTCTGTCGATGTGATCGAAATACTAAAACCAATTTACAATTTTAAGGCGTCTGAGTGATAAAATTCTTCTGCGCCGTCTGATTGGAGGAATTGAAATGTTGAATCATTTGAAGAGTGAGGCGAATATTGCCTACACAGAAAACGGCGCAGTTACCAACGCAAGCACAATGTCTGACTGTCTGGATCTGTTCGCAGTGATCGGCGCGCTCCGTGCAGCCGACGATCAGGAAATCATCAGACGCTTTGTCCGCGCATATGCGGAGGACGCGGATATTGCCATGAAGATCCTGTTCTTCGGACGCGATGTTCGCGGTGGCCTTGGTGAGCGCCGGGTGTTCCGCGTTATCATCAATTGGCTTGCCGAGAACAGAGCGGAGTCCTTGCGCAAGAACATTGAGCTTATCCCTGAGTTCGGACGCTACGACGATCTGGTATCTCTCATCGGCACGGCCTGCGAAAAGGATGCTTTGCGTACCATTCGCAAGCAGCTGGAGGCCGACCTTGCGTCTGACGCAGAGGTGTCCCTGCTGGCGAAATGGCTTCCGTCTGTAAATGCGTCCAACGCAGAGACGGTCCGCAAAGCAAAGCGCATCGCCCGCTATCTTGGAATGTCCGATGCGGAGTATCGCAAGACCCTTGTAGAGCCGAGAAAGAAAATCCGCATCATAGAGAATCATCTCCGCGAGAAGGACTACTCTTTCGACTATGCGAAGCAGCCGTCCAAGGCCATGTTCAAATACCGGAAAGCATTCCTGCGTAATGATGGTGAGCGCTATAACGCGTTCCTGGAGGCTGTAAGCAGCGGTGAAAAGCAGCTGCATGCAGATAACCTTGCTCCTTATGAGATCGTCAGATCTGCGCTGAATGCAAACCGGTGGGGCTTTCATGCTGACTTGACCGTCGGAGAGAAGGCTGTACTCAATGCGTCCTGGGCGTCACTTCCCGACTTCTGTGACAACAGAAATGCGCTGGCAGTAGTGGATACATCCGGATCCATGTACTGCTATGACAACGCGCTGCCGGCGGCTGTTGCGCTGTCCTTGGGACTGTATTTCGGAGAGCGTAATACCGGTATCTTCCATAACCATTTTATCGAGTTTTCTTCTCGGCCGCAGCTTATTGAGATCAAGGGCAAGACCTTTGCCGAGAGGCTGGAGTATCTGTGCACCTTTAACGAGGTTGCCGATACAAATGTGGAAGCGGTCTTTGATCTGATCTTGGATGCGGCAGTGCGCAACAATGTCCCGCAAGAAGAGCTGCCCGAGACTTTGTATCTGATTTCGGATATGGAGTTCAACGCCTGCGTTCGAAATGCATCTGTGTCTAATTTTGCCAGTGCAAAGCGCAGATTTGCGGAGCATGGGTACAGATTACCTCAGATTGTCTTCTGGAATGTTGCGAGCCGGAACAGCAATCAGCCCGTGACAAAGAACGAGCAAGGCGTTGCCCTGGTTTCCGGATGTACGCCGCGTCTGTTTTCCATGGTGGCAAGCGGAGACCTTTCCCCTTACTCTGTCATGATGGATATCATAGAGTCAGAGCGGTACGCAAAAATTTCAGCATAAAGCGAAGGCGGTACCTACCGGTATCGCCTTTTCTTTCATATGAATAATCTCAGGGCAGGCCAAACGAAGAACACCCAGAATCTGGACAGGCATGAATTGATAACAAAAAAACAATTATATGAGGTGACGAACAAAATCGCCACCTCGTTTTGCTTTTCTACAAACCTATTGCATTTCTTTTTTGCCTGAGTATAATAACATTATGGGATTTGAAATCCCATATAGAAACAGAGGTGCTGATATGAGAACAAAGAATCAAGAAACTCTGGACAGGATAT
>OKSE01000511.1_pt1 | contig 22766 bp, 21 predicted proteins | sample 1633631 | NCBI WGS metagenome assembly OKSE01 (sample SAMEA3541555, study PRJEB24748) | human gut metagenome | biome: human gut; feature: human-associated habitat; material: faeces | place: China | collected 2012 | reverse complement strand
GCCGAATCCCCTCGGCTTCTCTCTCTCCTGCCGCCGCATCAATGCAGCCGGGGAAATATCTTTCGCAAAGCCCCTTCACCGCCGTATCAAATTTATTCGATACCACACCAAGGCGCAGACCACTTTCCTTCAGCCTTTTCAGCAAAGGCAAAATCCCCTCGTAGGGCGCGGTTTTGTCCGCCATGTGTGCCTTATAATATGCCTGATATTCCGCCAGACAAGCCGCAAAAACCGCCTCCTTCGTCCCCTCAGGCAAAGCCGACCGCATCAGAAACTCACTCCCATTTCCAAGAAATTTTCGGATTTCTTCTTTCCTCCGCAAAGGAAAGCCGTGCGCCTGTAAGGTCACATTCACACTGCTTGTTAGGTCATCCAGTGTGTTCAGCAGCGTCCCATCCAAATCAAACAAAATTGCCTGTTGTTTTTTCATTTTTTTCACCTCCGTCCGCTCCTATTTTATTCTTTTTTTCATTCATATTCAACAATTTTAACACGATTGATTTTGTATGGATTTTTTTTGCCCACCCCCTTGTCAATTTGTCCCAACAGGTCTATAATAAGACTTAAATAAAAAAGAAAACATTTTTATTACATAAAAATGCAGTTTTTTCTCAAAAACTGTCACGCTTTTTCTTTAAAGGAGGAATTCTTATGGCAAAGAAAGTATTGATGTTAGCAGGCGATTTCACAGAAGATTATGAAACAATGGTACCCTTCCAGGCAATGGAAATGTTGGGCTATCAGGTAGATGTTGTATGCCCCGATAAAAAAGCAGGCGATATTATCCGTACAGCAATTCACGACTTTGAAGGCGAACAGACATACTCCGAAAAGAGAGGTCATAACTTTGCTCTGACAGCAGATTTTGATGCAGTAAATACAGCCGATTATGCAGGTCTGTTTATCACAGGCGGTCGTTCTCCCGAATATCTGAGACTGACCCCCAGAGTCATCGAAATCGTACAGGAATTCTTTGCAGCAAATAAGCCTGTCGCTGCAATCTGCCACGGCCCTCAGATTCTGACCGCTGCCAATGTGCTGAAAGGCAAAAAGGCAACCGCATATCCCGCAGTTGGCCCCGATATCACTCTGGCAGGCGGCGAATATGTAGCTGTTGATGCTTCCGAGGCTGTTGTAGACGGCAATCTGGTAACTGCTCCCGCATGGCCCGGCGATTCCGCAATCACAAGAGAATTCATCAAGCTGATGGGCGCAAAATGGGAACTGTAATCACAGTAACTTTGTAATATCTTTTTCTTAAAATAAAAAAAGCAGGGAGGACTTTTCTTCGGAATTGCTCTCTCTGTTTTTATTTTGCCCGTTTCCCCGTGCCCTTCCCCTTCTGCTTGTACTTTCGCCATTTTTCCTTTATAATAAAAGATACGAAAATTTGAAACTGAGAAAGGAGAACTTCTTATGTCCAATATTGCATTAGAAGAAAAAATAAGAAATCTCTCTGCGGATTATATCTATCAGCAGGCAGTCGGATCTCTGCTGCTGCTGCTCATGAGTGCCATGGAGGATGCCGAAAAAGGCGTAACCGCCCTCCCCTATGAAATCCCTGCCGATGTGCAGGAAATCAAGGAGGAAATCCAGGCATACCTCATCCGCCTGGAGGATCTGCTCGAAAGCGATGCCGCATCCCGCATGGTTGCACTGGAGGACTGCATGGAGCTGAAAAAGCGTCTGCTTTCCATCTACGAAACTATCTACAGCTATTTCTCCCAGTGGAACATCATCTCCACGCTTGTCAGCGACCAGATTGCCCTGCGCAAATATAAGGAGGACGGCGTATCCCAGAAGCAGGTGGAATGGTCTCTGTTCTTTGCAGACTGCCACGCCTTTATGGAAAGTGCGGAAACTCTGCTCGATCAGAAAACCTACATGGGGCAGCTTCTCAAGTGTATCCCCCTCTATATGACAAGGGATAAATATTATGACACCGTCCGTGCCTCTCTGGATGCCGCTTTTGCAGGCGAAAGCAGGGATTTTATCGATGCTTCCCTGAAAGCCTTCGAGGGCTTTTGCAGTCCGCAGGAAAATCCCCTGTACGGCAAATATTTTCCCGAACTCGCAGAATGGATTGGACAGAAGCGCATGGTTCTTCCGCATAAGCTTTCCGATGAGGAGCTTGCAAATTTCTATGAGGAGCTCAAGGAAACCTTTGAAGCATTGGAGCAGATTGAGGAATATTTCTCCTGTATCCTGCATGATATCAATTCCCTGATTCTCCTGTTCTATCTCACCTATTCCTTCACGGACATCACAGAGGGCAGTGCTGCCTATGCCGATTTGTATCATATCGTCTGCGATTTCATCAGCGATAAGCTGACTCTGACCGAAAAAGCGGCTTATCTGGATACCCTCACAGAGCAGCTGGAGGCAACCGTTGAGCCTGTCATTGATAAAGCAAATGCCATCGGTAAGGAAGAATATGAAGCCCTGCAAAAGGCAGGCTCCTTCGCCGGCTTCTCCGCGGATACCAAAAAGGTTCTCATGACAGAGGAATTCATCCGCGAATGCTTCTTCGGTGATTTGAACGATGAATTGTTCCATTTCGATATCCCGGAGGAGCTTCCTGCCGCAACCGCAGAGGAAAAGAAGGCCCTCTTTGATGCGTTTATTACAAAAACAAGAAACCACTTCGACACCCTGCCTACCCAGACCAGAAAGCTGGCAATGCAGAATCTGACAGGTGCTTTGCCCCCTGTCTATACCGTCCATGATGTGATGGATATGATAACGGAAGCCATCGACAAAGCAGTCTCCGAGGAACAGAAGGTTCTGATTGTGGATAAGGTCGGTATGGTATTCAACGAAAACGGCTGGCAGTCCATCACCGAAGACTATGATGATGACTGCGGCTGTGGGCATGACCATCATCATCACCACGATGATGACTGCGGCTGTGGGCATGACCACCACCATCACCACGATCATGACTGCGGCTGCGGACATGACCATGACCACGACCATCATCATCACCACTAAGGAGGATTCGTATGTTTACCTTTAATCATTATAACTATAACGTACTCGATCTGGAAAAAAGCATGGCGTTCTATGCAGCCGCACTTGGTCTGAAGGAGGTTCGCCGCAAGGAAGCCCCTGACGGCAGCTGGAAGCTGGTTTATCTGGGCGACGGCAAATCCGATTTCACATTAGAGCTGACTTGGCTGCGCGACCGCAAGGAGCCGTATAATCTTGGCGAAAATGAATTCCATCTTGCGTTTCAGGCAGAGGATTTCGATGCGGCACATGCAAAGCATAAGGAAATGGGCTGCATCTGCTTTGAAAATCCCGAAATGGGCATCTATTTCATCAACGATCCGGACAATTACTGGCTTGAAATTATCCCGAACCCCTAACGTAAAATCCCCTTGGAATTTCTCCAAGGGGATTCAAATTTTATTTTTCTTATTTCTTCAGCTGTGCCAGTCTTTCCTCAACCTGTGCCAGCATTGCTTTATATTTTTCTTCCTTTGCCTTTTCTTCTTCAATCACGTGCGCGGGTGCCTTTGCCACAAAGCCCTGATTTGCCAGCTTCTTCACAACACGGTCAACCTCTTTTTCCAGTTTGGTCTTTTCCTTTTCCAGACGTTCAATTTCCTTCGCAAAATCAACCAGCTCTGCCAAAGGCATGTAGATGGTCGCATCCTGAACCACAACAGAAACCGCATCCTCGCCAATGCCTGCCTTGTCCGTCTGCACGGTTACCTCGCTTGCATGCGCCAGTGTCTTAAAGAATACCTTGGAATGTTCAAAGATATACCGAACACCTTCGTTTTCGGAAACAACGTAAACATGTACCTTCTTGGAGGGCGCAACGTTCATTTCCGCACGAATGTTACGAATATTTCTTACTGCCTCTTTGATGGCATCGATTTCCGCTTCATTTTCCTTGAAGTTCCATTCCTCCTTGTAAACAGGCCACTGAGAGGTCATGATGGTTTCTTCCTCATCCTGAATATGCATAAACAGCTCCTCTGTAATGAAGGGCATGAAGGGGTGCATCAGCTTCAGTGCATTGATCAGAACCTGCTTCAGCGTCCACAGTGCCGCTGCTCTTGTGCTGTCCTCCTTGTTATACAGGCGAGGCTTCACCATTTCAATATACCAGTCACAGTATTCATCCCAGATGAAATCATAAACCTTCTGTGCCGCCAGACCAAGGTCATATTTGCTCAGGCTTTCCTGTACTTCCTTCGCCAGCGTGTTTACCTTGGACAGAATCCATTTATCCGCAGAGGTCAGCATCAGGAACTTAGGTTCTTCGCCATCCTCCATATTCATCATCACGAAACGGGACGCATTCCACATCTTGTTGCAGAAGTTTCTGCAATTATCCAGTCTTTCCCAGTAGAAACGCATATCGTTACCGGGTGCGTTGCCTGTAATCAGCATTAGACGCAGGGGGTCAGCACCGTAGTTTGCGATAACCTCCAGAGGGTCAATCCCATTGCCCAGAGATTTAGAGAATTTCCGTCCTTGGTCGTCACGAATCAAGCCGTGAATCAGAACATCGTTAAACGGTCTTTCGCCAATCTGCTCCATACCGGAGAATACCATTCTGATAACCCAGAAGAAAATGATATCATAGCCTGTTACCAAAACGCTTGTGGGATAGAAATGCTTCAGCTCCTCTGTTTCATGCGGCCAACCAAGCGTGGAGAAGGGCCACAGCGCAGAGCTGAACCAGGTATCCAGTGTATCCTCATCCTGTGTGATATTTGCGGAGCCGCATTTTTCGCATTTTCCGGGGTTTTCCTTCGCTACTGTGATATGACCGCAGTCCGCACAGTAGTATGCAGGAATTCTGTGTCCCCACCAAAGCTGACGGGAAATACACCAGTCGCGGATATTATTCAGCCAGTGCATATAAATCTTGCCGAAACGTTCGGGAACAAATTTCAGCTCCTGATCCTGATAAACCTTGATGGCAGGCTTTGCCAGCTCGTCCATCTTTACAAACCACTGCAGTTTAATCATGGGTTCGATGGGTGCGTGGCATCTTTCATGGCAGCCTACCGCATGGGTAATATCCTCGATTTCAACCAGATAGCCTTCCTCGTCCAGCTGTTTTACGATTTCCTTTCTGGCCTCCAATCTGTCCATGCCTGCAAATCTGCCTGTCTTTTCATTCATTGTGCCGTCATCATTCATCACGCAAATACGGGGCAGGTCATGTCTCAGCCCAACCTCGAAGTCATTCGGGTCATGTGCAGGTGTAATTTTTACAACACCGGTACCAAATTCTCTGTCAACATATTCATCCGCAACGATGGGTACTTCCTTATTCAGAACGGGAACGATACAGGTCTTGCCAATCAAGTGCTGATATCTTTCATCTGCGGGATGTACCGCAACCGCAGTATCGCCTAGCATGGTTTCGGGTCTGGTGGTTGCCAGTCTCAGCTTTTCATCAGAACCAACAATGGGGTAATTGATATGATAAAAATGCCCTGCCATATCAACGTGCTCTACCTCTGCGTCAGAAATTGTAGTCTGACACTCAGGACACCAGTTGATAATCTTTTCCCCGCGGTAAATATAGCCCTTTTCATACAGACGGCAGAAGGTTTCCAGAACAGCTTCGGAGCAGCCCTCGTCCATCGTGAAGCGGGAGCGGGACCAGTCACAGCTCGCGCCCATCTTCTTCTGCTGCTCGACGATGCGGTTGCCGTACTTTTCCTTCCACTGCCACACGCGCTGTAAAAACTTCTCGCGGCCGAGGTCGTAGCGCGTCAGGCCCTCCTTGGTGCGCAGTTCCTCTTCGACCTTGATCTGCGTGGCGATGCCCGCGTGGTCAGTGCCGGGGAGCCACAGGGCGGAGTAGCCCTGCATGCGCTTAAAGCGCGTCAGGATGTCCTGCAGCGTCGAGTCCATTGCATGGCCCATGTGCAGCTGGCCGGTGACGTTCGGCGGCGGCATGACGATGGAAAAGGGCTTTTTGTCGGGGTCGGGCTCGGCCTTGAAGCAGTCGTTGTCCATCCACATCTGATAGATGCGGCCCTCGACCTGCTGCGGCTCATAGATCTTGGGTAATTCTTTCATTGGCTTTCTCCTATCTTGAAACTTTGATCATGATTTTTTATATTTCTTCCGTTTGGTATACAGGGATCGCTTGAGAGGCTAACGATGCGGTAAATGCTGCCGCATCGCCCGATAAGTCTTTTTTCTGCAAAAGGGTCGCCTTTCCGCCGTAGGTCAAAAGATACAGCCGCGGCGTTTCGATGAGCATTTCCATCTCGGCATACGAAACGCTGCGCTCACCGTCCTGCGTGATGACCTTCATCCCGCCGCCGTCAAAAACGACCTGCACGCTCATCGTCGCAAGAGCCGCTGTATTTTGCAGCATCCCTGCCGCCGCCTGACGGGACGAGCCTTTTCTTCGCGCCGGGCGTTTCCTCAGCAGAAAGAGAACGCCCAGCAGCACAAAGAAGAAGCCCATGATGAGCGGTGTGCGCAGCTCCTTCGGGTCCATCAGTCCCGGGACCGCCAGAAAAAGTCCCGCGAGGATCAGGACCCACGGAAGGGTCTTCCGTAAAATTCCCTTCCGGCCGCTGCCCCGCGCCGCATAGCGATTCAGGCCATCCGTCACGTTCCACATCTTCGGCAGCGATGCGCGCGAGAAGATCTCCATCCGCTTTTCGAGCGCCGCGGCAAGTTCTTCCTCCAGCTCCGCCCCGCAGACCGTGGGCGCAAAGATATACTGTTCCATTGTCCCCTCCCCAAAATAAAAACGCCCTGAGCAGCTTTGACTGCTCAGGGCGATCAATGACCGTGGTACCACCTGGATTCCCGCATTGTGCGGACACTCATGCCTCTGTAACGGGAGTTCCCGTCCGGCTTACTCTCTTTTCAGCGCGGCAGCTCCAAGGCGACTTCCCCACATCCTGCACAAGGGCTTACACCGGCCGCCCTCTCTCTTCGCTTTCAGATGCGGATACTGCTCCTCTTCTTCGCATTTGTCACGCTGAATCATACCGTTTTTTGCGCCGCTTGTCAACTCATTTTGAGGATTTCCTTCTTCAGTCGCACGATGATCCGCTTCTCAAGGCGCGAGATATAGCTCTGCGAAATGCCCATCAGGTCGGCGACCTCCTTCTGCGTCTTTTCCTCCCGTCCACCGAGGCCAAAGCGCAGCGTGATGATTGTTCTCTCCCTCGCGGTCAGCTTGTCGACCGCGTCCATCAGGAGTTGGCGGTCGACATCGTCCTCAATGGGCTTCAAGACAAGGTCCTCGTCAGTGCCGAGAATGTCGGAGAGCAGCAGCTCGTTTCCGTCCCAGTCGGTGTTGAGCGGCTCGTCAAAGCTGACCTCGGACTTCTGCGGCGCGGTCTTGCGCAGGTGCATGAGTATCTCATTTTCAATGCAGCGCGAGGCGTAGGTCGCGAGCTTGATGTTCTTGTCGCTGCGGTACGTGTTCACTGCCTTGATGAGCCCGATCGTACCGATGGAGATGAGGTCTTCGATGTTGATGCCGGTATTTTCAAACCGGCGCGCGATGTAGGCGACAAGCCGCAGGTTGTGCTCAATGAGCGTGCCGCGCACGCTCTCGTCGCCTTCATCCATGCGCGCGATGAGCTCAGCTTCCTTCTCCCGCTCGAGCGGCGGCGGGAGCGTATCGCTGCCGCCGATGTAGAAAATTCCCCGCCGCGCGATGAGCCCCCAGTCGATGAGATAAAAGCGCAGTCTACGCCACAGCGTTTTGAGCAAGCTCTCCATGCTTCTCCCCCTTTTCGCATCCTTCGCACCACAGTCCCGCATATGCACCGCCGTCGCCGAGCGGGTGCTCCGCCAGGGCAACGGCACGCGAGCCGAGTTTGATTCCGTCAACTGTTATTGCTTCACAGCGCAGCAGCGGCAGCGTTCCATCCGCACTGCCCACGCTGCAATACGCAATATGCGGCAGCGTCGCGGTCTCTTCTTCGCTGATGAGGTCTCCCAGTGCGTGACGGTCGATGACCGGCACGCCGAGGCCCGTCACAGGGTCACAGAGCGTGTTGCCCGTGTCGCGCAGCAGCCGCACGCGGGCCGTTTTTCCTCGATAGGCGATGACCACATCCGCCGTCTCGCTCCCTGTCCGCGCCGCGCCGTAGCGGAACACGACGGAAAGCAGCAAATACGACGTCCCCGCCGCGATCAGGAAGACGCCCCACGGCAGGTCTGCTGTCACCACGCCGCGCGCAAGGCGCGCCATCGACCCCAGACTCTGCCCTAAGAGCATCACCACGCCAGCGAGGCCGCACGAGGCAAGGAAAAACAGCAGCGTCAGCTTGACCGCCCGCCCACTGCCGCGATACGCCGCCGCGCCCATCAAAGCGAGCCCAAGCAGCAACAAAACGACGCTTTTCGGCAAAAAGAGCTGCACTGCCGCATAAATACCGCCGACCGCCGCGCCGAGCAAAAGTCTTCTCCGCGCGACTGTCCGCCCTGCGACTCTCGCCGCGCCGAACAACAACAGATAGTCGACGAGAACGTTAAACGCGAAGACGCTTTCTATGTAGATGACCATGGCACACCTCCCTCAATGGAAGTCCATTATAGCAATGGACAAAAAAAGAAAAGGGCGAAAGATGCCCTTTTCTTATCTTTTCCCTCGCGGGATAAAATGGCAGCGCAAAAGCGCTGCGGGGTTTTCCCCACACCGTGTGGGGGACGCGGATAAGGGGGATATTCTCTTTCTCGGAAAGAGAATATCCCCCTTACACCCCCAAGAGAAAGGGATTAGATTGGCAGTCTGGAGCTTGAATCACCTTTTTCCCTCCGGAATGGGAATGCCTGCGCGGCAAAGCCGCGTTAGCATTGCGATACGATTTGCCTCTACTCCTATTATCCGCTGCCGCTCTGCCCATCTTGTAGAAGTGCACAGTAATTCCCGTCTACCGCCAGTCTCCACAATGCGGCGAGCGCCAGCAATGCCGCATTCGGTAAGCAGTCTGCCGCCGTTCTAACGTCACTCGCGCCTCACGATAGTAAGGCGCGGTTGAGAGTTGTCACGAATCGCAGGGATTCATGGCGAAGCCATGTACACCGCACCCACACTGCGCAGCGCGTGCAGTTATTCAAGCCTAAATCTCGCAATGCCGGGGGTCGAGGGGGCTCTCCCCTCGTCCTTTCTCTTGGGGGTGTAAGGGGGATATTCTCTTTCTGAGAAAGAGAATATCCCCCTTTGCCGCGTCCCCACACGCTGTGGGGCCAGAAGCAGCGCTGCCGCGCTGCACCCTCCCTGCGCCCTACGGGCGCAAAAAGAAACATCCCTCGCGGGCTGCTTTCCTCCCGCGCCCGAGGCGCGAAAGTTGTCCGAATTGTCAATATGGGATACTTATCCCCATTTCCCCTCTTTTTTCTTTGGATAATATGCTGTATTGACTTCTGGCGTTTTAGAGGCTAAAATAAGCCCATCAAACATGAGGGATACATGAAAGGATTTAATACTATGTTCCGTTTTGCTTATGCAAATCAGAATAACGCCGCCGCTTCTGCCATGTGCGCAGAGGCCGCTTCCTCCTGCACCTCTCAGTCCTCCCGCTTCAACTGCATCGCTCTGGGCGCCATTATTATGGCGTCCATTATTATTTCCCGCCTGATTAGCATGATCGGCATTTCTCTGCTGGTACTGGTACTTCTGGTCGTCCTGATGGGCGTTCCCGGGATGAAACGCGATTGCTGAGCGAGTAAAAAACGCGATACAGCAAAGCGGTTCCGCCGGGAATGGCGGAACCGCTTTTTTGTATGATAAATCTGTTCATTATTTAATCAAAGGAGATTTGAAACGATGAAAAAGAAGTTTATGTGCATGCTCATGGCTGCGGCCATGACGCTCTCGATGGCCGCCTGCGGCTCCAAGGGCGACGATGCGAACAACGACGCCAACACCGACGCGGACGGCGTCCAGACCTTTACGGTCGGCACCTCCGGCCCGCTGACCGGCGACAACGCGATCTACGGTATGGCCGTCAAGCAAGGCGTGGAGCTCGCCGTCAACGAGATCAACGCGAGCGACAGCAAGATCAAGTTTGAGTTCCTCTCTCAGGACGATGAGGGCGACGGTGAAAAGGCCGTCAACGCCTACAACACCATGATGGACAACGGTATGCAGGTCCTCGTCGGCCCCACCACCACCGGCGCTTCCATCGCGGTTGCCGATGTCTGCTACAATGACCGCACCTTTATGCTGACCCCGTCCGCTTCCTCCACCGACGTCACCGCAGGCAAGGACAATGTCTTCCAGGTCTGCTTCACCGACCCCAACCAGGGCGTTGGCGCTGCCGACTACATGGCTGAAAACTTCGCTGGTGCCAAAGTCGCCATCATCTACCGCAACGACGACGCCTACTCTCAGGGCATCCGCGATGCTTTCGTGAAGGAAGCGGGCGACAAGGGCCTCTCCATCGTCTATCAGGGCACCTTTACACTCGATACCTCCTCTGACTTCTCCGTCCAGCTCGCCGCCGCGCAGACTGCCGGCGCCGACCTCGTCTTCCTCCCCATCTACTATCAGCCCGCTTCCGTGATCTTCGCGCAGGCCAAGGCCATGGGCTATGCCCCCACCTTCTTCGGTGTGGACGGCATGGACGGCATCCTCGATATGCCCGGCTTTGACACCACTCTCGCCGAGGGCCTCGTGCTGATGACCCCGTTCTGCGCCACCGTTGAATCCAGCAAGAGCTTCGTCGACGCTTACGTCGCCGCTTACGGCACCACGCCCAACCAGTTCGCCGCCGACGCCTATGACGGTGTGTACATCGTCAAGGCCGCGCTCGAACAGGCCGGCTGCACCGCCGATATGAGCAATGAAGAGATCTGCGACGCGCTCGTTTCCGCCATCACCTCCCTCAAGTTCACCGGCCTCACCGGTACCGACATGTCCTGGAACGCCGAGGGTCAGGTCTCCAAGGCCCCGACCGCCTACGTCGTCAAGGACGGCCAGTACGTCGAGGGCTGATCCCCGCAAAGATACCAAACAGACCGTTTATCGTCTCTCTCACGGAGCGAAGGGTCGCCGGGAGGAAAAAACTCCCGGCGGCCTGCGCCCTGCTTCTATGGCGGAAACGAAGGCAGCGTTCTTCCTCTCTGCCCTTGTTTCTGCCACAGACGTTTCCCCACAACTCCAACGAGAAAAAAGAGGTGCCATCCTATGGAATTCTTATCCTATCTCATCAGCGGCATCAGCCTCGGCAGTGTGTACGCCATCATCGCCCTCGGCTATACGATGGTCTACGGCATTGCCAAGATGCTGAACTTTGCCCACGGCGACGTCATCATGATCGGCGGCTACGTTTCTTTCTGCGCGATGTTCTATCTGGGACTGCCCAACATCGTGGCGGTGCTGCTGGCCGTCATCGTCTGCACGGTGCTTGGCGTCGTCATCGAGCGGCTTGCCTATAAGCCCCTGCGCTCCGCGCCGAGCCTTGCGGTGCTCATCACCGCCATCGGCGTGAGCTATTTCCTCCAGAACTCCGCGCTTCTCATCTGGAAGGCAGCCGCGCGTGTCTATCCCCCGGTGGTTGAGGGTTCGATGCAGCTGTTCGGCGGCAAGCTGACCGTCTCCTATGTGTCGCTTCTCACGATTGCGGCCTGCGTCGTCATCATGATCGGCCTCACCACGTTCGTCAACAAGAGCAAGATGGGCAAGGCCATGCGTGCCTGCTCGGAGGATAAGGCGGCGGCCCAGCTCATGGGCATCAACGTCAATGCCACCATTTCCGCAACGTTCGCCATCGGCTCGGCGCTCGCCGCCATCGCCGGCGTGCTGCTCTGCTCGTTCAATACGTCGCTCATGCCGACGACCGGCTCCATGCCCGGCATCAAGGCCTTCACCGCGGCGGTGTTCGGCGGCATCGGCTCCATCCCCGGCGCGTTCCTCGGCGGCCTGCTCCTCGGCATCATCGAGGCCATGGCCAAGGCGTACATCTCGACGAACCTTGCCAACTCCATCGTGTTCGCCGTGCTGATCGTCGTGCTGCTCGTCAAGCCTGCCGGACTTCTCGGCAAGTCCGCGACGGAGAAAGTGTGAGGTGGCCGGAATGACACAGAAAATGAACAAATTCAACTCGCTCAAGAAGACCACAAAGGTCGACTTTGCGACCTATCTCGGCGTGATCGTCGTCTTTATCATCACGACGATCCTGCAGAACAACGGTTCGCTCAAGCGCTCCGCCATCGGTCTGCTCGTCCCCATCTGCTGCTACATGTCCATGGCCGTGTCGCTGAACCTGACGGTCGGTATCCTCGGTGAGCTGAGCCTCGGCCACGCGGGCTTTATGAGTGTCGGCGCATTTTCCGGCATCGTCGTCTCGCAGAGCCTGATGGGCGCGATCCCGAACGCTCCCGTGCGTCTCGCCATCTCGATGGTCGTCGGCGCGATCTTCGCCGCCATCGTCGGCCTTCTCATCGGCACGCCGGTGCTCCGCTTGCAGGGCGACTACCTCGCCATCGTCACGCTGGCCTTCGGCGAGATCATCAAAGAGCTCATCAACTGCCTCATCATCGGCTACGATGAAAACGGCCTGCACTTCATCTTCAACCCCGCCGGCAACAAGACGGTCGACGACCTCGGCCTGAGTGCCTCGGGCACCGCTATCATCAAGGGCGCGCAGGGTGCGACCGGCACCGCCACGATCGCAACGTTCACCGCGGGCTTCATCCTCGTGATGATCACGCTCATCGTCGTGCTGAACCTGACTCGTTCGCGCGCGGGCCGCGCGATCATGGCCATCCGCGATAACCGCATCGCCGCGCAGGCCATCGGCCTGAACCTGACGAAGTACAAGCTCATGGCGTTCGTCACCTCCGCCGCCCTCGCGGGCGCGGCAGGCGCGCTCTTCGGCCTGAACTACTCTTCTCTCCAGGCCACAAAGTTCAACTTCAACCTCTCCATCCTCGTGCTGGTGTTCGTGGTGCTCGGCGGCCTTGGCAACATCTGGGGCTCGCTCGTCGCCGCTGCGGCGCTGACGATCCTGCCCGAGGCGCTGCGTCAGTTTGCCGACTTCCGTATGCTCATCTACGCGATCGTGCTGATCTTCGTCATGCTCGCGACCAACAATCCGCAGGCCAAGGCGTTCTTCGGCAGGCTCTTGCCCCACCGCCGCGCCGCCGCTGAAAAGGAGGACTGACCATGACTCAGAATATGCCGCAAAAGCAGAAAACCAAGCTCGTCCCCGTTTCGCGTGAACCGGCGCTGCTGACCGAGCGCGACGCGGGCAAATCCCCGGTGCTCGAGTGCATCGACCTCGGCATCACGTTCGGCGGTCTGAAAGCGGTCGACAACTTCAATGTGACCATCGGTCGCACCGAGATCACCGGCCTCATCGGCCCGAACGGTGCCGGTAAGACGACGGTCTTCAACCTGCTCACCAAGGTCTATCAGCCCACCCACGGCACGATCCTCTTAAACGGCAAAGACATCCATGACCTCAACACCGCGCAGGTCAACCGCGCGGGCATCGCACGTACGTTCCAGAACATCCGCCTGTTCGGCGAGCTGAGCGTGGAAGAAAACATCACCGTCGCGATGGACACGCAGATGCACTACACGATGCCCGAGGGCATTTTCCGTCTGCCCCGCTTCTGGAAGGAAGAGCGCGTCATGCATGAGCGCGCGATGGAGCTTCTGTCCATCTTCCACATGGAAGACCTTGCAAACGCCAAGGCGAACTCCCTGCCTTACGGCGCGCAGCGCAGACTGGAAATTCTCCGTGCGCTGGCCACGAACCCGAGTCTGCTGCTTCTTGACGAGCCCGCCGCCGGCATGAACCCGAGCGAGACGGCTGAGCTGATGGAAAACATCCGCTCCATCCGCGATACGTTCAAGATCGCGGTGCTGCTCATCGAGCACGACATGAACCTCGTCATGAACATCTGCGAGGGCATTGCCGTTTTGAACTTCGGCCATGTCATCGCCAAGGGCACACCCGAAGACATTCAGAACAATCCCGAGGTCATTGAAGCCTACCTCGGCAAGCAGAAGGAGGCCTAACGATGGGACAGATCTTACAGGTGAACGATCTTCACGTTTACTACGGCAGCATCCACGCCGTCAAGGGCGTTTCCTTCGAGGTCAACGAGGGTGAGGTCGTCACGCTGATCGGTGCAAACGGCGCGGGTAAGTCGACCGTTCTGAACACGGTCTCCGGCCTTCTGCACCCCAAGCACGGCAGCGTTGTTTTCGAGGGCAAGGACTTAAAGGGCGTCCCCGCGCACAAGATCGTCGAGCACGGTCTTGCGCAGGTCCCCGAAGGCCGCCACGTCTTTTTGCAGATGACGGTCGAGGATAACCTCGAAATGGGCGCTTACACCCAGCCGAACTCCACCATTGAAGCGGGCATTGCGGACGTCTACGAGCGCTTCCCGCGCCTCAAAGAGCGCCGCAAGCAGATCGCCGGTACGCTCTCCGGCGGTGAGCAGCAGATGCTCGCCATGGGCAGAGCGCTCATGTCGAAGCCGAAGCTTCTGATGCTCGACGAGCCGTCTATGGGCCTCGCTCCGATCCTCGTTGAGCAGATCTTTGACATCATCCGCGAGCTGCACGCTGCGGGCACGACGATCCTGCTCGTCGAGCAGAACGCGCAGGCCGCGCTCTCCGTCGCCGACCGCGCGTACGTGCTTGAAACGGGCCGCATCACGCTCTCCGGCACCGGTAAGGAGCTTATGGCGAGCGACGCCGTCCGCAAGGCCTACCTCGGCGGTTAAATCTCCCGCAAATGCAAAGAGCCATCCGAAAGGATGGCTCTTTTTTTGTGCAGTTTTGCCGCCGTGCAAAATTTCCGCCCAACCTGCTGCACATTTGCAAAAGATATGGTATACTGACGGGACAAGCGCCGCGAAACCGCGGCGCGCCGACACAGGATCGGAGGGATCGGATTGTTCAAAATTCTCATTGCGGAGGATGACCGCGAGCTGCGCCAGCTCTTCGCCCATGTGCTCACCAAAAACGGTTACACTGTCCTCGGCGTCTCCAACGGCGAGGAGGCGCTTGCCGCGCTCGAGCAGAGCTATTACGATCTCATCATCTCCGACATCATGATGCCGAAGATGGACGGCTACGAGCTTGTGCGCTCGATCCGCGAGAGCGGTTCGTCCATCCCCATTATGATGATCACCGCCAAGGACGCCTTTGACGACATGCGCCTCGGCTTCCTCTCCGGCAGCGACGACTATATGGTCAAGCCCATCAACATCGGGGAAATGGTACTGCGCGTGAGCGCGCTGCTGCGCCGCGCCCAGATGGCGAGCGAGCGCCGTCAGGTCATCGGCGGCACGGTGATGGAGTGCGACTCGCTCAGCGTCACCGTCGACGGCGAGAGCATGGTGCTGCCGCAGAAGGAATTCATGCTGCTCTACAAGATGGCGTCGTTCCCCGGCCGCATCTTCACGCGCCAGCAGCTCATGGACGACATCTGGGGCTATGATTCCAGCACCGACACCCACACCGTCGATGTCCACATCGCGCGCCTGCGCGAGCGCTTCCGCGACAATCCCGACTTCAAGATCGTCACGATGCGCGGCGTGGGATATAAGGTGGTGCGCACATGAAAAAGCGGCGCAACAAATTCTTCGATATCCGCGTGCAGTTTTTCTTCATCTGCATGGCGGGCTTTATCGGCGTGGCGCTGCTCGCCGCGCTCGCGGCCTGGGGACTTGAGCATCTCGGCGTCAACGTGCCGATGTTCGTGTGGCTGCTCATCTTCACGCTGCTGCTCGGCAGCGCGACGGCGGCGGGCTTTTCCATCGCGTTCTTCGCGCCCATCTCGCGCCTGTCGCGCGCGATGAAGGAGGTCGCGGGCGGCAACTTCCGCGTGCATGTGGAGACGAAGAGCGTCTTTCGCGATATTCGCGACAGCTTTGACAGCTTCAACCTCATGGTCAGCGAGCTGAACGCGACCGAGACCCTGCAGACCGACTTCATCTCGAACGTCTCGCACGAGTTCAAAACGCCCATCAGCGCGATCGAGGGCTACGCCTCGCTTTTGCAGGAGCACCAGCAATCCCCCGAGGAGCAGGCGGAGTACATCGACAAGATCCTCTTCAATACGCGCAGGCTTTCCGCCCTCGCGGGCAACATTCTGCTGCTTTCTAAGCTCGACAGCCAGTCCATCCACCCCCAGCGCTCGCGCTTCCGCCTCGACGAGCAGGTAAGGCAGTGCATTCTGGCCCTTGAGCGCAAGTGGACGGAAAAGGACGTCGACTTCGACGTCGACCTCGACTCCGTCGATTTCACAGGCTACGAAGGACTGCTCCAGCACGTGTGGACGAATCTCATCGACAACGCCGTCAAGTTCGGCCCGCGCGGCGGCCTGATCCGCATGCGACTCATCGAGGAAGACGGCGGTGTGCTCTTCACCATCGACAACGAGGGCAAAAGCATCTCCGACGAGGATAAGTCCCGCATTTTTAACAAATTCTATCAGGGGGACAGCTCGCACGAATCCGAGGGCAACGGCCTCGGCCTTGCGCTTGTGCGCAAGATCGTCGCCATCCACGGCGGCGAGGTCTGGGTCGAAGACCCGGTGAACGGCGGCTGCCGCTTCGCCGTGCGCCTGCCGGTAGAGAAGTGACCACCATTTTTCAACAAAAATTGAGATTCTCTTCACCATTTGTTCGAAACTCTATGCTATATTAAATCTTAACAGCCGCAGAGGCTGCTTTTCCCCGGCGCAGTACCCCCTGTGCCGGGCTTTTATCACGGGATAAGGAGAGGTGACGATGGGCTTTCTGCGCTGCTGCGTTTATTACGGAATTTTAGCCGTCGTGTCGTTTTTCATCGGGCGGCTGCTGCCAAAATCCTGGTTCCACGGCGACAAATTTCCCTACCGCTGCGCGAGCTGGGAAGCAAAGCTCTTCCGCTTTCTGCGCGTGCACGAGTGGCAGGACAAGGTGCCCGACATGAGCAAGATCGTCCCCAAGCTCATCCCCGCCAAAAAGCTGGGCACGGACTTTCGCGCGCAGCTTCCGCGCATGATCGAAGAGACCTGCGTCGCTGAGTTCACGCACTTTGTGCTCATCCTGCTCGGCTTTTACGCGCTGCGCCTCTGGCCCGGAACGGGCGGCGCGGTCGTCACCGCCATCTATATTCTATTCGGCAACCTACCGTTTCTCATCATTCAGCGCTACAACCGGCCGCGGCTGCAAAAGCTTCTCGCCGCGCAGCAGCGCCGGAGCAGACGCAACCAAGAAGAACAACAGTAAAGGATCGGATCTTTTCATGAAAGTTTTGATTTTAAGCTGCAACACCGGCGAGGGGCACAACTCCTGCGCCGCGGCGCTCGAGGAGGAGTGCCGCAGCCAAAACATTCCCTGCGACACCGAGGACGCGCTGCGCTTCATCTCGCCCGAGGTCTCGCGCTTTATCTCCAACTGGCACGTGCGCATCTACCGCCACGCGCCGGGTCTTTTCCGCGTGGGCTACCGCGCGGCGGAGGATCATCCCGCGCAGTTCCACGAGGGCTCCGCGCTCTACCGCTATCTGACGCAGGGTGCGGAAAAGCTCTGCGGCTTCATCGCCGGCGGCGGGTACGACACGGTCATCTGCACCCACACGTTCGCGGCGCTGATGGTCAGCGAGGTCGTGAAGACGCACCTGCCGAATCTCAAGACCTGCTTCATCGCCACGGACTACACCTGTTCGCCCAGCGTGAAGGACAGCTCGCTCGACCGCTACTTTATCCCTGCCTCATCGCTCTCGGGCGATTTTCTCGGCGGCGGCGTGACGAGCGAACGCCTGCGCGCCTGCGGCATCCCCGTGCGCCAGATGTTCCGCTCCAGCGTGCGCAAGGAGGACGCCAAGCGCGCGTTCGGCATCCCCGCTGACCACAAACATCTTGTGATGATGTGCGGCAGCATGGGCTGCGGCCCCATCATGAGCATCGCGCGCCGCATCGGGCGCGACCTGCCGGACGATCAGGACCTGACCATCGTCTGCGGCACAAACAAGCAGCTCTACCGCCGGCTTCAGCGCCGCTTCTATGATGCGAAAAACGTCCACGTCCGTTCGTATGTGAAGGACATGGCGCTTTTGATGGACTCCGCTGACCTCTACCTCACAAAGCCCGGCGGCATCAGCGTGACCGAGGCGGCCTCGATGCGCCTGCCGATGGTCTTTATTGACGCGGTCGCGGGCTGCGAGGAGTACAACAAAGACTTCTTCCTGCGCACGGGCGGCGCGGTCACAGGGCAGACGCCCAAGGAGATCGCGCGCACGAGCCTGCGCCTGCTCAGCGACAAGGACGCGCTTGAAAAGATGGGCGACGCACTCGACGCCGCCGTGCCGCACAACGCCGCGGCCAACATCCTCTCCGAGATGAGCGAAGCCGAGGAGGAGAAGGAGGAAGACCTCGCATGATCAAACCCAGCGTTGACTACCGCCAGTTCCGCTTCAGCAGGCTGAACACGTCGGAGTTCTCCCACGTGTGGCTGCTGCTCTACTGGCCGCTTTTCGGCCTCGGCTTTTCGTATGTCGAGCGCTTCTACCCCGTGGCGCACTACATCAACATGCACTGCGCGCTCGACGATCTGATTCCTTTTAATGAATGGTTTCTGATCCCCTACCTGTTCTGGTTCGTCTACCTCATCGGCGCGGTGGCCTACACGTTCTTTTTCGACGTGCCGGGCTTTCGCCGCATGATGCGCTTCGTGATGATCACCTACTCGGTGACGCTCATTATCTATTTCCTCTTTCCCACCTGTCAGATGCTCCGGCCTGAGGTCTTCCCACGCGACAATGCCCTCACGCGCTTCATCGCGGGGTTCTACGTGTTCGACACGAACACGAACGTCTGCCCGTCGCTGCATGTCATCGGCTCGATGGCGGCATTTTTCGCTTTCTGGTATGCGCCCATCTTCTCCAAGCGCGGCTGGCGCATTGCATCGACCGTTGCGGCGTTTTTCATCAGCATTTCCACCGTCTTTATGAAGCAGCACTCCATTCTGGATGTCGCCGCAGCCATCCCGCTGTGCGCGATCGGCTATTATTTTGCCTACGTCAGAACGCCGAAAAAATCCCGCAGCGCCGTGCCGGATGTCACCCGATAAGAAACTTCATCCGCAGAAGCTCCGATCGCTTCTGCGGATGCTTCTTTTATACGGCTCTTTTTCCTTTTCTTTTGCATATATTCGCGCATAATTGCATACTTTTGTGAATTTTCGGCTTTTCGAATGCATATTTGTGCACCTTGCATAGAAAGGCATCGAAAGTTCTGGCATTTTTTGAGTTTTTAGTCGTTGACAATGAATAAGTAAACATTTATACTAACGCTATCGTTTCTGAAGCGTATGAAAATTCGTTCAACGATCAAACATTATACAAGATGGAAAGAAATTGAAAAAGGAGCTATCAACCATGAAAAAGTTTACTGCACTGATGCTGGCTCTGATGATGAGCCTTTCGCTGGTCGCCTGCGGCAATAAGACCGACGACAGCAACAACGCCGATGATGCCAACACCGACAACAACACCGAGCAGACCGGCGGCACGCTGGTGCTCGGCACCTCCGCTGACTACGCCCCGTACGAATTCATGTATGCCGATGACAGCGGCACGATGCAGTACGCCGGTATCGACATTTCCGCCGGCCAGTACATCGCCGATGAGCTGGGCATGGAGCTTCAGGTCGAGAACATGAGCTTCGACTACCTGCTCACCTCCCTTGCCAAGGGCGATTTTGATATCGTCATGGCAGCCATCGAGGTCACGCCCGAGCGTCTCCAGTCCGCTGACTTCTCCGATCCCTACTACACCGACCTGCCGGCCATGATCCTTGTCAAGGCTGACGCCGCCGATCAGTACAACACCCTCGCCGACTTCGCCGGCAAGAGCGTTGGCGCACAGACCGCCACCACCAAGGAAGCCATCGTCACCGACCAGATGGAAGGCGCGAACCTCGTCTCCCTCTCCCTTGTGACTGACCTCGTCAACGAGCTTGTCTACGGCAAGGTCGACGCGATCGTCGTCGACGGCGCTGTCGCCGAGCAGTACGCCGAGGCCAACCCCGATCTGGCCATCGCTCCCGCCTCTTCCGAGCTCGGTGAAGCGCAGCCCTACTGCATCGCTGTTGCCAAGGGCGACCCCAAGGGCCTGCTGCCCGGCATCAACGAGGCCATCGCCAAGATGACTTCCGAGAACAAGATGGAAGATTTCATCGCCGCCGCCGATGAGCTGAGCGGCAAGGCCGTCGAGGTCACCGCGGACGCTCCTGCGGCCTAAGTTCTCCCCTTTAACTACGCTCTCTTCTCATTATCTCTCATAGCCAATGAGCAAAGCCCCAAATGGCTTTGCTCATTGGCGTCTCTTAATGAAAAGAGGCGAGCCTCTTTTCATTAAATCCTCACTCCACTCTGTGCCTCGCCCCCGCAAGCGGGTGCTTCGACACTCGCTCCGCGCAAAGTGTTTTTTGCCACGCGCATGTCGTGGCAAAAAACGAGCAAGATTTTTTCGCGCTGGCAGTGCGAAACTCTGCGAGGCTTATCCCAACTAAATCACACATCTGAAAGGAGATCTCTCCCATGGATCTTGCCACGCGGTGGAGCAACCTCTTTGTCGGCATGTCGCCGGCGTCGTTCTTTAACTTTTCCTTTTTGCCGAAATACGGCGTCTACTTTTTGCAGGCGCTCGGCTACACGCTGCTGCTGGCCGTCATCTCGGTCCTGCTGGCGGTCATTCCGGCGCTGCTGCTCGCGTTCATGCGCCTGAGCAAGAATAAGTTTGTGCGCGGCATTTCCGGCGCGTACATCGCGATCTTCCGCTCTACGCCGCTGCTCGTGCAGCTCTCGATCATTTACTTCGGCTTTTTTGGCGCGATCTCCATCCCGCGTCTGTACATCTTCGGCTTTATCGACATTTCCCGCTTCATCCCCGGCGTTGTGGCCCTCGCGCTCAACAGCTCGGCCTACGTTGCCGAGATCTTCCGTGCGGGCATCCTTGCCGTCGACGCGGGCCAGACTGAGGCTGCGCGCTCGCTGGGTCTTTCCGCCACGCAGGCGATGAAGCTCGTCGTGCTGCCGCAGGCCATCAAGAATGTCCTGCCCGCGCTCGGCAACGAGGTCGTCACCATGGTCAAGGAATCGTCCATCTGCTCCACGCTCGGCATGGTCGAGCTGATGTTCGCCGCGAAGACCGTGGCGACCTCTACCTACATTTCCCTCGCGCCTTACGTGCTGGCGGCGCTGATGTATTTCTGCATCACCTACCCCGCCGGCAAGGCGATCGAAGCGCTCGAAAGGAGGATGCGTCGTGGCGACAAGCACTAATTCTCTCATCCGCGTGACGGACGTCTGCAAGGAGTACAACGGCGGCAGCGTCCACGCGCTCTCCCACTGCAATTTAAGCGTGAAAAAGGGCGAGGTCGTGGCCATCATCGGCCCCTCCGGCAGCGGCAAATCGACGCTGCTGCGCTGCCTGAACCTCCTCGAGCAGCCGACCTCCGGCACCATTTACTTCAAGGACGTCGCCCTCAACGGCAAGAAGGTCAACTTGGACCTCCACCGCCGCGAGATGGGCATGGTGTTCCAGCACTTCAACCTCTTCCCGCATATGACGGTCAAGAAGAACATCACCCTCGCGCCCGTCAAGCTGGGCCTCAAATCTCAGGCGGAGGCCGACGCGCAGGCCATGGCGCTGCTTGAGCGCATCGGCCTTGCCGACAAGGCAAACGAGTATCCCGCGATGCTCTCCGGCGGGCAGAAGCAGCGTATCGCCATCGTGCGCGCGCTCGCCATGGCGCCCGAGGTCATGCTCTTCGACGAGCCGACCTCCGCGCTCGACCCCGAGATGGTCGGCGAGGTGCTCGACCTGATGCGCGACCTCGCGAAGGAGGGCATGACGATGGCCGTCGTGACCCATGAGATGGGCTTTGCACGCGAGGTGGCCGACCGCGTCGTGTTCATGGCCGACGGCCGCATCCTCGAGGAGGGCACGCCGCAGCAGATCTTCGACAGCCCGAAGGATCCCCGCCTGCAGGACTTCCTGAGCAAGGTGCTGTAAAAATTCAATTCCCGGAAGGGCGCTGTCCTTCCGGGAATATTTTCTGCATGATTCCACATGATGAAAAAGATTTGTCACAATAAAAAAGTTCTGTTGTGACAAAAAGTGCGGAAAAAGAATAGAAAGTTAACCTTGTCAGCCACATTTGTGGTGTGTTATACTGAATTTTATTGATAGAGAAAAGGAGACACACCCATGAATGTACTTGTAATCAACGCAGGAAGCTCTTCTCTGAAGTACCAGCTGCTCAACCCGGAGACGGGTGTGCTTCTGGCGAAGGGGCTGTGCGAGCGCATCGGCCTTGACGGCCGCTTTACCTATAAGCCGCAGCTGCCCGGCAGAGCCATCCGCGACGCGGAGAAGCTGGCGATGCCCACCCACGCTGAGGCGATCAGCGAGGTGCTGCGCGCGCTGGCCGACCCGGAAAACGGCGTCGTCTCCTCCATGGACGAGATCGGTGCCGTCGGCCACCGCGTCGTCCACGGCGGCGAGAGCTTCGCCGAGTCCGTCCTGATCGACGAGGACGTGCTGCGCGCGGTGGAGGCATGTACGCCGCTCGCCCCGCTGCACAACCCTGCGAATATCACGGGCATTCTCGCCTGCCGCGCAGCGCTGGGGGAGGGCGTTCCGCAGGTCGCCGTGTTCGATACGGCCTTCCACCAGACCATGCCCGAGCACGCGTACCTCTACAGTATCCCCTACGCCTTCTATGAGAAGGACCGGATGCGGCGCTACGGCTTCCACGGCAATCTCCGCAATCCGTTCAGAATTTCGCTTGTGATGT
>OKSE01000510.1_pt1 | contig 22821 bp, 17 predicted proteins | sample 1633631 | NCBI WGS metagenome assembly OKSE01 (sample SAMEA3541555, study PRJEB24748) | human gut metagenome | biome: human gut; feature: human-associated habitat; material: faeces | place: China | collected 2012 | reverse complement strand
GCCGCGTTTCTTATACCCTGCCAAGGGCTACGGGATTATTTCACTAACTCTCAATTTACTTGTCTTTATTCTTATCCTCCGGATAGAAATCTGCGAAGGTGGAGCGGTTCGTCAGCTTCCCGAACATCCAGGTGTAGATCCAAATGAGAAGAGGAATGGCTACAGTGGCTAACAGGCAGGTGGCGAACAGTGCGTGGCTGGCGGAACTGTCGAAGATCGCTGCTAACAGTGTTATGACATACAACAGCACCAGCACAACGATTCCTGCGATCGCGAAGATCTGTTTGGAAGTCATTTTTGTTTTCTTGTTTTCTGTATTTTTATCCTGTGACATCATTTTTCCTTTCATTACCCATGGACCAACAAAGAAGAAAGCTTTGTCTGTGTGCTATTCGTGATCTTCCGAAATCTCGGCGGTGCCGGCATCGTGTTCTTCGGGAACTTCCGGTATCGTCATCAATACCTTTACAATACGATTCTGGTCGATGCCCTGTACTTTCAGATGAATACCGTTTTCCAGGGTGACTTCCTCACCGTCCTCCGGCAGACGATCCAGACAGTCGATGATCAGACCGCCGATGGAATCATAGTCTTCACTGGTCAGATTGGTACCGAGAGCATCGTTAATATCGTCTAGTTTCATGCTGCCTTCTACCAGATAAGTGTCGTCGGACATCTTCTGGATCAGTTCTTCTTCATCCTCATCATATTCGTCACGGATCTCACCGACGATTTCTTCCAGTAAGTCCTCTAAAGTGATCATACCTACGGTAGCACCGTACTCATTTAATACGAAAGAGACATTCGTGGTCTTTTCCCGCATCTCGTACATCAGATCGGCAATCTTTTTATATTCGTAAGTATAATAAGCATCTCTTAAGATATTTCCCACATGGAAAGCACTCTGATCCTCCGTCAGGATAAAGTCCTTGATGTTGATGAGACCGATAATATTGTCTTTATCATCCTCATAGACCGGAAGCCGTGTGTACATGGAATCACGGAACACTGCAAGTACATCATCATAGGTAGCATCAAGACTGACCGTTACCATATTGATCCTGGGGATCATGATGTCCTTGGCATGAGCATCGGAAAAATCAAACACATTGTAGATCAGCTTTCGCTCTTCGGATTCAATGACGCCATCCTCGTGGCTGACATCTACATAGGTCTTCAGTTCACTTTCTGTCATGGCACTGGCTTTTTTATTCGGATCAATATGTAACAGCTTCATGATGCCATGGGAGAGCAGGTCTACCACGATAATAACCGGTGTGAGTACCTGCATCAGCAGGTATATGATATTACAGTAGGTTAGTGCCAGCTTTTCAGAACACAGAACCGCCCAGGTCTTCGGTACGATCTCGCCGCAGAGTAATACGACAATAGTTAAAATACCTGTTGCGATACCTACAGCCAGATTAATGCGCATAGCTAAAGTTGTTGCAAGGGAAGATGCTGTCAGATTTACAATGTTATTACCGATCAGAATGGTACTGATCATTTTACTGTAATTATCCAGAATTTTATTGACGCGTGCAGCACGCTTGTTGCCTTCCTCCTCCAAAGAACGCATTCGCACACGGTTCACCGTGGACAGTGCAGTCTCGGCGGAAGAGAAAAAGCCGGACAGAAAAATAAGAACAATAATAGAAATCAGTTGTATGACACCAGAGGTATCCAAAAAAGTTCACTCCTTCTTAAGATAAAATAGCAGGCTTATGCCTTGTTTATGTGTTATTAAGCAACAATATACAATAGGACAGGAATAGTTGTCAAGTTTTCTGAAGGCTTTGAATATACATTTTACATAGGTAAAAGGAGGGATGACATGGAAAAAAGAGGAGAAGGAAAAGAAGGAATTCCGGTACTGGCACTGGCGAAATGCCTGCTGGTATCTTATGTGCTGACATTACTGCTTCTATGTCTGTTGGCACTTTTATTGTATAAACTGCATCTGACGGAAGGTATAGTGACGATAGCCATCTCCGCCATCTATGTAGTCACTACTTTTACAGCGGGCTTCCTTGCAGGAAAGAGAATGGAAAAGCAGAAATTCCTATGGGGAGCTTTCGTGGGAGCGGCATATTTTGTGATCCTGGCGGTGGTGTCAGTGCTGATCAGGACACCGGAGACCGCATTGGGCAATTCCTTCTGGACTACCATGATATTGTGCGTGGCAGGGGGAACGCTGGGTGGAATGTTAGGGTGAAAAGCAGGTAACAATGACTTTTACCGCTTTTTTTAAGGTTTTTTGAGAAAAAAAGCTTTTACAAATGCCAAATACATGATATAATGAGCAAAAATGAGTCGCGTGTCTGCATATTTATATACACGCCGGCGTCTATAGGCGCTTTGAAATCATAAGGAGGCTATTTTTAATGAAGCATATTAAGACTTTAACAACCAGAGATTTAAAGGAATCTATGAAAAAGGGCGGCTGTGGTGAGTGCCAGACTTCCTGCCAGTCTGCATGTAAGACTTCCTGCACAGTAGGAAATCAGAGTTGTGAAAAGATTAAATAATCTAAGAAATTGAGAAGAGACTAACGTAAGCAGCGATTCAGGTCGCTGCTTATTCTCTGTTAATGTGTTTTAAGCAATAAGAAGTAGAAAGAAGAGGAATAAAACTGTGATACACCAGTATAAGAGCAACGGCTATAATATCGTTATGGATGTGAACAGTGGTTCCGTTCATGTCGTAGATGATATTGTGTATGATATGATCCCACTGGTAGAGCCTCTGGTGACAGAAGGTATCAAGGATGCGGACACCATCAAGGCCGCTGTACTGAATCTTGCGAATATCCCTTATCCCCAGGAAGAGATCACCGAAGCGGTGGACGAAGTCCTGGAGCTGGAGAAGGCAGGACAGCTGTTTGCTCCCGATATTTATGAGAATTATATTTTTGATTTTAAGAAGCGCCAGACCGTAGTCAAGGCACTGTGCCTGCACATTGCCCATGACTGTAACCTTGCCTGCAGATATTGTTTTGCGGAAGAGGGTGAGTACCACGGCAGAAGAGCGCTGATGAGTTTTGAGGTCGGAAAAAAGGCACTGGATTTCCTGGTAGCCAATTCCGGCAACCGCGTGAACCTGGAAGTGGATTTCTTCGGCGGCGAACCCCTGATGAACTGGGATGTGGTAAAGCAGCTGGTAGAATACGGCAGAAGCTTAGAGAAACCCAACAATAAAAAGTTCCGTTTTACCCTGACTACCAATGGTATCTTATTAAATGATGAGATCCTGGAGTTCGTGAATAAGGAAATGAGTAATATCGTGCTGAGTATCGATGGACGTAAGGAGATCAACGATAAGATGCGTCCTTTCCGCGGCGGGCAGGGCAGCTATGACATCATTGTTCCCAAGTTCCAAAAGGTAGCGGAGAGCAGAGACCAGATGAACTATTATGTGCGTGGTACATTTACCCACAATAATCTGGATTTCTCCAAGGACGTTCTGCATCTGGCAGATCTGGGATTCAAGCAGATCTCCGTGGAGCCCGTTGTGGCACAGCCTACGGATGATTATGCCATCAGAGAAGAGGATCTTCCAATCTTAAAGGAAGAATACGATAAACTGGCAGTAGAAATGATCAAGCGTAAGAAAGAGGGCAAGGCGTTCAATTTCTTCCACTTTATGATCGATCTGCAGGGCGGCCCCTGCGTAGCCAAGAGACTCTCCGGCTGCGGATCCGGCACTGAATATCTGGCGGTTACTCCCTGGGGAGACTTATATCCCTGCCACCAGTTCGTGGGTAACGAGAAGTTCCTCATGGGCAATGTGGATACCGGTGTGGTAAGAGATGATATCCGCGACGAGTTCAAATGCTGTAATGTCTATGCAAAGGACAAGTGTAAGAAGTGTTTTGCCAAGTTCTATTGCAGCGGCGGATGTGCTGCGAACTCCTATAATTTCCATGGCAATATCAATGATGCGTATGACATCGGCTGTGAGCTGCAGAGAAAACGTATCGAATGTGCTATCATGCTGAAGGCTGCGGAAGCGGCAGAAGCTTCAGAAGAATAGAAAGGACAAAGGAAAGATGAAAAAAAGTAAAGCAATCATCATTCTGCTCTGCGCACTTCTGGTCCTGCTGGGTGTCGGCTATGTGGATCTCTATGGCGTAGATGCGGAAGGAACTGCCAGTGCTTCAGACATCAGTCTGGGACTGGATCTGGCCGGTGGTGTCAGCATCACTTATCAGGTGGTAGGCGATGAAGAGCCGGATGCAACGGATATGGCAGATACTATTGCCAAGCTGCAGAAGCGTGTTGAGAATTACAGTAAAGAGGCTATTGTATACCAGGAGGGTACCGATCGTATCAATATCGAGATCCCCGGTGTAACAGATGCCAACAAGATCCTGGAAGAGCTGGGACGTCCCGGTTCCCTGTATTTCATTGCAGAGACAGACAAGGACGGCAATGCGAACTACTCTATGCAGGCAGTGACCGATGCACAGGGCAATGCAAGCTATGCGTACGCTCTGAATAAGACCATCGATGAACTGAAGGCAGATGGATCCATCATGCTGGAGGGTACGGATGTCAAGACTGCTACCGCAGGCTCTATCAAGGATCAGACGATGGGCAATTCCACCTATGCGGTAGACCTGGTAATGACGGACGAAGGTACTAAAAAGTTTGAAGAGGCTACCAGAAATGCTTACGAGAAGGGCGAGACCCTGGGTATCTATTATGATGGATCCTTTGTAAGTGTTCCTTCCGTAAAAGGTGTATTCTCCGACGGTAATGCACAGATCTCTCCTATGAGCTCCTATGAAGAGGCAGAGAGCCTGGCTTCCACTATCCGTATCGGTGGGCTGAGGCTGGAGCTCGAAGAGCTGCATTCCAAGGTAGTTGGTGCACAGCTGGGAGTGGAAGCAATCTCCACCAGTTTAAAAGCAGCTGTGATCGGATTTATCGTAGTGGCTGTTTTCATGATCGCAGTTTATTTCCTGCCCGGATTTGCTTCTGTTATTGCACTGGGCATTTATGTGGCATTGGTAGTATTGCTGCTGAATGGTTTTGACATGACCCTGACCCTGTCCGGTATCGCAGGTATCATCCTGTCCATCGGTATGGCAGTGGATGCCAACGTTATCGTATTTGCCCGTATCCGTGAGGAACTGGCAACCGGCAAGACTGTTAAGAGTGCCATGCAGATCGGTTATGACAAGGCACTGTCCGCTATCATCGACGGTAATGTGACTACCCTGATCGCAGCAGCAGTGCTGTGGCTGTTAGGACCTGGTACCGTAAAGGGCTTTGCACAGACGCTGGCACTTGGTATCGTATTATCCATGTTCACCGCACTGGTAGTGACCAAGTATATCATGAAAGCTTTCTACGCACTGGGACTGAAGGATCCCAAGTGGTATGGTGTAGGTAAGGAACACAAGACAGTGAACTTCTTAGGCAAGAAGGGAATCTTCTTCGGACTGTCTCTGGCAGTGATCCTGGCAGGATTTATTACCATGGGTGTCTACAAGATGAACACCGGTGATGCACTGAATTACAGCCTGGAGTTCAAGGGCGGTACTGCAACTACTGTCACTTTTGATAAGAGCTATACGCTGGAAGAGATCAACAGTGAGATGGTACCTCTGATCGAGAGCACCACCGGCAGTGCAGTTCAGATCCAGACCGTACAGGGCTCCAATGAAGTTATCTTCAAGACCGGTTCTCTGGATGTGGATCAGAGACAGGCACTGAATCAGATGTTCGTGGATAATTTTGGTGTGGATGAGACGCTGATCACCTCCGAGACCATCAGCTCCACCATCAGTAACGAGATGAAGTCCGATACGATCCTGGCGGTAGCAGTAGCAATCATCTGCATGCTGATCTATATCCGCTTCCGTTTCAGCGATATCCGTTTCGGTGTCAGCAGTATTGCCTGCCTGCTCCATGACGTGCTGGTAGTCATCACCTTCTACGCACTCGCAAGAGTATCCGTCAGCAATACCTTTATCGCGTGTCTGCTGACTATCGTAGGTTACTCTATCAATGCCACCATCGTAATCTTCGATCGTGTACGTGAGAATATGGCAGTTATGACCAAGAAGGATGATCTGCAGGATGTGGTAAACCACAGCATCACTCAGACACTGTCCCGAAGCTTATTCACCTCCCTGACCACTCTGGTAATGGTAGGCGCGTTGTACATCTGGGGTGTGACCAGCATCCGTGACTTCGCACTGCCTCTGATGGTAGGTATCATCTGCGGTGCTTACTCCTCTGTATGTATTGCAGGTGCCCTGTGGTATGTATTGAGAAAGAAGTTTGCACCCAAGGCGAAATAAGTAGGAATAAGTAAAAATAGGTAACAAAAATAGCATAAAAGTATTTTCAAAGGAGATGGAAGCGAAAGACTTCCATCTCCTTTTATGTTTGCGCCTTGCGGTGCACGTTTCTAATGGGTACTTCATAGGAAACATTTTCGTGAAACTTTCACAAATATTTAGGAAAACGCAGGAAACCTAAAAAATATTTGTGAATAACAGCCAAAAAAGAAAGAATGAAACTGTGAAAAATAAATAATGCAGAGGGAAAACGATTACCCAAAATCAAATTGACCATCCGGAAACAGCAACGTTATAATCAAAATAACCCAAGGGAAAGTGCACTTTTTAAAACGGTTGAAACGACAGAAAGGTTACAAAAATATAACACAGACAAGTAGAATCGGAAAGAGAGGATATTATGGGTAAGGTGATAAGACGTTGTGGATCATTTCTGATGATGCTTCTGCTGGTGATCGGGATTCTGCCGATGACGGTAAATGCAGAAACAACACAGAATACAGAAGAGAGAAATGCGCTTTATGTACAGGTGCCGGAGGACTGGGCAGACCCTTGCGTCTGGGCATGGGACAGTGACGGCAATAATGCGTTTACCGCATGGCCCGGCGAGGAGATGGAAGCAGATGCAGCTAATGACGGCTGGTATTATATCTGGCTTCCTGCATGGGCGAATCATGTGATCATCAATGCCAATGAGGGTAACGTGCAGACCGAAGAGCAGATCCTGGATACCAATGCAGCATGGATCACGGTGAGTGCAGCGGACACCGTAGAGATCTCTTATGAGAGCAAGACTACCGGAGAGGCACCGGCTTACGTAGAGAAATTTGTGGTACATGCAAAAGTAGATGACTCGTGGGATAACCCCTGTCTGTGGGCGTGGTCGGCACCGGATGGCACCAATGCCTTTGCGGCATGGCCCGGGGAAGAGATGAAAGCAGGCGAAGATGGCTGGTACAGCATCAAGGTTCCGGTATGGGTCAATTTCATCATTGTCAATGCGAACGAAGGAACTGTACAGACAGAAGATATTTCCATTGATCCCGCAGAGCTTTGGGTAACGGTAGCAGCTGACGGCAGCTATGATTTCAGTTATAAGAACCCAGATCAGGCAGAAATCCCCAATGTGACGATCCATGTATCTGCTCCCGCAGACTGGAACGGTCCCTGTCTGTGGGCATGGTCGGCACCGGACGGCACTAACGCATTTGCAGCATGGCCCGGAGAGGCATTAGAGGAAGGCGAAGGCGGCTGGCTGGTAAAAGAGATTCCCGGCTGGGTGAATTTCATAATCGTCAATGGTAATGAAGGAAGTGTACAGACAACGGATATTTCCGTAGAGACCGGTAAGGATATCTGGCTTACGATAAACGGTCCGGAGGATTATACTGTATCTTATGAAGAAATTGCGCTGGAAGAAACAACCGAAACTGTGGCAACACAAGAGCCTGCGGAAGCTGTGGAAGCAACAAACGAAGCAGCGGAGAATACAGAGAAATCCACTCCGGTCGTACCCATCGTGATCGGCGTGTTGGTAGTGGCGGCAGCAGGCGGCGCAGCGGTGGCAGTTTCAAAGAAAAAGTCACAGAAATAAGATATAAAAACAAGCAGCAGGAGAGTACATATCAAAGGAGTGCAGGATATGAAGAATAAAAATCAGAAAAGAATCCGGAACAGAGCATGGGCATGGATCGTGACAGCAGGACTGACCATTGGCAGCCTGACCGGCTGTGGCAGTCAGACGGTGGAGCAGACAGTACAGGGCGAAAAGACGGACGGAGAGGTTACGATCACCATCTGGCATGACAAGGAAGATGCGGTAACGCAGGTCCTGGAAGAGGAATTTGCCCAATTAGAGCCGCAGATCCATGTAGTACTTGAGAAAAAGAGTGATCTGACAGAAGCTCTCAAAATGGTGGGAAATGATCCTAAGGCAGCTCCGGATATGTACTTTTTTGCCCATGATAAGATAGGTGTCTATGCAGAAATGGGCATCCTGTCGCCTATCACGGATATCATTCCGGCAGAGGAACTGGATGCCTATATGGATAATACGATCGAAGCGGCGACTTATAAGGGAACGGTCTATCAGCTTCCTATCTATTATGAGACCTTACTTTTTATGTATAACCGTCTCTACATGAAGGATGAGGAAGTGCCGGCTACCACAGAGGAACTGTATGCTTACATGCAGGATAATACCCGTGGAGGGCATTACGGATTCGTGGAACAGCATAGTACCCCTTATTATGCGGCAGGCTGGATCAATGGATTCGGAGGCTATATCCTGAATGATGCCGGAGAGCCGGGATTAAATCTGCCGGAGACAGAGGAAGCCCTGGTCTATCATAAAAAGTTCGTGGATCTCATGCCCGGGGAGACCGAGTATGCCACAGTGAATACTCTGTTCAAAGAGGGAATGGCGCATGCAACCATAGCCGGTCCATGGCTGATCCCGACAGTAAGAGAAAGCGGAATGAATGTGGGAATCGCCTCTATGCCTGTGATCGATGAGACAGGAAAACCGATCGCCCCCTATATGGGAGTACAGGGTGTCCAGGTGCTGAAAAATGCAGCAGAGAATAAAAAGGATGCGGTAGAGCAGGTACTGCGGGTACTGATGAAGGACGAGGTGGGTATTGCGCTGGCACAGGCCAGTGGTTGTGCTCCTGCCAGAGAAAATTGTTACAGTTATGAAGAAGTAAACGGTGATGAAGTGGTCATGGCTATGAAGGGGACTGCGGAAAATGCGGTGCCCATGCCGAATCTGCCGGAGATGGATGTGATGTGGACCGTAGCCAGCGGACTGCTGACGGATGTCAACATGGCGGGCAATGATGTAGCGGAAAGTGCGGAGAAAGCACAGAAGGAAGCATTGCAGCTGATCGAATCCATGAAATAAGCGCCGTTACGTAATCAGGCATAATCAGGCAAAAGGAAGTGGAACGAATAAATATGGCAAGAAATAAAAATGCTCATGGGAACAGACAACAGAATAAAAAAAGAAGAGAGACACTGTTTGCCTACAGCTGGTCACTGCCGCCCTTAGTATTGATCCTGTTGATCGTAATCTTCCCGATCCTCTATACCGGATATATCTCCATGACCAATATGAATATTTATCACTGGAATAATTATGAGTTCATTGGACTGGAGAATTATAAGGATGCCTTGATGGTATTTGATAATGGTTTCCTGACGGCACTGCTTGTGACGATATTGTGGACCGTGGTAAATATGGTGCTGCAGCTGGTGATCGCTTTTATCATGGCAACACTTCTAAATATCAAGGGATTGCGACTGCGGAATGTCTATCGTACCCTGCTGATCTTTCCCTGGGCCATGCCGGGATATGTATCCATCCTGCTGTGGAAGACAGGAATGTTCAATTCCCAGTTCGGTCTGTTGAATCAATGGATGATCAGACTGGGAATGGAACCGGTGAGATGGCTTGGAAGTGATGTGATCGCATTCATCAGCTGTACGACAGTGAACCTCTGGCTGGCGTTACCCTTCATGATCACTATCATTGACGGGGCACTGCAGAGCGTGGACCGGAGTTTTTACGAAAGTGCGCTGCTAGACGGCGCCACCTGGCTGGAGCGGACGAGATATATTACGGTTCCGATGATCCGCTCCATTATAGCACCGTCGGTTATGATCACGACATTTAAGACTTTTAAACAGTTCGATGTCATCTATCTGCTGACCCAGCAGGTGGGATCCAAGACCGGTGCAAATATTCATACCATTTTGACTTACGCATATGAGAAGGCATTTATTACGAACAATTATGGCTATAGTTCGGCGATTTCCATTCTGATCTTCGGAATGCTGTTAGTGTTTTCTCTGGTGACAAACGGCAGAAAGGAGGAGAGCAGATGAGTAAAAAGACGAAACATGTGCTGGTACTTATAACGGTAAATGTGTTTTTCATCCTGGTATGCTTTTTCGTGCTGGTGCCGGTATTGTATGCGTTTTCCGTGTCGCTGAATGCGGAGAACAGCCTGTTGGGATCTGACTTTTCCTTTTTGCCAAAGCATATGACTTTGCAGAACTATAAGGCAGTTTTTACCGAGAAACCGGTGCTTTTGTGGCTCAAGAACAGTCTGATCCTGGCGGCGACCACACTGGTGATCTCGCTGGGAACCGGAATCCCTGCGGCGTATGCTTTTTCCAGGAAACGATTTCCCGGCAGAAAGGCGATTCTGAAGCTGCTGATTTTACTTTATGCATTTCCATCCCTTTTGTCCATGACGGCACTGTATAAGCTGCTTAGTCCTATGGGGCTGATCAATACCAGAACGGGTCTGATCATTGTGTATACCGGTACGATGGCAGTGTTTGCACTATGGAATATGAAGGGATATTTTGACACGATTCCGGTGGAGATCGAGGAGGCAGCCATGATCGACGGAGCCACACAGTTAGAACAGGTGACAAAGATTGTACTGCCGCTTGCTAAGCCTACTATTGCGGTAACGGCTATGATGGTTCTCGTCTATGTATGGAACGAGTATATTTTTGCCATCAATTTCATGACGGGATCCGATACTTATACGCTGGCGGCGGGATTATATTCACTGCAGGCGACGGAGATGAGCGGAAGCTGGCCGATTTTCTCGGCAGCATCCCTGATCGTGTCGCTGCCGATCCTGATCGTATTTTTCGCATTGCAAAAGAACATGACAGAGGGTCTGACCTCCGGTGGAGTGAAGGGATAGACCGCAGAAAGAGGAAGTATGAATCGAAGTGCAGTATTACATATACCCATGTCCCAGTATGCATACGGGACAGATGAAGAGCATATTGTGATCCGTCTGCGGGCAGGCAGAGGGGATCTGACAGAATGCATTCTCCATTACGGAGACAGGGCATGCCGCCTGACACCGGTGCTTTTTACAGAACAAAAGATGGCAGTGGTGGCGCAGACGGAAGAATTCGATTACTGGGAGACTACGCTGGAGCATCCCTATAAAAGACTTTGCTATTATTTCACATTGTCTGATGGCAGGGAAGAGGTGTTGTACTACGGAGAACGATTCACGGATCATACCGTGGATGACCGCTCGGAATATTATCAGCTGCCGTTCAATCACCGTGCAGATATTGTTACACCTCCCGAATGGGCACAGGATACGATCATCTATAATATTTTTCCCGACAGCTTTGCCACTGAGTACCGGTATCTTTGCGGCAGAGGAGAGGAGAAGGAATGGGGTGATGTACCGACGAGGGGGAAGCTAGGCGGTACGATCCGCGGGATCTGTGAGAACGTGGAGTACCTGAAGAACCTCGGCGTGAATGCTATTTATATCAATCCGATCTTTGTCGCCGGAGAATATCATAAGTACGATCTGTTAGATTATTTTCACATTGATCCCTGCTTCGGAACCGATGAAGATTTTCACCGGCTGATCGATGTATTTCATGCGAACGGACTGAAAGTAATCATTGACGGTGTGTTCAATCATTGTGGCTGGTATTTTTTCGCCTTTGATGATGTGGTGAAAAAAGGAGAGCAGTCAGCTTACAGAGACTGGTTCTACGGACTTACCTATCCGGTAGTGCGACCGGAGGATCCGGAGGAATATCCGGGATATGAGTGCTTTGGCTATGAACGGATGATGCCGAAATTAAATCTGGCAAATCCGGAGACCGCAGAATATTTCTGCAAAGTGGGGCGCTACTGGGTGGAAAAATTCCATATTGACGGGTGGCGGCTGGATGTAGCAAGTGAGATCAATGACGGCTTCTGGAGAAAATTCAGAGAGAGCGTAAAAAATGTGGATCCCGATGCTATTCTCATCGGAGAAGTATGGGAGAGTGCGGCACACTGGCTGGATGGAACCATGTTTGATTCTACGATGAATTATGATTTCCGTAAGCACTGCCGGAGATTTTTTGGGGAACAGACAGCAGATGCCAGAGAGTTTGACAGCCGCATGACGGATATGCGTATGCGCTATCGTAAGCAGACGGTCTATGCACAGTTAAACCTTTTAGACAGCCATGATGTCAGCCGGTTCCGCTCGCTGTGCCGGGATGAAGAAAGCTTCCGCCTGGCGGTGATCTTTCAGATGACTTTCCCCGGAATGCCCTCTGTATTCTATGGGGATGAGGCGGGACTGACCGGTATCCTGGAGGAGGAATACAGACAGCCCATGCCCTGGGATACGTTGGATGAGAGCAGTTCTTTGTTTTTGTTATATCAGAAAGCAATTACCCTGCGCAAAAAGGTGGCTGTCCTGCGGAGAGGAGAGTACCGCACCCTGTTGGCGGAACCGGGCAGCAGAGTGTATGGCTATGAAAGATACCTGGAGGAAGAAGATGGCAGTAGAGAGAGTATCCGTATTTTCCTGAATATGGAAGAGGAAAACGTCCCCCTTCCTGAAGAACTGCTGGGCGGAGAGATTCTCTGGCAGGAAGGTCTTAAGGAAGGACAGCTGGCAGCAAAAGGATTTGCACTGATCCGGACAAGGGATTAAAATATTCTCAGAGAAAATCGCGCGAGGAGGGTGAACGATGGGAGCAACCATTAAGGATGTGGCAAAACTGGCGGGAACTTCTACGGCAACCGTATCGAAAGTGATGAACGGCTCCTATTCGATCTCGCAGGAGACGGCAGCTAAAGTACGAAAAGCTATGGAGGAGCTGGATTATCATCCGAATCTGCGGGCGAAAAATTTCGCCAGGCAGTCTGCACGAACCATTATATTTGTGGCAGAGCTGGGGAAAGGAACCGGGTTTGCCAATCCACAGATGTTTGAGATCTTGTGTGGGTTGGAGGAAGTGCTGGCACAGAAGGACTATACGCTTGTAGTCAGGAATATAGCAGCGGGAGACTGTGCGGAATTTATCCGGAATGCAGCGGATACCAAGCAGGCAGACGGGTTTGTGATCCATGCGTCGGTGATCTCCCAGGCACTGGATGAACTGCTTTTTACTCATGAGATTCCGCATATTGTGATCGGCAATCCGAATTTTAACAGCCATTTCTGCTGGCTCGATATCGACAACCGGCTGGCGGGAGAACTGGCGGCGAAGCATCTGCTGGAGCGTGGCTGTCAGTCCGTGGCTTTTATCGGTGGCAAGCCGGAGGATCAGATCTCAGCGAGACGTCTGGACGGAGTCCTGACAGTGCTTAAAGAGCATGATGTGTTATTGCCCAGAGAATATGTGAAAAAGGGAGAATCCGTCTGTGACAGCGGTTACCGGATGACCATGCAGATCCTGGAGAATAGAAGACGTCCGGATGCGTTAGTGTGTGCGGACAACTATATCGCTTACGGCTGTGTGAATGCCCTTCATGACAGGGGAATCCTGATCCCGGAGGAAATGAAGGTGATTACTTTTGACGACTTCCCGTTTTCTCAGATCCTGAAGCCCATGCTCTCTGTCGTGAACATCGACGTCTACGATATGGGGGTGCAGGCCGGGAAGTATATTCTGCAAAAAATAAAAAAACCGAATCTCTATGTGCAGTCCCATATCACATTCCCAACCTTGATCATCCGGGAATCTACCTGATACACAAGCCTTTTTTTATGCTATAATACCTAAGGAATGAGTCTCATGGAAAAACAATTACGAAAGTGGGAACCTGCATGGAAAAATGGTATGTGGCTGCGAAGAAAGCAGATTTTGATAAATGGGCGAAGGAATTTCATATCAGTCCGGTGACGGCGAGGATCCTTAGAAACCGGGATCTGACGGAAGAGAGCCAGATTCGGAAGTTTCTCTATGGAAAACTGGAGGACTGTTACTCTCCCTGGCTGCTTAAGGATATGGACAGGGCAGTGGAGGAGATTCTGAAAGCGGTAAAGGAAGGTCTGCATATCCGGGTCATCGGGGATTATGATGTGGACGGAATCTGCTCGTCTTATATCCTGACCAAAGGGTTTCAGATGCTTGGCGCACAGGTGGATACGGCAATCCCACACAGGATTCATGACGGTTATGGATTGAACGAGCATCTCATCGAAGAGGCGAAGCGGGAAGGCGTCGGCATGATCGTCACCTGTGATAACGGAATTGCTGCGGCACCACAGATCGAGCTGGCAAATTCCCTGGGCATGCGTGTGGTTGTGACAGACCATCATGAGGTCCCTTACATAGAAGAAAACGGAGAACGTAAGGAACAGCTGCCCCCGGCACTGGCAGTGGTGGATCCTAAGAGGTCGGACGACACCTACCCATTTTCCGGCATCTGCGGTGGCGTTGTGGCACTGAAGGTGATCCAGGCAATCACGGAGAAGACCGGGAATCCGGGTCTTCGCAATATTCAGGATGAACTGTTGGAATTCGCGGCACTTTCCACGGTATGCGATGTCATGGAGTTAAAGGATGAGAACCGCATTCTGGTCAAAGAAGGACTGAAACGGATCCAGAAGGGATATAACGAGGGCCTGAAAGCCCTGATGGAGGTGAACGACATCGCGCCGGACCGGTTGAGTGCCTATCATCTGGGGTTCGTGCTGGGTCCCTGCCTGAATGCTACGGGCAGACTGGATACCGCGAAAAGGGCGCTGGAGCTTTTGCAGAGCTTTACCAGAGCAGATGCCATGACAGCGGCGAGAGAACTGAAAGACTTAAATGAAAGCCGCAAGAACCTGACAGTACAAGGGATCCAGCGGGCCGATACATATATTCAGGAACATCATATGACAGAAGATAAGGTCATGGTGATCTATCTTCCGGAGATCCATGAAAGTATTGCGGGAATCATTGCCGGAAAAGTCCGGGAAAAGTATCATCATCCTGTTTTTATCCTTACCAAAGGCGAAGATGGTGTGAAGGGATCCGGGCGTTCTATCGAAGCTTACCATATGTATGATGCCATGACCCAGGTGAAGGAATATTTTACCAAGTATGGCGGACATAAGCTGGCGGCAGGGCTTTCCATGCGGGAGGAAGATATCGAGCCGCTCCGCACTGCTCTGAATGAAAAGTGCACGCTGACGGAAGATGATTTTATTCCCCGGGTACATATCGATGTAGCGATGCCCATGGGCTATGCAGACGATGCTTTGGCAGGAGAACTGGCGTTATTAGAACCTTTCGGAACCGGGAACCCGAAGCCCCTTTTTGCACAAAAGAATCTGATCTTCCAGGCAGGATTTAAAATGGGAGCCAATAAGACCTGCGCCAGATTCCGGGTGAAGACACCGGAAGGAAATACGCAGACGCTGGTGTTTTTCGGAGACCTGGAACGACTGGGAGCTTTTTTGAATGAAAAATATGGTATCGGAAGTGAAGAAACCATTTATGCCGGAAGAGGGAATTTTCCTTTGTCTGTAGTATATCAGGTTAGTCAGAATACTTATAAGGGCAGGACAGAAGTGCAGTATATCATGCAGAACTATTGCTGATAGTTTCGTAACTGATCAGAATCACATTCATATTTTTTTATTTTTTGAACACAAAATAGACACATTTTCTCTGTAATATGTATTTCAGATAGTTGATGAACTCACTATCTCCCCCCCTCATAAGAAACCGGAAAGCCTCAGGTACGATGCCTGAGGCTTTTTGGTGTCCGGTAGGACTTTTCAGAGTTTATAAAACCTCAAGATTCATTTTAGAATTAAATTAGAATTCGTACACATTCTGTACATATTTTTTCTGTAATATGTATTTTAGATAGTTGATGAACTCACTATCTCCCCCCCTCATAAGAAATCGAAAAACCCCAGGTATAACAGCCTGGGGTTTTTCGATTCTCCGATAAGACTTGACGACAGACTGATATCCGGTGGTATAATGTAAGAATGATGCCATGGTCACAAGGTCTAAGCCCACATGAGCTTGCTCATAAGTGGGTGAAGGACCTTAGGACCCGCCCCGATATGAGCATAAAAGTGGGATGATAGTCCCACGATATGCGAATAGAGGGTAGAATTGTGAGAGTGCGAAGCACGGAACAATTCGTAGGCATCAAAGGCGGGACATCATAAAGATACGAATATAAATTTATAGAAAGAACAGAAATTACAAAATGAACAAAATGAAATCACAGATTCACGAATGGAAAGAAGCGTTGAAAAACATCACATTAAAAAATTGTGTCATAACCTTATTGGGAAGTTTTATTCTGGCATTTGGATTATATCATGTACACTCCATCTCCGGTGTTACCGAGGGTGGTGTACTGGGGGCAACCCTGTTACTGGAGCATTGGACCGGCATTTCTCCGGCGTTAACCGGAGGTATTATGAACGTGTTATGCTATGTGCTGGGATGGAAGCTGCTGGGTAAGGAATTCATCGCTTATTCCGCACTGGCTACGGTGGGATTTTCCGGTATGTATAAGATATGCGAACAATTCCCGCACCTGTGGCCCGGACTGGCGGACATGCCCCTTGTGGCAGCCCTGGTGGGTGCACTGTTTGTTGGTGTGGGTGCCGGACTGTGCGTGCGCGTCGGCGGAGCCCCCAGTGGAGACGATGCCCTGGCCATGAGTATTTCCCATGCCACCGGCTGGAAGATCCAGTGGGTCTATCTGCTGTCGGATCTGATCGTGCTGGTCATGTCCTTGAGCTATATCCCGGTGAGACGGATCGGCTATTCCCTCTTCACCGTTTTGCTGTCCGGTCAGTTGATCGGATTTGTACAGAACTTTAATCGAACACAGGCTACCGATGCGGATTGTGTGACGGAAAATTGAGAAAAGGGAGATTCGGAGAGAACTACTATGATTTACAAGAGGAACTTCTTAGTGTAATATGGTAGTGGAACAAAAAAGTCGCAAATATGTGAGGACTCGGGCCATGACCAAAATTGGGAAAAAATACAGATGGAAATGGAATAAGAGAAAAACAATATATCTTCTGATTTTGCTAATTGGTATTATAACCAGAATTTTTCGGTTTGGAATTACTCCCGGGGGAATCAATCAGGACGAAGCATTTGCTGCGAGAGAAGCATGGTCTTTATTACACTTTGGGGTAGATTCTTTTGGATACCACTGGCCGATGTATCTGACGGCATGGGGAAGCGGTATGAACGTATGGAATACCATACTGATGATTCCGGCTATTGCGATTTTTGGTCAGCATACATGGGTGTTTCGGCTTCCGCAGCTGATCGTAGGGATCACTACTCTTATGGCGGTAGAAAAAATAGTAAAAGAGACCATAGATGAAGAAGTTGCACTGTGGGCAATGTTTCTGCTGGCTATCAATCCCTGGCACATTATGATGTCAAGATGGGGACTGGAAAGTAATCTGGCACCGGGATTTTTGATTTTCGGACTTTTGTTCTTCATACAGGGAATGAAAAGTGAAAAATATTATCTTTTATCTGCGCTTTTTTATGGGATGAGCTTATATTGTTATGCAACGATATGGCCTATCGTTCCCTTTATTGTGTTATTTCAGGCGGCATATCTACTATATGTGAAAAAAGCCCAAATAACAAAATGGACGATTTCAGCGGGGATGATTTTAGGAATACTGGCGATACCTGCAATTTTGTTTTTGCTGGTAAATAAGGGAGTAATAGCGGAGATTGTCACACCATGTTTTTCGGTTCCAAAACTTGTAGTAATGCGTGATAGCGAGATTACCTTGATGGAGCTTGGCGAGAAACTCGAGAATATGGTATCTATACTGGTTACAGAAAATGATGGTTACTGTTGGAACAGTACAGATAAGTTTGGATTGTATTACAAGTATTTTCTGATATTTGCCGTGATAGGATTACTTTATTGTATAAGGAGCGTTTACAGGAGCCTCAAGAACCGGATTTATGATGGATATGTACTAATAGGAATTCAGTTCCTGACTGCGTTTGCGCTGGGAACATTGATTGACGTAAATGTAAACAGGATTAACTGTATTCATATAAGTATTATTATATTTATGGCAGTAGGTATCTGTCGCACGTTGAATTTGCTTCGGAGGGATTTGAAATATATTACAGAGGTGGCAGTGATTGCCTTATGTGCTCTTTTTCTGTTCTTTGAAAAATTTTATTTCGGAGTATATGCAAAGGATATTGGCAGGATATTTCAGGATGGTATAGAAAACGCGGTCTACCGTGCGCAGGAATTGTCGGACGATGGGGATACAATCTATGTAGGTGAGGGAATAATGTATCCCAAAATACTGGCTTTTAGCACCCTGTCACCGACGGAATATATGGAGACGGTGGAATATACCAATTATCCGGACGCGTTCTTGGATATTAGCCAATGTGGCAATTTTGTTTTCAACACGCCATTGGAAGGAAATGATGGAATTTATATCATTGACCTGACAAAACAGACAGAGAGTTGTGTGGATATGGGATATACGGTAGAACAATTCGGAAATATGGCGGTAGTATATAAATAGTACATAAAATAAGAAAAACAGCAAGATGCCTGCGGAGGAAAATGCAGGCATTTTTTCTTACAACCAGAGAGTGGGAAAATATAGGTGGTACATTTTTGAAAAATAGAGTAGAATATATCATAGTATACAATGAATTCGGACGGATCAAGAGATATTTCGAAGAGAAAGGTGGACACCTGTATGAATAGAAAATTAATAGAACTTTTGGATAAACTGGAATATGAACAGGTATGCGGAAAAAAGGAGCGGGAGATCACAGCTGTAGTCTATGACTCCCGTAAAGTCATTCCGGGATGCCTGTTCATTTGTATTAACGGAGCCAATTTTGACGGACATGATTTTGCCGCACAGGTGGCTGCACAGGGCGCCGGGGTGCTGGTGGTACAAAAGGACATAGAGCTTCCTGCGGATGCGGATGTGACTGTGATCAAGGTGGCTGATACCCGATATGCCATGGCGTTTATCTCCGCAGCCTGGTTCGGCCATCCGGCAGAGAAACTGAAAGTTATCGGTATCACGGGTACCAAGGGCAAGACCACGACCACTTACCTGGTGAAATCCATTCTGGAGAATGCCGGCTATAAAGTGGGACTGGTGGGAACCATCGAGGTGATCATCGGAGACGAACATATTCATGCAAATAACACCACACCGGAATCTTACCTGTTACAGGAGTATTTTGCCCGCATGGTGGATGCCGGACTGGATACGGTAGTTATGGAAGTATCTTCCCAGGCACTGATGCTTCACCGCACCCAGGGATTTGTATTCGATTACGGCATTTTTACAAATCTGGAGCCGGATCATATCGGTCCAAATGAACATGCAAGCTTTGAGGAATATCTGCATTGCAAGGGTTTGTTGTTCAAACAGTGCAAGGTGGGAATCGTTAACGGTGACGATGAACACTGGCAGGTAGTGACGGAGGGACATACCTGTGCACTGGAGAGCTTCGGCATGGGAGAGCACTGCATGCTGCGGGCCGAGAACCGGCAGCTGGTGCACAAGCCCGGAGAACTGGGAGTGACCTTCCATGTGACCGGTCTGATGAATTTTGCTGTGGAAGTACCCATGCCCGGCAAATTCAGTGTGTACAATGCGCTGGCAGCCATTGCCATCTGCCGTCATTTTAAGGTGGATGAGGAAGCTATCAAAAAGGCACTGTTACAGGCAAAAGTAAAGGGTCGTATCGAGATGATCAAGGTTTCTGACCAATTTACTCTGCTGATCGACTATGCCCATAATGCCATGGCACTGGAAAGCCTGTTAACCACCCTGCGGGAGTATGAACCCCACAGACTGGTCAGCCTGTTTGGCTGCGGCGGCAACCGTTCCAGACAGCGTCGTTTCGAGATGGGAGAGGTCAGCGGCAGGCTGGCGGATCTGACCATCATTACTTCCGACAATCCCCGGTTCGAGGAACCGCAGGATATTATCAACGATATCAAGACCGGTATGGCGAAGACGGACGGAAAATATGTAGAGATCTGCGACCGCAAGGAAGCCATCACTTATGCCATTGAACATGGAGAACCCGGCGATATCATCGTACTGGCGGGAAAAGGGCACGAAGACTACCAGGAGATCAAAGGCGTGAAGCATCCAATGGATGAACGGGATCTGATCCGGGATATCCTGGCAGAGGGACATATCCCCGGATCGGCAGCGGGTCAGGGCCTATAAGACAGTTTTCCGGGATCCCGGTGAACAGAGAGGAAAACAGATTGCGTACGTTATATGCGGATATCATTGTAGATATCTCTCATGAAAAACTGGATAAGACATTTCAGTACCGGATACCGGAGAGACTGCGGGACAGATTGGAGCCGGGAGCCTGTGTTATGATCCCTTTCGGCAATGGAAACCGTCTGATCAAAGGTTACGTGGTCAGTATAGGGGATCAGTGTCAGTTCGATCCGGAGAAGATCAAGGAGATTGCAGGACTGCCGGAAAAAGAGACCGGTGTGGAGGACAAAATGATCGCACTGGCTGCCTGGATCCGGCGCAATTACGGTTGTACCATGATCCAGGCACTGAAGACGGTCCTGCCGGCGAAGCAGACCGTGAAGAAACTGGAGCACAGACAGCTGGTGCGCCTGATGAGCAGGGAAGAGATAGTATCTCTCCTGGGAGAGTGCGAACGGAAAAAACAGGTGGCGAAGGCAAGATTGTTAAAAACTTTGTCGGAGCAGGAGAGCATTCCCTATGAATGGGTAACCGGGAAACTGGGCGTCAGCGCCGCTACGGTAAACAGTATCGTAAAAGTGGGCGCGGCAAAACTTGTCAGCTCCGAGAGCTACCGGAATCCCGTGAAGGTACAGGCGGGAGAGACGACATATAATACGTTGAGTGAGGAACAGCAGTACATCATAACGGAAGTCCTTGCGGATTTCGATGCCGGGAAACAGCAGACCTATCTGATCCATGGCATCACCGGCAGCGGCAAAACGGAAGTGTATATGCAGCTCATCGGCGAGATGATCAAAAGAGGTCGCCAGGCGATCGTGCTGATCCCGGAGATCGCTCTGACCTACCAGACGCTGCTACGGTTCTATCAGAGATTCGGTGACCGGGTCAGTGTGATGAATTCCACATTGTCTCCCGGAGAAAAATATGATCAGTGCGAGCGTGCAAAAGCAGGTGAGATCGATGTGATCATAGGTCCGAGATCCGCACTTTTTACCCCATTCCCCAATCTGGGCCTGATCGTCATGGATGAGGAACAGGAGAACAGTTACAAAAGTGAGAGTACTCCCAAATACCATGCCAGAGAGACGGCAATGGAAGTGGCGAAGCTGTACAAAGCCAGCGTAGTGCTGGGATCGGCGACCCCTTCCTTAGAGGCGTATTACCGCGCCGGAAATGGAGAATACAGGCTGTTCCATCTGACGAAACGCCTGACCGGCGGAGAACTGCCCACGGTACACACGGTGGATCTCAGGCAGGAGCTTAAGGAGGGCAACCGTTCTATTTTCAGCAGGAAGTTACAGGAACTGATGACAGACCGGCTAAGCAAGGGGCAGCAGACCATCCTGTTTTTAAATCGAAGAGGGTATGCGGGATTCGTATCCTGTCGTGCCTGCGGTGAAGTTATGAAATGCCCACACTGTGATGTCTCCCTCTCGGAACATAAAGGGGGAAGGCTGATCTGCCATTATTGCGGCTATACACAACCCTTGCCAAAGCTATGCCCGAAGTGCGGATCCAAATATATTCTGGGATTCAAAGCAGGTACCCAGCAGATTGAAGATAAATTGAAAGAACTGTATCCGGGGGTGCGGACGCTTCGGATGGATGCGGATACTACCCGGGCGAAGGACAGCTATGAGAAAATTCTGTCAGCATTTTCAAACGGAGAGGCCGATGTGCTCATCGGCACCCAGATGATCGTGAAGGGACATGATTTTCCGAAGGTGACATTGGTAGGGATCCTGGCGGCAGATCTGTCCTTAAACGCATCGGATTACCGTGCCGGAGAGCGGACATTCCAGCTGCTGACCCAGGCGGTGGGACGTGCCGGGCGGGGAAAGGAACCGGGACAGGCGGTAATCCAGACGTATGATCCGGATCATTTTGCAATTCAGACCGCAAAGGAACAGGATTACGATGCATTTTATAAGCAGGAGATTGCCTATCGGAGAATGCTTGCCTATCCGCCGGTGTGGCAGCTGATTCTGATTCATTGTACGGGAACCGATCCGCAGGTGACGACAGCTGCAGCCAGGGATCTGGCAGAATTTCTGCATCGCGTGATATCACAGAAAGGCAAAAATATTATGCTGGTAGGACCGGCAGATGCATCCATTGCAAAAATCAGTGATGTTTACCGAAAGGTCATTTACATGAAGGCACCGGAATATGCGACGCTGGTGGCATGTAAGGATCTGGTGGAACGAAAAATAAAAAATAACAGCACATTTTCCAATGTGTCTGTACAGTTTGATTTTAACCCAACAAGTGGTTTTTAGGAGGTAATTATGGCACTTAGAACAATTCGAATTCAGGGAGATCCCGTATTGACAAAAGTATGCAGACCGATTCCGGAGGTGACGGATCGCATCCGTACTCTGGCGGAAGATATGCTGGAGACCATGTATGAGGCAAACGGTGTAGGTCTTGCGGCACCGCAGGTTGGAATTTTAAAGCGTATGGTAGTCATTGATATCGGGGACGGAC
>OKSE01000507.1_pt1 | contig 22893 bp, 18 predicted proteins | sample 1633631 | NCBI WGS metagenome assembly OKSE01 (sample SAMEA3541555, study PRJEB24748) | human gut metagenome | biome: human gut; feature: human-associated habitat; material: faeces | place: China | collected 2012 | reverse complement strand
CCCCCGCCGTCACGGCGGGCGCCATCCAGTACCTCAGCGTCATGAGTATGCTGTTCTGCTTCCACGGCCTGCTGATGATCTTCCGCAACACCTTGCAGGGGCTTGGCTACAGCGTGCTGGCCGTTGTTTCCGGCGTGGGTGAACTGATCGGCCGCAGCCTTGGCGGTGTGCTGGCGGTAAAGACCGGCCTTGGGTATCTGGGCATCTGCCTTTCTAACCCCTTTGCATGGGGTCTGGCGATGTTTTACTGCCTGTTCATGGTCTGCCGCATCCTCCGGCGGGAGTCGCAGACCGAAGCCTGAAGCTTATAAAAAACACGAAGGCCCGTGGGGAGTTCCCCACGGGCCTTCGTGTTTCTGAAGAAGAATCAAAGAAGATTGGAAATAGCTTTTTAGTCCTCTGCCATACCGATCAGGTCAAACTTTTCGGTGGAGACAGTCACCGTAAAGTCCTTCTTGGCAGGCTTTGCGAACTTGACCCAGATGGTGCGGTCAGGCAGGTTGTAGTACCAGCCGGACTCTGCGGCCTCCCAGCCATCGCGGACGATGTACTGGGGAAGCTGCTGTCCGTCCACGCTGGCCCAGAGTGCGCCCTTTTTCTTGCTGACCAGCTTCAGGGTCATGCGCTCCACGGGGGATTCGTAGCTGCCCTCGGTGGCAAAGCGGATGTCGGTGCGGTCACCGGCCTTGACGGTGATGGTAGTCTTGGCATAAACGCCGTTTTTGTAGTCCTCGGTGTGGCCGTCGTCATCGTACAGCACAAAGCTGGTGTCGGTCTCGGCAGCGACCAGCAGGTCGATCTGGCGCATGGTGTCCTTGAGAATGTGCTTGACGTCCTCGGTGGTCACCACAACGGCAGAGCCACGCAGGAACATGGGGATGCTTGCCAGCGTGACCGGAACCTCGATGGTCTGGCCGCCCTCGTAGGCACGAAGATTATCGTTCATATCGTACCAAGTGCAGCCTGCGGGCAGGTAGATGGTGCGGGTAGTGGCACCCTTTTCCACCACATTCGCCACCAGAATGCTCTTGCCGAACATAAAGGTCAGGTTCTTGTCGGTGTAGCACTTGGGGTCCTCCGGGAACTCAAGGAACAGCGGACGCCATGCCGGCATACCGTTCTGGTTGGACTCGTACATCAGGGAGTACAAAGTGGGCATCAGACGGTAGCGCAGCTGGTAGGCTGCACGGATGTAGGGCAGGTTCTCCTCGTACATCCACGGCTGGGTAACGGTGTTGTCGTTGTTGGCAGAGTTCAGGCAGAAGCGCGGCTGGAAGATGCCGTTCTGCAGCCAGCGGAGCAGCAGCTCTGCTTCGGGTGCAGGGCCCGCAAAGCCGCCGATATCGCAGCCCATGTTGGAGCAGCCGGACAGACCCATGCCCAGAATGGTGGCAATGTTGAACTTGACGGTGCGCCAGTCGGTCAGGTTATCGCCGCCCCACACCTGTGCGTAGCGCTGGATACCGGCGTAGCCTGCGCGGTTGATAATGTAGGGGCGCTCGCCGGGGTACACATCTGCCAGCGCCTGTTTGGCGGTGTAGGCCATCAGGTTGGAGTGCAGGATCTTCAGCTCTGCCATGGTGCCCTTTTTGCCCTCAAAGTCGCACTGGGCGTCGCGGTCCTCCACGCCGTCCATCTCGCAGTTGTCGTTCCAGACGGTCTTGGTGCCCTTTTTGAGGATGTTCTCTTCCAGCAGCTGCTTCCAGGTGTTGCGGCCATTGGGGCCGGTGAAGTCGAAGAAGCGTCCCTCGCCGCCCCACCAGCGGCCGTAGTACGGAGCCTTGCCGTCCGGGGTCTTGATAAAGACATCGTTCTTTTCAAACAGGTCGATGTAGGGGTGGTGCTTCAGGATGCCGGGCTTCAGGTTGGGGATGACGTTGATGCCCCGGGCGTTCATGTTCTCAAAGAACTTTTCCGGCTCCGGGAAGCGCTTGTAGTTCCAGTTGAACACATAGCGCAGATTGTCCTTTTCGCCGCTGGAATAGCCGGAAGCCAGCCAGAAGTTGTCGATGAGGATGCCCTCTTTTTCGTGCTTGTCGATGACCTTGTAGATCTCCTCGTCGCAGTTCTTTTCCAGCTCGGCGTAGTACATGGTGGAGGCGCAGTAGCCCAGAGACTGCTTGGTGGGCAGGGCGCTGCGGCCGGTCAGCAGGGTGTACTCGTTCAGGATCTCGGGCAGGGTCTCACCGGCCAGCAGGAACAGGTCGATGTCGCCGCCATCGGTCTGGTAGTAGCAGTAGCGCTCCCAGTAGCCGGACAGCTCCTCGCCAAGGTCGAACACGCAGTCGTAGGAGTTGTGGTAGAACAGACCCACCGGGCGCAGGTCGTGCTCATTTACCCGGATGTAGAAGGGGATGTGCTTGTACATCGGGTCGCCGGTCTCGGGGTTGTGGCCGATGGCATCCTTGGGGGACATCCGCAGGCGGCGTCCCTTTTTGTCCAGATGGCCGGTCTTTTCGCCAAAGCCGTAGAAGTGGTCGTATTCCCGATCCACCTTGGAGAAGTGGCTCAGACGGCCGATCTGATCCTTCTCAAAGGCGCGCTCCCGCAGATCCTGATAGATCAGCTTGCCGGACTTATCGAACAGCTCAAAATGGAAGGGCTTTTTGAACAGCTTCAAAGTCAGGTGTGCGGTCTCAAAGGTCAGGGTCTTATCGTCCTCAGCGCAGGGGACATCCAGCGCGGTGATGCGGGTGCGCTCGTCCTTGAGCAGGGTGTCCATCCGATCCTCCCACGCGGTGGTCACCAGCGTGTAGGACTCCTCCTCCATGGGAGTGCCCTTGTCGAAGTGCACCCGGATGCGGATGATATCGTCTGTCATGAAAACCAGCTTCACATCGGCGGCATCGCCGTGGATGAGGTAGCCGTTTTCGATCTTTTCAAAGGATTCAAAACTACGCAGCAGCATAAGAGGTTCCTCCGTGCAGTGTTACATACCGATCAGGTCGAACTGCTCAAACGAGACAGTCAACTCGTGATCCTTGGCGGGGTTTGCATACTTGACCTCGACAGCCTTTTTGCTCTGGCTGTAATACCAGCCCTCGGCAGCGGCGTTGAACTTGCGGCGGTTGAGGAAGTGCTCGATCTTGCGGCCATCCAGCGTGACCCAGAAGGGGCTCTTTTCCTTGGCGATCATCTCCACCTTGATGGTCTCCACGGTGTCCTTGTAGCTGCCCTCGGAGGCAAAGTTCATGGTCACCCGCTCGCCTGCGGTGGTGGTGATGGTGGTCTTGCGGTACACGCCGCTCTTGAAATCGTTGGTGATGCCGTCGTCATCGTACAGGGTCGTGGTGGCGGTGCCCTTGGGTGCCACGATGAGGTGCAGGGCGGTGGTGTGGTCGCCCTCCATGGTCATCAGCTGGTTGTCTGCCATGGCGATGACTGCGCCCTCGCGGACGAACATGGGGATGGTAGCCATGGTGACCGGCACTTCGATGGTCTGGCCGCCCTCGTAGCAGCGGAACTTATCGTTCCAGTCGTACCACTTGCAGCCTGCGGGCAGGTAGACGGTGCGGGTCTTGGCGCCCTCTTCCAGAACGTTGGCCACCAGAATATCCCGGCCGAACAGGAACTCGAAGCTCTCCTCCCATGCCTTGGGGTCGTTCTGGAAGTCGTAGACCAGAGCACGCATGATGGGCGCACCGGTCCGGCTGGCCTCGTACTCGGCGCTGTAAAGATAGGGGGTAAAGCGATAGCGCAGCAGGATGGCGTCCCGGATGGTATCCGCAGACTCCCGGAACATCCACGGCTCGGTGACGGTGTTATCGTTGGAGGCAGAGTGGATGGAGAAGCGGGCCTGGAAGATGCCGTTCTGCACCCAGCGCACGAACAGCTCCTCGGTGGGTGCGGGACCGGCAAAGCCGCCGATGTCCGCGCCCTCGTTGGGCTGACCGGACAGACCCATACCGGTGATGATGGGGATATTGTACTTCAGGCTCTTCCAGCTGGTGTAGTTGTCGCCGCACCAGGTCTGGGCGTAGCGCTGGATGCCGGCGCTGCCGCTGCGGCACACCATGTAGGGGCGTGCCTTGGCGTTGTGCTCCACCACGGCATCGGCACCCACCTTGCACATCAGGGTGCTCATGAGGGGCTTCAGCTGGCCGATGGTGCTGCCCTTGCCGTCAAAATCGCAGGTGCAGTCCTTGTCCATCAGGCTGTCGTACTCGCAGTTGTCGTTCCAGACGGAATCGGTGCCCACGGCGATGATGGACTCGGTGAGGTACTTTTTCCATGCTGCACGGCCTTCGGGCTTGGTGAAGTCCCAGAATGCGCCGTCGCCGCCCCACCATTTGCCGACACCGTAGGTCTCGGGGTTCTTGCTGTCCTTCACGAATACGTCATCTGCGTTGAACTCGTCGAAACGGGGGTTGCACAGCAGGACACCCGGCTTGACGTTGGGCACGTTCTGGGCGTGCTTTTCGTTCATAGCGTGGAAGTAGGCGCTGGGGTCCTTGAAGCGTTCGGTGTTCCATGTAAAGACACAGCGCTTGTTGTTCTGGCTGGTATAGCCGCTGGACAGGTGGAAGCCGTCGATGGGGAAGCCCTCTTCCTTGATGGTGTCGATAAAGCCCAGCACGGCGTCATCGCTGTCCTTTTCCAGCTCAGGGTAGTACATGCTGGAGCCCTGATAGCCCAGTGCACGCTTGGGCAGCAGTGCCGGACGGCCGGTCAGCAGGGTGTAGTTGTCCACGATGCGGGCGATGGTGTCGCCGCCGATCAGGAAGCAGTCCAGATCGCCGCCGTCTGCCTGAAAATAGGTGTAGCGGGGCCAGTAGTTGCTCTTTTCGCAGCCCATGTTGAACACGGACTCGTAGAAGTTGTGGTAGAACACGCCCACAGCCTTGTGGGTGTCGCGGTCCAGACGGATGTAGAAGGGGATGTGCTTATAGAGGGTATCCATCTTCTCAGCATCGTAGCCCATGGTATCGGTGGCGCGCTCCCGCTGGAAGGTCTTGTTCTTATCCAGCAGGCCGGTCTTTTCGCCAAAGCCGTAGAAGCAGTCGTCCTCCTTCATCCGGCTGTAAGCCACCACGCGGTTGTTGGAATCCTTGACGAAGGGGTTGCCGGGCAGGGTGCTGTACAGCTCGGAGCCGTCGGCAGCCAGCAGCTTGAAGTTGATGGGGTCTTTGTCCACCACCAGCGTCACCTTGCCGGTGGCAAAGGTGAGGGTGCTGTCATCCTCGGTGAGCTCGGCGGCAAAAGGCTCCACACGGGTGCGCTCACCCTTGAACAGTTCGTCCATCCGATCCTCCCATGCGGTGGTCATCAGGACATAGGACTCCTCTGCCAGCTCGTGGTCAAAGCTTGCGCGGACGCGGACGATCTCATCGGTCACAAAGCAGACCTTGACATCAGCGTTATCAGTATGCAGCAGGAAAGCGCCGTTCTTGCGCTCCATGCCGGTAAAACGGGAGCAGATCTCCATAGCTTTTACTCCTCTCAGTTGATTTTTGATAAAAAAATGCCCCCTGTTCTCCCAATATAGCATGGCCATATTCAAGAAGTTCAGGAGGCATGAAAGCAATTATAAAATTCTGATGAAGATCAGATCAAACCTGCAAGCTGCGGGATAAACAAGGTCAGTGCCGGAATGTATGTGACCAACATCAAAGCAAGCACCATCGCAAAGAAGGTGGGCACAATGTACTTTGTAACTTCCTCCATCGTAACATTGGCAACATTACAGCCAACGAACAGAACCGAACCAACGGGCGGCGTGACCGAACCGATTGCCAGGTTCAGAATCAGCATCACACCGAAATGAACCGGATTCATGCCAAAGCCGGTGGCGATGGGCAGGAAGATCGGGGTAAAGATCAGAACAGCAGGGGTCAGATCCAGGAACATACCCAGAACCAGCAGGAACACGTTCATGATCAGCAGCAGGATATACTTATTGTCCGTAATGCCCATAAGCATTGCGCTCAGTGCGGCAGGAATGCCGGTATAGCTCATTGCGTAGCTCATGATATTGGATGCAGCAATCAGGAACAGGATCACAGCAGTATCCATCATGCACTCGCTCATCAGGTTCCAAAGCTGCTTGACGGTCAGTTCGCGGTACAGGAAGCCCAATGCAATGCAGTACAGGCAGGCCACGATACCAGCCTCGGTAGCGGTAAACCAACCCAGCAGGATGCCGCCCATAACAATGACCATCATCAGAATGCAGGGGATCGCATCCAGGAAGATCTTCAGGGTAGAGGCGTCCTCTTTCACGGTAGAGCCGGTGTAACCCTTTTTCTTTGCAATGATGATCGCAACTGCCATGACGCACAGACCGAGCAGGATGCCGGGGATATAGCCTGCCATAAACAGTGCGCTGACCGAAACGCCGCCGGCCGTCAGAGAGAACAGGATCAACGGACCAGACGGGGGAATGATAACGCCCGTGGGAGCAGAGCAGATGTTGATCGCCGCAGAGTAAGCGTCCTCATAATTTTCCTGCTTTTCCAGAGGACCCATGATTTTGCCGACTGCGGAAGCAGCAGCAACAGAAGAACCGGAAATAGCGCCGAAGAACATATTGGTCAGAACATTGGTCGCAGCCAGATAGCCGGGGATCTTACCCACAAAGCAGCGGGCCAGACGGACCAGTCGGCGAGCAATGCCGCCCTTGTTCATGATGCTGCCTGCCAGCATGAAGAACGGCAGAGCAAGCAGACCAAACGAGTCGATGCCGGAGAAACACCGCTGGGCCACGATGTAGGCCAGGGCATTCAGATCAAAGCCGGTAAGCAGGATGGAGATGGATGCAACGCCGATACTGACGGAGATCGGCACACCCACGAACATCAGACCGAAGAAGATAAGGAACAACATCAATGTTGCCTGTATAACACCCATGACTTATTTGCCCCCTTTCACAGTTTTGGACTCCGCATACAGCGACAGATAGCGGAGGATCTTGGACAGAATGACGAACACGCCGGATACCGGCAGGCAGCCATAGATCAGGCTCATGGGCAGACGTAGAACCGCCGTCAGCTGACCGCTGGCCATGGTGCGCATCATCATCTGGCCGCCGCCGTAGACGTAGACATACAGCACGAACAGAACGACGATGATCTCATTAAAAATCGTCGCCGCGGTCAGTGCGGGACCATGCAGCTTGGAAGTGAGCAGCGTCAGCTTGACGTGCTTATCGTGGAAGAAGCAGTAGGCTGCACCGATCATACCGGCCCAAATCAGCAGGTAGCGCAGCATCTCTTCGGTAAATGTCGAAGGGTCGTTCAGAATCCAGCGGGTGAAAATCTGCCAGGTGCCAAAGATCAGCAACACCAGCATAACGATGGACATGATTGTGCTCATAGCAAAATCGAGCCCTTTTTCCAGTTTTTTCAAGGTTTTTTCCTCCTTTTGGAATCCTTCTCCTATGGCATAACTGCTGCCCGGATGCAATGGCAGCAGTTATGCGGAAAAAGATGCAATGATACGGGGTCTGCAGATGCAGGACAAGGCGATCAGGCCTGGAATGCCTGGATCTTCTCGCACAGTGCCCAGACTTCCGGCTCTTCCTTGGCCAAACGGTCGTAGATGGGCTGGACGGCCTCCTGGAACGGAGCCAGAGAATCGGGGTGATAGAAGGTGACGCCCATATTGGTTTCGGCATCCTTCACAGCCTGCTCGATCGCAGCCTGCCAGTCAGCCTTGTAGGTCTCCTTTGCAGCGTCGGCAGCAGCCTGCACGATTTCCTGCTGCTCCACAGAGAACTGGTTCCAGACTTTGGTGCTGATCAGGACGATATCGGGGATGCGGGTGTGCTCATCGTAGCTGTAGCACTTTGCCACCTCGCCGTGGCCGCCAACGGTCAGAGCGGTTTCATTGTTCTCTGCACCATCGATAACGCCGGACTGCATTGCAGTGTAGACATCGCTGATCGGCATAGCCGTTGCGGAACCGCCGAAGCAGTTCATCATTTCAATTGCCATGGGAGAATCCATGGTACGGATCTTCAGGCCCTTCAGATCAGCCGGGGTCATAACCGGGGTCTTGACGGTGTAGAAGGAGCGCGTGCCGGAATCCAGCCAGGTCAGAGCGATGAAGCCCTGAGCTTCGGTGGAGTGGAAAACTTCCTTGGCCTGATCGCTGTCCATGAAGCCGTAGAAGTGATCGCGGTTGTTGAAGATATAGGGAACAGAGAATGCCTCGTAGACGGGAGCAAAGGTTTCCAGAGAAGCAGCAGACACCTTAGCCATATCCAGAGCGCCGATACCCATCTGCTCCAGGTTATCCTTCTCGCCGCCCAGCGTTGCGTTGGGGTAGACCTCGATCTTGATGTCACCGTTGGTCTTTTCGTTGACCTCGTTGGCAAACTGAGTCATAGCCTTGTGGATCAGGTGCTGCTCGTTGGCATTGTGGCTCAGCTTCAGGGTCAGGCCCTTCACGCCCTCTGCAGAAGCACCGGCACCAGCGGTGGAACCGGATTTGCTGCCGCCACAGGCAGTCAGAGCGCCAGCTGCCGCCAGAACGGCAGACATACGGATAAACTCACGACGATTGATCTTTTTCATACTTGGTTTCCTCCTGAAAAATATTTCTCTTCTTCTGTATTCTCTATCTGCTCGCCGGTACGCTTCCGGCGCAACATTCCAGAAATGATTATTTCTGCATCATCCAGTCCAGAATCTTGGGCAGCTCGCTGTCCCAGTAATCCCAATTATGCATGGCATCCGGTGTGACCGAATAGGTGATCTTTGCACCCATCTCTGTCAAACGCCGGTTGGCATCTTCATTCATCTGATACAGAAAATCCTTGGTACCGCAGGCCTGATACAGTTCTGGCACACAGCCCTTTTCTGCATCGCGGCGGTACAGCTCAAAGATATCCCTGTCGCCGCCAGCCAGATGAGCCGGGTCCTCAAAGATGTCGTCGAAGGGGAACGGTGCTTCGATGTTGCCCTTCTGTACTTCGTCCGACAGCCCGGCGACATCCATGGCAGAAGACATGCCTGCGATCTTGCCATACTTCTCGGGGCAGGACAGACCGACGAACCATGCGCCGTAACCGCCCATGGAGAAACCGCAGATATAGGTGTCTTCCCGCTTCTTGCTCACAGGGAACAGTGTTGTGATGAAGCTGGGCAGCTCCTCGCTGATAAATGTGAAATACTTGTTGCCATGGACCATATCCTGATACAGGCTGTTTTCCACCGATGCCATGACTGCTACAATGTTGTGGGCCTGTGCATACCGTTCAATATTGCTGAAACGGACCCAACTGCTGTTGTCGCCGTAAGCGCCATGCAGCAGATAAACCACCGGCAGACCATTCTCGTAATCGTACCGCTGCGTAGGGCCTGCCTCGGTGATCTGTTCATTACCCTCCGGGGTAGGAATCACAACATTGATCTCGGTGTTGTGCATCAGCACCTTGCTGAAATAGTGACAGGTTAAAAACATATTGGTATCTCCCTTTTTTCTTATGTCTGACAGCGCCTGTTGGCGCAATTCCATCCATTCAACGTCCGAACCAGCGGGAAGTCTTGTCCTGTAGCATCTGGACAAAGTCCTTCCGATCCACCATCAAAAAAGAACCGCCGCGTTTCCACTCCATCCCGCATTGCCGGGCGATGTATTTACGGAAGCGTTCCGGGCTGTCTGGCAGCAGCGCCGTTTTGGGTACCATGACGGCAAACTGCCGGTCCTGAAAGATATAAAAATATTCGTCATCTTCAATCAGCCGCCCGACCTGCTCGTATTTCAGGTGGGCACCGTTTTCCACATAGATGCCGGTATCGTTGAAGCGATACCGCACTTTGGACGGTTGCTCTCCCTGCTGCTGCAATACTCTCTCCGCACGGACTTTGCTCGGAAAATCCAGACTGACGATCAGCCATGCACCGACTGCAAGGCATGGGATTGTGGCAATCTGCGGCAGCCCGCCGAACAGTCCCATAAACAGCAGAATGGCTGCGATCAGCAGGCGCGTGAGCAGCTGCAAACGCTCAAAAGCATAGTATTCTGTCCGGAACATCCGCAGGATCGTGGCTCGGTCGAACAGAACCGCGGCCTCAAAATGGTTTTTCGAGCTTTGCATCCGGTTTCTCCCTTATTTCAAATGCCGATCCATAAAGTCACAGACCAGTTCTTTGACAGAAGGCTGCTGGAACATATAGTCTGCATGTTCCGCACCCTCCAGCAGAATCAGATCACTTTCCACCTTTGCGTTCTGGAGCGCTTCGTACAGCATTTCGGACTGCTGAGAAGGCACCGTGCTGTCAGCTGCACCGTGCAGCATCAGAAATGGCGGTGCGCTCTGCTTTACCAGCGAGGGAAGCACCGGGAAATCCCCGATCTGCATATGCACCATGTCGGTATTCATGCGGTGGATATCCGTCGGCGCATACCAGGTGCACACAGCGCGCACAGCATCCGACTGCTCCGGATAATACGTATTCCGATATTCTTTCTCGTCGCCGGTCAGGCCGGTCAACGCCGCCAGATAGGCTCCGGCGCTTTCGCCCATGATGGCGACCCGTTCCGGGTCGATACGGAATTCGGCCGCATGCGCCCGCAGGAAGCGAATGGCTGTTTTGACCTCGGTAACCTGTTCCGGGTGCACCGTTACCGGCAGGCAACTGTAATCCACGCTGGCCACCGCATAACCCTTCTGGCAGTAGTACGCCAGATTAGGCATCCAGACATTGCGATCCACCTTTTCCCACGCGCCGCCGCAGACGAACACAATGCAGGGGTAGTTCTCATGTTCCGGATCAAATGCGTATCGATGCCGCGCCCGCATGAAGCTGAGTTTGAGCGGGTAAGCGGAGCAGCCGCACCAGAACGACTTCTGCATATAGGTAATATCCGATGCAAGCGCTACCATGGGATGCTCTTGCGTAACGGAAATGATCTTTTTCATCGTGCACCTCATCATCAATCTGATCTGGATGGAAAATACGGGATGGAACCGTCACGAAATGCAACCAACGCATTTGTCAATAAGCACAAAAATGTTACGTTATTTTTGTGTATTTGATCAATCTCGTCCTCTTGCACCCTTATAATACTAAAAATCCCACTGCTTTTCCGCAGATTTTGTGATTTAAATGTTGCAAAATGTGATATGTACTGATATACTAGGGCAAAAAAGGACGTAAAAGAATGATTCTTATTTTTTAACAAGGAACAGGAGCGGCTATGGGCATCGAACGGGTCACACATTATATCGATAATGTCCTTACGGAAGCGCAGGCGCGGATGGGGCTGAGCAACACCCGGCTTCTGGTCGCATGGTACACGAACTGGGAAAACAGGCAGTCTGTGGTGCACTCCCACCCGTACCACGAGCTGGTGCTTCCCATCGGCGGCAGCACGGTGCGCTACTCGGTGGACGGCAGCGTGTATCTGGTCCATGTGGGGGAGCTGGTCTACTTTCCCTCTCAGGTCTACCACTCCGGCAACTTCAATATCGACGATGCCCAGTCGGATCGTCTGGTCATCCAGATCGATGATGCCCTATGGCAGGCTACCCGTCGGCGTGCGAACCTGAAAAATACAGGCTGGCTGCAGCAGGTCACCGTGCTGGACAGCGAAGCCTGCCGCAAGTGGGATTTTGCGGGGCTTTTCATCCGTATGGCGCAAAGTCTGGAGCTGCCAGGCTCTATCCGGGACACCGTTTTTGAGGCGCAGACCAGCGAGATGATGCTGCTCATCACGCAGGCCACCGGCAGCGGACAGACCACTGCGCCCAGCAGTACCAGTGTGCTGGTCGCGCGCGCTGTGGCCTACCTACAGGCGCATTATCAGGACCCGACCCTGACCACCGTGCAGCTGGCGCAGGAGCTTTACGCCAGCCGGGAGCACCTTTCCCGTGCGTTCAAGGAGTGCACCATGGAGAGTATCCACAACTACCTGATCTATCTGCGGATGCAGCACTGCCGCAAGGCGCTGGAAGAGGGCGTTTCCGTCCTGAATGCCTGCACCGAAAGCGGCTTTCCGGATTACAGCAGCTTCCTGAAAACCTTCCGCCGTCTGTACGGCATCACCCCTGCCGCATACCGCGCACAGCACCGGACAATGGTGCGTTAAAAGCTGCGGCAGGAGAATACGAAAATTTTTCTCAAAAAGGGTTGACATTCTACCCGCTCTGTGGTATTATATTTGAGCAGTCAGCGAGAGCCGCTGAAAAGCAAAAAAGTAAATATCGCGGGGTGGAGCAGTCTGGTAGCTCGTCGGGCTCATAACCCGAAGGTCGTTGGTTCAAATCCGGCCCCCGCAACCACTAAGCAGGTTGAATTCGTAGAATTTGACCTGCTTTTTTTGTGCTTGCACAGCAAAGCGGGAAGCGCCGCCGCTGTTGCACATTGTGCAGCGTGAACAGTGTAGAATATTATTATAACTTTTTATATTTGATCAGTGCGCAAAAAGAAACTGTCCTACGTTAAATGTTCACATCGTTCGGGTTGAACATTGTGGGTGCGGAATGCTGTGTTTCCAGGTCTGAATGCCCACATTGTTCAAAACTCTGTGGGTCATAGGCGTAGCCCGCTGCGGCTTGAACAGTGTAGCCCGCTGCGGGCAGCGCAGCCGAAGTCAGTATGTGTTTGTCATGCTTTTATCATACTGCTTTTGCTTTGGAAGAGTTAGAAGATCTTCAAGGTAAAAACGGTCATTTTTGCAATTTTGCGCGATTGCGTCTGCACTGCATCCAGAAGATATCGTGCTTGTTGCCCGGCAAAAAGAATAAAACTTTCCCATTTTATAATAAGAACGTTCTGGCAAAGACCGTCTTTTTCTGTTATACTCTAGCCAATGAATACAGCTGTAACAGGAGGATGTTATGGAAAAGAATGTACTGAACACCGATCTCACCGGCAAGGTGGCTGTCGTCACCGGCGCAAGCGGCACGCTGTGCTCCATTTTTGCCAAGGCGCTGGCCCGGGCGGGCGCAAAGGTGGCGCTGCTGGGCCGCAACATGGATAAGCTCAAGGAGCTTGCGGACGAGATCGAGGCCGAAGGCGGCACCGCCAAGGGCTACACCTGCAACGTGATGAACAAGGCCAACTGTCTGCAGGTAGCCGAGGATGTGCTGGCAGACTTTGGCCCCTGCGATATCCTTGTGAACGGTGCCGGCGGCAACAACGCCCGCGCCAACACGGACAAGGAATATTTTGAGATGGCCGATCTGGAAAGCGACACCGTCACCTTCTTTGACCTGGATGAAAGCGGCGTGGAGATGGTGTTCAACCTGAACTTCATCGGCACCCTGCTGCCCACGCAGGCCTTTGCACGGCAGATGGTAGGGCGCGAGGGCTGCAACATCCTGAACATTTCCAGCATGAATGCCTACCTGCCCCTGACCAAGATCCCCGCCTACTCCGGTTCAAAGGCCGCTGTGACCAACTTTACCCAGTGGCTGGCGGTACATTTCAGCAAGGTGGGCATCCGGGTCAACGCCATCGCTCCGGGCTTCTTTGCCAGCGAGCAGAACGCAAAGCTGCTCTTCAACGAGGACGGCACCCCCACCGACCGCACCAAAAAGATCCTTGCTGCCACCCCCATGGGACACTTTGGCGACAGCGAAAAAGACCTTGTGGGCGCGCTGCTGTTTTTGCTGAACAATGAGGCAGCCGGTTTCATCACCGGTATCTGTCTGCCGGTGGACGGCGGTTTCTCGGCTTATTCCGGCGTGTAATAAGTGCTGCGAAATATACAAAACCACCCCTGCCTCCCGGTGCAGCAGCCCGGCGGGACAGGGGGTGGTTTTTTCAACGGGGTTAAACAAAAGGCTTCCCCCGGCCCGGGGAAGCCTTTATGCGGAAAAATGAATTTCTATGGGGTCACTTCTTCGGGTGCTTTTTGCGCCATGCAAGCGCCACGGCAACAGCGGCACACGCCAGCACTGCCAGCGGCCAGACGGAGGCCAGCGCAACCACAAATTGCTGCAAGCCGTTCACAAAGTTGCCCCAGCCGGAGACAAGGGCCGTGCCGATGCGGGAGAAGAAGCCCTCGTCGGCGGGTGTGTAGGTCTGCACCTCGTTCAGGTCGATATACACGGTGCACTGCTGCACCTGATCGCTGTACCAGTCCAGCTGGCTCTGCCAGCTTTCGATCTGGGACTGCACCTCGGTGAGGGAGTCCTCGATCTGCAGCAAGTCCGAAAGAGTTTCGGCCTGTGCCTGCAGCTGCTGTAAGCGGGTGCGCTGTGCCTGCAGATTAGAAAGCCGCGCGGACACGTCCATATACTGGGTGGTCACATCATCGGCCTGCTGGCTGCGGTAGGTCACATTACCGGCAGCGGCCACAGCATCCAGAAAGCTCTGGTAGTTGGCCTGCGGCACCCGGTAGGTCAGGCTTACGGAGCGGCTGGAACCGGTGCGCGTGTACTCGCTGCTGGATTCCAGATAGCCGCCCGCCTCGGCAAGAGCGCTGTCCAGTGCACTGCGGGCCGCTTCGTAATCCTTGCTTTCCAGCGTCAGATTGGCGGTGTAGATGATCTTGGCACTGTCCACCGCAGGCGCAGCAGCCTCGGTGTTGCCGGCGCCGCTGTACTCCGTTTCCAGAGAGCGGTCGTCTGCATCCAGACTGTAATTCACCGCCTCGGGGGTGCTGTCCAGTGCGGCGTGCTGGAGATCAAACCCGCCCGCTGCCACAGAGGCAGCGGAGCTGTCGGCAGCGCCCTCGGCTGCGTACAGAGCGGGTGCGCTGCTTTTTGCGCTGCCCATCCCGATGCCCAGATGCAGGGTGCTGTAACCCAGCACGCACACGGCCAGACAGGCAGCCAGCGTGCCCAGCTGCTTTACCGGGAAGTGGATGGGCTTTTTCTTCTTGGCTTCGGTGTTCAGGGGTGCTGCGGGTGCAGCGGTCTGCGGGGCAGGGGCAGCCATCATGGGCTCGGCCTTTTCCTCCGCGGTCAGGGTGTCGGTCATGGCCAGCAACTTTGCTTTCAGATCGTCCGGGGCAGTCAGGTCATCGACCTCCATCTTATATTCATACCACCTCATCTTCGATCTCCTCCTTCAGCATCGTATGTAACTGTGCCCGTGCGCGCCGCAGCCAGCTTAGTACCGTGTTTGTGGGCACTGCCATCATCCGCCCGATCTCTGCCGCAGTGTATCCTTCGTAGTAATGCAGATAGATGGCGTTGCGGTAGTTTTCCGGCAGCGTGCGGATGGCATCCAGCACACTGCCGTCCTCCGCAAGGACATCAGGGGCAGGCAGGTTCTCGTCCAGCTCGGTGTCCTTTTGGTGGGCGGCGCGGGTCAGGTCCCGGCAGCGGTTGATGGCCACCCGCAGCAGCCATGCTTTGAGATGCTCCTCACTCTCAAAGATGCCGTTGTAGTGCAGCAGTTTTTCAAATACATCCTGCACCACATCCTCAGCATCGGCTGTGCAGCGGCAATTATGTACCGCAGTGCGGTAGACGGTGTCGCTGTAACGCTGCACCGCCAAGGTAAATACTTCGTTTCTGGTCAGCTGTCCCATTGTATAAACTCTCCTTGGATGCCCGGAAGCGGGCTTCTCGATGGAATGTTTGTGGTTCTCACGGGGACGTTCACTCAATATACGGCTCAGCATCCCCGATTATTGCAGAATAAAACCCGGTTCCTTCCATTTTTTGTGTGCCGGACGCACCGGACCGCAAGGTGTGTCCACGTTCTTCGACAGGGGTTGGATATCCTGTCGGTTTACCGGTCAGTATACCACGGAATCGCAAAAAAGTAAAAGAGGGGGAGGGTGCTCCTTCTTTATTTATAGACCCTTTGCAGCAGCGCCAGCCGCTCGGAGAGAAAGGTCTCTGCTTTGGGGTGGTGCAACCAGCATTTGCCATCGGTGCTGTGCACCAGTTTCTGCGCCAGTGCGGCGGGGGCGGTGTCGATGGCTACCACGTCCTGCATGGTCAATTGCAGGGTGAGCGCCGCCGGAACATCCGGCAGCGGCGGCAGCGGGTCCTCCCATACAAAGGGCGGCAGCAGCTGCACCGCCACGGTCAGGCGGGTACATTCCTCGGTCAGCAAAAGGGCGGCGGGGGCGCCGTCCGGCTGCACCTGCAAGCTGCTGTATAAAAGCTGCATCCGGGCAGGGGAGAGCAGCCGGGTCAGGCCCTCTGCCGGAGCAGCCGCAAGCTGCAGATACCCGGCGGCTTCCTCCCGGTAGATGCGCCGGGCAGGGGCTTGCAGCCCTGCGTAGAGGGCGGGCAGCATAAAGCTGCCGCTTTTTTCCAGCGCCTGCTGCGCCAACAGATAGAACTCGGTCAGCGGGTACGCAGCATCCGGCTGCGGCATCCCGAAATCCGGCCGCGATACATGACCTCCACCCATGGGGACCTCCGTGTTTTTCTTGACATTTCGTACAAAATAGGCTATACTACAAATAGAAAGGGTGCTGGCTGCAAGGGTCAGTTTCCTTCGGCTAAGTAGTCAATAAGAATGACCGCTCAGTGTTTGTGAGACTGTGGGCGGTCATTTTTATTTTAACATACTTTCCACAGTATTACAATCAAAATTCTGATTGTAAACCCTTTGCAAACTTTTCAGTTGACCTGCGGCGCACCGGTGCGGTATACTCGGGCACAGATGCCTTACAAAACGAAAAACAGAGGGGAAAACTGACCATGAAAGACAAAAAACTGACTACCTACCAGATGGCTGTCACCGCTGTGATGGCTGCCGTGCTGTGCGTGCTGGGCCCGCTGACCGTGCCCATCGGAGCCGTGCCCATCTCGCTGGCAAACTTTGTTATCTGCCTGACCGCATGGCTGCTGGGGCCGAAGTTCGGCACCCTGAGCGTGGTCATCTATCTGGCGCTGGGTGCCATCGGCATTCCGGTGTTCTCTGGCTATGGTGCCGGCCTTGCCAAGCTGGCAGGCCCTACCGGCGGCTATCTGGTGGGCTATCTGCTGCTGGCCTTCATCGGCGGTATGTTCATTGAAAAGAGCAAGGGCAACCCGGTAGTTTCCGCTGTGGGTCTGGTGCTGGGCGATGCCGCCTGCTATGTGCTGGGCACGGCATGGTTCGTGTTCCAGATGCAGTGCGAGCTGGGCTACGCACTGACCGTCTGCGTCTACCCCTTTATTGCGCTGGATCTTGCAAAGATCGTGGTGTCCTGCATCGTGGGTGCGCTGCTGCGTAAGCGCCTGACGCAGGCAGGCGTGCTGAAACTGCAGAATGCAGTTTCGGAATGATCGCTGAGCGGAAAATTATTTTTAGATAGAATAAGCCCGGAGGGTCTGCGAACCTTCCGGGCTTATCTCTTTATTCCTGATATCCCAAGGTGGCTGCCATGACCGCCTTGATGGTGTGCATCCGGTTCTCGGCCTCGTCAAACACGATGCTCTGGGGGCCTTCGAATACCTCGTCGGTCACCTCCATGGCGTCGCGGCCAAAGCGTTCGCCCATCTCCTTGCCCACGGTGGTCTTGTGGTCGTGGTAGGCGGGCAGACAGTGCATAAATACTGCATCCGGGCCTGCAATATTCATCAGATCCTGATTGATCTGGTAGGGGGCAAGGTCGTGGATGCGCTCCGCCCACACCTCAACCGGCTCACCCATGGACACCCACACATCGGTGTACAGCACGTCCGCGCCCTTTGCTGCCTTGACGGGATCCTCCTCAAAGGAGAGGGTCGCCCCGGTCTGGGCGGCAATGGCCTGACACTGCTCCACCAGTGCGGCATCCGGCTGGTACTTTTTAGGTGCGCAGGCGGTAAAGTGTAAGCCCATCTTGGCGCAGCCCACCATCAGGCTGTTGCCCATGTTGTAGCGGGCGTCACCAAAGTAAACAAAGTGGATGCCCTTCAGGTGACCGAAATGCTCCTGAATGGTAAGGAAATCGGCCAGGATCTGAGTGGGGTGGAACTCGTTGGTCAGGCCGTTCCACACCGGAACACCAGCGTAGTGCGCCAGCTCTTCCACGATCTGCTGGCCGTAGCCACGGTACTCGATGCCGTCAAACATCCGGCCCAGCACCCGGGCGGTGTCGGCGATGGACTCCTTTTTACCGATCTGGCTGCCGGAGGGGTCCAGATAGGTTACTTCCATGCCCAGATCGTGGGCGGCTACCTCAAAGCTGCAGCGGGTGCGGGTGGAGGTCTTTTCAAAGATCAGAGCGATATTTTTGCCCCGCAGCTGGTCGTGCCGGATACCGGCCTTCTTTTTGGCTTTCAGGTCAGCGGCCAGCTCCAGCAGCTGCCCGATCTCGGCAGGGGTGTAGTCCAATAGCTTCAAAAAGCTGCGATTTTTCAGTTCCATTGTATATTTCCCTCTCTATGCAAGTGCTATTGAATATTTATTCAACCTGTGATTCTATTATAATACGTTGCATCGGGAAGGTCAAGAGGGAGCTTACAGCTCCAACTCTACCCGGCGTCCGGTGGGCTTATAGGGGGTCAGCCGGACACCGGCGTGCTCGAACATGAACCGCGCCGCAATGCTGGAATCGCTGTCGTGGTACTTGTCGCCGTAGTACACCACCTCGGCAATGCCGGACTGGATGATGGCCTTGGTGCACTCGTTGCAGGGGAACAGGGTCACATACACCCGGGCACCCTTCAGGTTGTTGTGGGCGCTGTTGAGAATGGCGTTCAGCTCGGCATGGCAGACGTACATATACTTGGTCTGCAGGGGGGCACCCTCCCGCTCCCAAGGCATCTCGTCATCGCTGCAGCCCATGGGCATCCCGTTGTAGCCTAAGGAAAGAATCTTATTTTCCGGGCTTACGATGCACGCACCCACCTGACTGTTGGGGTCCTTGGAGCGCATGGCGGTAAGCAGCGCAATGCCCATAAAATATTCGTCCCAGTTGATATAATCCTCGCGCTTCATCGCGTAAAACCTCCTGCCTCTTCCGGCGGGTCTGCGGCTTGACAAACCCGGAAAAATAGACTATACTACGAATAGAAAGAGCGCTGACTGCAATGGTCAGCTCCTCATCCGGCTAATCAGTCGTAAAGAATGACCGCTTGCTTTCTGAGGGCATGAGCGGTCATTTCTTTTTGCCGTTGGAAATCGTCCATGCGATCTCGAAGGTAATGTAGATTGCTCCGCCAAGAAGCGTGAGCAACAGCACGACCTGTTCAAACGTCATGAGGCATCCACCCTTTCCGCTTTCGCGTCAGGGGAAGCAAAAAATTTTTCGTCCCCCTCTGGCGCGCAGCCGGAAGGAGCTAGACCACCGATTATGCAATCAACGCCCTTACCGCCGAAGCGGCACTTACAGCATACCACAAAAACCGCATATTTGCAACGAAAACTCCCGGCTCCGCGCCTGTACGCGCTGCCGGGAGTTCTGCTTTTTCTACCTACCCGTTTTGCACCCGAATGTCAACTTGCACAAAACAGTGCCCGGAAGTTTGGCAGGCGCTTTTGCTAAAATTTGAAACGATATATTTAAAAATCATTTTGAGTGTGGTATTATCTTTGTAAAATATGCCACAAAAACGGAGAGAACGCTCCGTGCGGCGGAAATGAGGGAAAAACCGATATGAAATACGCAAGCAACAACATCCGCAATATTCTGATTGCCGGCCATGCCGGCAGCGGCAAGACCACGCTGACCGAAGCACTGGTCTATTTTTCGGGCGCTGCCGAGCGTATGGGCCGGGTTGAGGACGGCACCACGATTTCGGACTTTGATCCCGAGGAAGCAAAGCGCAAGGCCAGCCTGTCGGCTTCCGTTGTGCCGGTGGAGTACGAGGGCATCAAGTACAACCTGATCGATGCACCGGGTCTGTTCGACTTTGAAGCAGGCGAGTACGAGGGCATCCGCGCCGCCGAGAGCGTGCTGGTGTGCGTGTCCGGCCGCAGCGGCGTTACTGTGGGCGCAGAAAAGGCGTTCCAGCTGGCCCGCAAGAACGGCAAGGCCACCATGGTGTTCGTGTCCAAGTGCGATCTGGAAAACGCCAACTACTTCAAGATCCTTGAGGATATGAAGATCCGCTTCGGCTCCACCGTCTGCCCCTGCGTCGTGCCTGCAAAGCTGGATGACGGCACCCCTGTGTACATCAACCTGTTCAGCCAGAAGGCCTTCAAGTACGAGGGTGGCAAGCAGATTCAGGTAGACCTGCCGGACATCGGCCACCGCTTCCAAGGCCTGATCGAGGCCATGGGCGAGGCCATTGCGGAAACCGACGATGAACTGATGGAAAAGTTCTTCGGCGGCGAACCCTTTACCACCGAGGAGATCGTGGAGGGCATGCGCAAGGGCGTTAAGGACGGCCTGATCACCCCCGTGTTCTGCGGCAGCGCCGTGAATATGCAGGCACTGGATATGCTGCTGTTCAATATGCACAAGCTGCTGCCCAGCCCGGAGCACGAGGCCAGCACGCTGGCTGAGGACGCCAACGGTGAGCCGGTGGAACTGCACTGCACCGAGGATGAGCCCACTGCCGCCTACGTTTTTAAGACCGTGGCCGACCCGTTCGTGGGCAAGCTGAGCTATCTGCGTGTTATCAGCGGCAAGGTGACCGCAGGCGAACCGCTGACCAACGCCCGCACCGGCGAGATGGAAAAGATCACTAAGCCCCTGACCGTCCTTGGCAAGAAGCAGATCGAAAACGACGGCATCGGTGCCGGCGATATCGGCGCAGTGGCAAAGCTGGTGAGCGCAAAGACCGGCGATACCCTGTGCGATGCAGACCGCGTGGTCAAGCTGCCCGCCCCTGTGTTCCCCAAGCCCAGCCTGTTCATGGCGGTTACCGTGGCCAAGAAGGGCGACGAGGGCAAGATCTCCAGCGCACTGGCACGCCTGATGGAAGAGGACCCCACCCTGTGCTACATCAACAACGCCGAGACCCATCAGCAGGTCATCGGCGGCTTGGGCGAGCAGCATCTGGACGTGGTCAAGGCCAAGCTGAAGAACAAGTTCGGCGTGGAGATCGGTCTGGAAGCTCCCCGCATCGCCTACCGCGAGTCTATCCGCAAGGCCTGCCAGAAACAGGGCCGCCACAAGAAGCAGACCGGCGGTCATGGCCAGTTCGGTGACGTTATCATCAACTTCGAGCCCTGCGACAGCGAGCAGGTGGTGTTCGAGGAAAAGGTGTTCGGCGGCAGCGTGCCCAAGAACTTCTTCCCCGCCGTAGAAAAGGGCGTGCGTCTGGCTGCCGAAAAGGGCGTGCTGGCCGGTTACCCCGTGGTCGGCCTGAAGGCCACCCTGCTGGACGGCAGCTACCACCCGGTGGATAGCTCTGAAATGGCCTTTATCATGGCTGCAAAGCTGGCCTACAAAGCTGCTATGCCGGAGGCCGGCCCCGTCATTCTGGAGCCTATCCACACCCTGAAGGCCCATGTGCCCAACGACAACACCGGCGACATCATGGGTGATGTGACCAAGCGCCGTGGCCGTGTGCTGGGCATGGAGCCGGACGAGGACGGCTTGCAGACCATCATTGCCGAGGTGCCGCTGGCAGAGCTTGCAAACTTTACCACCTTTATCCGGCAGACCACACAGGGCCGCGGCTGGTTCACCACCGAGTTTGCCCGCTATGAGACCCTGCCCGAGATGCTGGTGCCTGCCGTTGTGGAGCAGGCCAAGAAGCTGGGCAATCTGGACGAGGCCGCAGACGACTGAGCCCTGAACCCCTGATTTGACATTTTCCCGAGCCCCCGCTGACACTTTTTTCCCTCTGTCGGCGGGGGCTTTTTTGCGTAAAAATGGAACACCGGAGCATCCGCAGATGCTCCGGTGTTCCGCAATGATAAAGACTTTTTTCTGCTGAAAATGCTCTGGCCGTTACACGCCGGAAGCACCGTAGTTTGCCAGCACGCGGGCAGAGGGGTCGTTGACATTGCAGCCCGGCCATGCTTTGTTGGGCATCCAGAAGCCCACGATGGTGCGGCTTTGGTCGTGGTAGTATTTCTCAAAAATTTCGCGGTAGAACAGGCTCTCCTTGGTAAAGGGCATGCAGTGTGCCGAGTAGTTTGCCCGGCGCATCTGGAACTCCTCGTCGGTGTACAGGCTCTCGGCGTACTCCTTGATGTCGTCCACCATGCTGTGGCCTACGGCGTCCGAGAAGGCGGCCTTTTCGCGCCACAGGATCTCCGGCGGCAGCCAGTCGCCCTCAAAGGCTTTGCGCAGCAGGTACTTGCCTTTGCCGTAGCGGTTCAGCTTCTTTTCGGGGTCGATGGCCATGACGTAGCGCACAAAATCCAGGTCGCCAAAGGGCACGCGGGCTTCGATGCTGTTGGAGGAGATGCAGCGGTCTGCCCGCAGCACATCGTACATATACAGCTCCCGGATGCGCTTCTGGCTCTCCTGCTGGAAGGCATCGGCAGTGGGGGCGTAGTCGGTGTACTTGTAGCCGAACAACTCATCAGAGATCTCGCCGGTCAGCAACACCCGGATGTCGGTATGCTCATGGATGTATTTGCAGACAAGGTACATGCCCATGCTCGCACGGATCGTCGTGATGTCATAGGTTGCAAGCGCTTCGATAACGGTTTCCAGGCTTTCCAGCACTTCTTCCTTTGTCATGATGACTTCGGTATGCTCTGCGCCGATAAAATCAGCAACTTCTTTTGCATATTTTAAATCAATCGCATCTGTGTCCATGCCGATTGCAAAGGTTCTGATGGGTTTTTTCAAAATATCTGCTGCAATTGCACATACAAGGCTTGAGTCCAAACCGCCGGATAACAAAAAGCCCAGCGGGGCGTCTGCATCCAGACGTTTCTTTACCCCTTCCGTCAGCTTATCATGGATGTTTTTTGTAATCACATCAATATCTTCGTGCACATAACTATGGACAGCTGCGATATCCTCATATTGGACAAATTTCCCATCGTAATAATAGCTCCCGGGCGGAAATGCACGCACCTCGTCCACCCAGCCGATCAGGTTCTTTGCCTCACTGGCAAATGCAATCTTTCCGCTCTTGGAATAACCATAAAACAACGGACGGATTCCGATCTGGTCACGGGCTGCGATCAGCTTGCCGCTTTTGTGATCGTACAA